>Ga0325400_1005059_pt1 | contig 12337 bp, 8 predicted proteins | sample PopdelMetagenome_2_FD_205662 | JGI IMG/M metagenome (GOLD analysis project Ga0325400, IMG submission 205662) | Populus deltoides microbial communities from Bellville, Georgia, United States - Xylem-PdKOR-R1 | ecosystem: Host-associated > Plants > Phyllosphere > Stem > Wood/Secondary xylem...
TTAAGCTAACAATCAATAATTATGTGCTCCCTAAATATTTTTTAAATTTAAAAAAACTTTTGGTTACAGTATACTCTCGGTCTCACATTTAGACATGCACTAGTTCGGTTGCAATGAAACAAAAGAAAGCTAGACAGGGGCTGTCCTGAAGGAGAAGATGACTGAAACACTAGTAACAAGTTAGTACTGTCATTCAGACACATAATCCGAACAAAAAACCAAGGCAGCTGACTGGCAGCCTAATTACACAATCACTTTTTGCACCCATTAATTATGCAAACATTACCAGATGTGATACAAACAGGGTAGCTCGCCTATCCATACAAAAGCCATTAAAACATGCCAAACACGACACGAAGCACTCTATATACAGACCAGCACCCGCACAAACAGCACAGGATATATAAAGAGGACACGTGAGAAATATTAAAAGTGACACAAAAAGGCATTACATGAGAATTATAGCAAGTTTAACGTCTCAAATAAAGTTTATATGCGCACTGCTTGTTCCGGCATTCATAAACTCAATATAATCATCATCACCATCGTCTTCCTCATCAAAACCTCCAGCAATACCTACATTGATACGTGTATTCGCAGGGAGCTCACCATAGGCCTTCAGAAGCCTAGCTTCATAGGTCCAGTACTTCAATATAACGTCAGCCTTGTGATCCTGGTAGTCGCGGAGACCAACGAGAATTATACCACCAGCATCAATCCAGACCTTCCTGTGCATCTTCCCTCGAATATGGCAAAGACGCTTGGTCCCATCAAAACACATAGCGTCGCAACGACCATTTCCGAGCATGCGAAGCACTTGGGCATACTCCTGTCCTTCTTCCTTAAAAATAAGCTCCCGCTTCCCGACAACAGCTTCGTTCTTTCCTCTCTTCCTATTCTTTCCTCCCTTTCCCTTGTTCTTCGGCATGGTTTCTGATTCTATTCCCCACATTCCAATAACAAATACCCAATCAGTTATCTGATAATTTGCAAGGAAAAAAAACATTTCTATAAATTGAAAACCTATCTCTTACTTTATTTTAAAATGATTTTTTTATATATAAATTATTAAAACACACAATAAAAACATTGGACCTAGAAAAAAATGAAATAAAGAAAACTAAACAGCAATCGAAAAATAGAATCAAGGGCAGATCGGGAAAATAACAAAAATAAAGCAAAAATAAAAAAAATGGAAATCAAGAACAAGAATCTAAATTCAAGAGCGTGTTAGTAGTGGGAAATGAGCAGGAATCAAAACACCTGAAATCGCTTGTGGGTTAGTTGAATGAGACCGGACACATTAAGAAAAATAGAAAGGGAGATTAAAGAAGATACGTACCTGAGCTGTGGTGCTAAGGTAAAGAGGAGCGAAGAAGCTGATAGAGAGAAAAAGAAATCAATCAGTGGATTCTTTCTTAGCTTCTTCTTGACCTTGACTCTCTTTCGCAGCAAAAATATTTATTTAGAAACGAGCGCATTGGAGAAAAAATTGGCAAATAGTACATTCAAAGAGGTTGCCCCACTCGAGGTGAGTGGCGTAACCTTTAGCCATGATAAAAGTAATTTTTAGAAAATTATTTTTTAAATTTTTTTATATTTATTTATTTTTTTAAAAATTAATCAACGAAAATATTTTTTGAAAGTTATGAAAAATTTAAAAATATCATATTATTTATTAATTATATCAAATTTGATCATCAAACTTTTGATTGTTATATATATTTTGTTTTAAATATTTATTTTTCAATTTCATCTTTTAAAATTTAATTTTTATATTAATTTTGGTCCTCATTTTTATAATTGTTATTTGTTTTTTCCTTATTATTTTTTTATTGAAATTTTTTATCTATCAAATTTGATCCTCATTATTTTGATTATCACTTATTTTATTTGAAATAATTTATGAAATGTTAATTATTATTATTTTAATTTCTTCATCTTTTTTTTTATAGTTTTGATCTCTATTATTTTGATTATTATTTATTTTATTTGAGATAATTTATGAAATTATATATATATATTTTTAATTTCATTCTCATTCAATTTTTTAATTTGTAAGATTTGTTCCTCATTATTTTAATAAACTTGAGAAAAATAAAATATTAATAAGTTATTTTTCAGCTCATTTTCCATGACATAACCAAACATTGAAAATTCTTTTCCAACTTATTTTTCATTATACTATCAAATATTAAAAAATAATTTACTTTTCAATAAAAAAATTACTTTTCACAAATAAAAAAGTTCTTAAAAAAAGTAGGAAGACCTCTAGCTCACAGTCCAATTCTACATGTAGATAAAGAGGGGGAAAGTTGCTTAATACGAAAGAAAGAAGTTCTTTTTTTGACGGCCTCTGCCTTCTCCAATCCTGAAGCTGTGGCTTTAAAGATGGTCACCCTTTCTTATGAGAGAAGTAAGGAAGTTTCAAGCGATAGCGAGGAGCCTCAGGGAATAGGATCTCTTTCTACGTTTACAAAGAGCAAGCGATCGGAACGGGTAAAGGGAGGTCTGGAGTTAAATTCTAGAAAAAAAAATTACCTAGAATTGAAATTTGAGCCACTTGAAAGGATATGTGATTTTATGGGCCAAGGCCTTAGTATCGTATTGGGCCATGAAGCTGAGTTTAGCCATTTAAGAAAGGGAAAAGCCCATTGAATTGTAAATAGCAATTCTGAGTTTTGGGTATCTTTGCAGCTCCATTATTTTAGTGGGCTGTCCTTGTATGTAAATCAAGTCCAGCCCAGTATAATAAACAAGATTATATCTTACGTCGTGAACAAGAAAGTCAAGTAATTTTTAGGAAGGAAGAGACGGGTTTGACCCTTAATTTGTTTTTTTTTTTTGACTATGTACTCTATGAAAATGGTAGCGGTTCAAACCCATAGATTTTTTTGACCGTGTACTCTATGAAAACGGTAACGACTGATATTTCCTTAGAAGATTGTAGCCTTTTCCTCTCTTCTTCTTCTTTTTTTTTTCTCATGAAAAAATATTAGTTCCGAAAATCACATCATAATTCCAGATTTAAAAGGAAATAACGGCTTGATAAAAAAGAAAAGGAAATGACGGGGCATGATTTCAAAGTTCAGATGACGTTCACTTCATCATTAGCTGAATTAATTAATTATTTGATGTTTGAAGGAGATGAGATCTCATTGATTGTCTTGCCATTGTTTCTTAAAGCAAGCACAGCTGCAAAACCTTGACAGATGCACGTGGGTTAACAAGGAAATTGACCGAGTTTGAGTTAACTCAGATTTTAAAAAAATAATTAGTCTTTTTTTCAAAATAATTTGACTTCATTGTTAAATCTTAATACTTAACCAATTAATTAATTAATTATATTAAAATTAATTTTTTGAACACTTTTCTTTCCGTAAAGGCAAGGGAAATAGAGAAGCAAGTAGATTATGATATATTTGGAAATGTAATAGTGATTTTTTAAAAAATATTTTGTTTAAAAAAATATTAAAAAAGTATTTAAAAAATTAACATATTAAAATAATTTAAAAAATTTAAAAATATATTTTTTCAAATCAATTTTTCATAAAATACCAAACTGCCACCAGAACACGTAGTGCGCACACCGCGTGGTACAGAAGAAAGCAAAAGCACAAAAGTCTCCCATTATCTATATTTACTGTTTCACCCTTCATAAGTACACCACCCAAAAGTGAACAAACATCATACGTGGCTCAATTCCCCATACTGACTTCGCTATAATTCGGTCACCCTCACTTGCTCGCACATCATTTCCGTTCTTTAACACTGTCATTCAACGCCTCTTCCTTCCCCGCCGGAAACCAAACGAAGCAGAAGACCATTGTCTCACGCCGTTAATTAATTTCATACATAGGTAACACATAGCATCTTATAATTCCTCTTTCTTTTTTCTCCTTGTTCTTCTCCCCTCCTCTCATCACTCTCCCTCTCACCTGACCGGCACTGTGAAGGAGAATACGGCGAAGCTTTTTCCGCATCGACATCTTCCGGTTAGGATTCCTTCCTTCTATCATTTATTGTGATTAGCTGGTTTTTGTTCCTTAAACAAAACAGTTCATAAACCCTAGTTTTTTTCAGATTCGGATTTAGCGAGTTGATTTTTTTGGATTTTCTGTGTTGTATTTTTCGTTTATTTTTATAGTTTTAATCCATGAAATTCCATGTTCGGGCTCTCCGCTTGCCTGCGCAGTGTGTCTGGGTGTATTATGATTTGAAAAGGATAGTTATGTTTATTTATTTCGAGGAATTAGGGAGTTAACTAGCAGTAGTTTCCTGATTTTTTTCGAAATAATGATGAAAAATAGTCTAGCTTGCGGATTTAGGCAGAAATTGATCTGTTTGTTGAATATTGTAATGTGTGGAATTACTTAGTGGACCTGCAAGTATTTAATTAATTCAGAGACATTTATTATATGAAATGGACGAGAAATGAATCCTTCTATGTGTTTTTAAGGCTGAAATGTGTTTTTAGTGTATGATTTTGAATGTCTGATTGTTTGGAAATTTATGTTTTAATATGCTTTGGGTTATGGAATTGTGAATGAATATCTATGGCTTTGATTTGTGGTAGCGTGACTCTCCATGTAGAGGCATGGTTTGAGGTTGGTATTTGATTATTTATTTCTGCTTTTGAATTGATTTGGGATTAGTAGATTTTGATGATAAGTGCGCATGTTTTTCTAACAGGAATTCTAGCGGTTCTTTTCTGCTTTAAGCTTCTATTCAAGGTTTGCTTTTTCCGGGGAGTTAGATAGTCTCTGTGATACTGTGAACATGGGAGCAGCTTGTTGTGTACCTGCAAGAGATAAAGATCTCCCCAGCACAACTGGATGTCAAGCATTGCATAGGAATTCCGGATGTTCCCCAACGTTGAGTTTTCGTTGGGACAACCGAAGGCGTGTGGCCGGTGAAATTGAGGATTTGTCATGTCAAATGTCGTGTGGAGTCAGTAGAGATGTTAGTGTGGAGATGAAGGGGACTTTAGGTTCTGATAGAGGGAATCTTTCAGATGGTTTAAGCCCGCTTGAGAGTTTTGGAACACCTATATCTCTGAAATCGCCGGTTCATGAAGGAATGGGTGTGATCCTGACGGCTCAACCTTCAGGTAAAGGTTTGCTATTTTGTGCTTGTTTTGTTTGATCTTATTTTAGGTGAAAATAAATTATTTTTCAAAGCTGAAGTTCCATTCTAATCTGTGTGCCAAATTGTTCCAGAAATCCACGTGTGCACTTTGATTTGAACAGAAAAAAAGTGATCTATTTCATTTGCTAAGCAATAGGATCTTGAATTCTTAAGCATTTCCCTCCTATTCACAGAAAAAAAGGAGTCTGACAGTGCTAGTCAATCATGTCAAAAAAGTGGAAAATTTAGACATCCCCGACCACGTCTATCTGCATCTTATTCAAGTTTTAGCTGCTGATCTTCATAATGTACTTCTGACATTTATGGTTTTCAATCTCATTATATATTTTCTTTACTTCTAATTGCTTTGTAGCACCTGCACTCGACATTTTCTTTAGCTGATTTTTGGAATCAAGTTTCTAGTCCATGTAAACTCTGCTATTTTTGGGTACATTGATATCTTACTAGTAGGGCACAGAAACTTTCAATATATCCCTGGATTGGCAGATCCACCTGCTGTTTGCTGTTAGTGGACTTCAGTTATAGCGATGCTATGATGGAGTTCCCTCTACCTGTTTACTTCTTTTTTCTTGCGCATTGCTGCAAGTATAACAGTTTTTGGGACTGTGTTCTTTTCCTGCTTGCCTTTGAGGTGGTGTCTTTTAACACTTCCATTTTCTTGGTGCAGATCTATCCATGGAAAGCAATTACCCTATGGGGGTGAGTTTGAACCAATAGAGATGCAAAATTAGTATGAGGATGCTTTTGTTTATGTATCCCTGCTGATTGCTTAATGTTATAATTTCATTTCAGGTGAAGAGCTTGGCGGAATCACCTGATATTGCAGACTTGCCATTACCAAAGATTTCATATTCTGTACATTCATCATTTTCAACACCTACTACTGAACCTTTACCAACCTGTGGTCATCCGCATCCTTCTAACTCAACCCCATCTAGACGGGCTCGCCGCTCACCTGGGCACCGGTTATTAAGACAGGTTTCTGATAGTAGAATCCTGGGATTAAAATCACCAAATAACTGTTCTTTGTCTGAAGGAAGGTCATCATTTGTACTCTCCACTTGCAGCCATGACTTAACAATGGGATCCCATGGTGGATCTTCTGATGGGTGGTCCATGAGAACCTTTTCTGAACTTGTAGCCTCTTCACAAAGAGGGAGGTGGTCTTTTGACAGTGAGCACTTTGGCTCTGGCTTTGGAAAAATAAGTGGATGTAGCAGCAGGTTCTCGTGTTCCCCGTCCTTAGATCTGCAAACTTGTGGAGCTTGCTCAAAGTTCTTGACTGAGAAATCTGTGTGGAGCAGCCAGAGAATCATCAGCACCAATGACCTCCCAGTGGTTGCTGTGCTGCCATGTGGGCATGTATACCATGCAGAGTGCTTGGAGGCTACAAGTCTGGAGGTTGACAAGCATGATCCCGCATGCCCAATATGTGAGGGAGGAGAGAAGCAAATTTTGAAGATGTCCAAAAAAGCTTTGAGAACTGAAGCAGAATTAAAAGCAAAAAGCCTTAAGATATCAAGAAACCGAGTCATTGATAGCGATTCTGATGATTTTTATCAACAAAAGAATGCCATGAAAGACAGAGAAGCTGCAAAGATGGATCCCGGTTCTGGTGCAGCAAGCTCCTCCGTGAAGCCATTCTTGAGACGGCGCTTCACATTTGGGTCTAAATGGAGTCGAACCCTTTCAGAGAAAAAAGGGTTTTGGGCAAGACATGGCAAAGATTGACTTAACTAGTTTGAGGTGAGAATTTTTAACTCATTTTTTCAGCTGCCATGCTAGTACGCCATAAGTTTTTTTTTATAAAATAGTCCATCTTTGCTAACAAGTAAAGTTTTCTGCCTCTCCCTTTTTCTTTTTTTCTTTATATATATATAAAATTTATATCTCTTCTTTTTTTCCCAGTTCTCCGTAAATGCTGGAGATGTGATTATCATGTAGGATTGAAGGAGAGGGCTGTGATTCAACTCAGGCCTTGAGCGCATTCTTTCCGTTAACTCTTTGTTTGCCTATCGAAAATCTTTGTCCCTCCTCTCTCGGCCTCACTTCAGTTTTAGTTTTCTAAAAAAAGAAAAGAGGAAAATAGGTTTCAGATAAATCCTTTTACAGGGTAGTCTAGGAATCATCCGCCTGATCTCCGAAGCCCTTAATTTTGCTATCCATGGGCTGGACTGAATTTTGACAATGTTCTGCACTTTTGTATTCTATTAATCAATGCTAAGAAAATGTCTCTCTCGTGCACGATGGGTGTCTTTCCCACTGTTGTCTGCCTTTGGTTTAATAATGCAGTAGTTGAGAATTCTATTATATGTGAAGGTGCTGCACAGAAGTGGCTAAGAGACCACCCATACAAGCAACGCGCCTCCCAGCAGCGAAATGTAAATTATAGGCGATTGATTTTGGGTATCAATTTTGAAAAGATCCATGAAAAGGGCTTAAAAGGAGTATTGATGTCTTCCCAGTTTACTTTTCGGAATGATATAGTTAATATTAACTGGAGTATAAATTAATTTTACTCATTTGACACTAATCATCAAGATTGATATTATCAGGGAAATTATGAATGTATAGCCCTAGACATCTGAATCACCTGTGAATTTATTAAACCATTCTTAAAAGGTTAAAGAGAGTGATGCTTGATACAATTAATCATTTTTTCATAATTCAACACCAATACAACAATCAGTGGTGATAATTTAATGCGATTGTCTGGTCATTTATTTATCGTGTATCCCTTCGTTTAAAAGTTCTTCACGCAGATCATTACTAAAACGTATAGCACCAATCTTGTTTCACGGAGGTTAATTAAATTGCAATGAATGCCCGCGACGAAGTTGATGTGAAGGGAACCAGTGTGAATGCAGGACTTATTAGATATTATATATTACTGAGCTGGATAGATATAAGCATCCGTTGTCGTCCAGCGGTTAGGATATCTGGCTTTCACCCAGGAGACCCGGGTTCGATTCCCGGCAACGGAACTTTTATCATTTTTTCAACAAAAACAATATAGAAAAAAAGAAGTGAGAAAATGTCAGAAGTGGGATTTGAACCCACGCCCTCTCACGAGGACCAGAACTTGAGTCTGGCGCCTTAGACCACTCGGCCATCCTGACGTCCGATGCTTGGTCTGAGATATCATCTAAATTGATTCAATTACAAATAACCACATTCGGGATAATTTTGCTTTATTGAAGAATATCGCCGGTCTGGTTCCCCCTCTTGATACCGTCATGACCAAATGATTCGCAAAGAAGAACGACCTGCGAGATGGATCTATTCATTTTCTGATCCCAAAATAATAACTCTAAAAAACCTTAATATGTATTTTGATCTGAACTCAACATTTCTAATGATTATGCACCGGAAACATTAAAAGATCACAATCAGTTCCCTTATAATTTGGCTGTCAAATGGTCCGGCGCACCAAGAAGATCAACTAATGATTGGACGCTCCACGAGTGTTGTTCACTCTTTATTGACACAAAACATGAGCTGATACAAAGAACAAATATACTTCCTCACACAACCTTTCTGACTATAACCTGTGCTCCTTTCAGTTTCGGATATCAACAACATTGTGACTCACAAACTTCATGGACTACAGTGAAATGGGTTTTCCATTTGATCAATAATACTTAGCAATCCTGATCTATAACTTGGATGGAGAAGCCTCACTCCTAGTTCTCTCTTCATACGCATATTGGAAACCCGCTTATCTCCTCTTGAATTATCCTTCTTGGTAGGTGATGCAGCACTGGCAGAATTAGAGCTCCATTTAGTGTGGCCTGGCCACTTCTTATTGATCAAGTCCTCTGCATATGTAAACACCTCTTCACGAGGAGCTGGGTCATCATCCACAATATTGTAAATTCCCCTGAAAAAGGGAGATTCAGTGGAATCTAGATGCACTTCAGACAACCAACAAAAATATTAAATTCCTGGAGTTAAACAGAGAGATTGATAAACAGTGGTGAAACGACATAGGGTTCATTGAGCACATGGCATACCTAAAAGGATATATCATATTTTTTTGAAGGTTAGCTTTAAGTTAGGGGTTTTACTTTCAATGTGGCAGGCCTACTCTCTCACAAATCTAATGAATTATGTGCAAGAAACTGGATAAAAGAATTATTTTTATAAATGCCCACCTGGAGGATGGCGTGTAAATACTCGCCTTGAGTGCTTGACAAATGTCCTCAACATGAACTCTGGAAGTGTATTGCCTCGATTTTCTCATCTTCTGACCTTCTGACTGTGGCTCTTGCTTAATTATTGTATCGACAGCGCTGCCAAAATTTGTTTCCAACTTAGCCGCACCACACCATATTTAGCAAGTAAATATTAACAGTTAACTACCAACTAACCAAAAAGAAGTGCATGGTTTCTCCCGGGGAAAAAAAAAACAAAGTGATATATTAACACCTCTCACTCCTAATAATAAAGGGATGTTGCTAGCACTCAACGTTGGGGTTAATTAGCGTAGGCATCTTATTCTTGAAGAGAAAAGTGAGAACTTGGAATAGAGAAGTGATACGGATACTCTTCAATGGCAGCTGTGGGTCAGCACAAACAAATATGGCATATAGAGATGCTGATTACAACCTTCTTCCAGGACCATAGATACCTCCAAGACGAAATACTTGAGTGGAAAACCCCAGGCTTTGGCCCAGATTTAGCCATCCTTCCTCAGCATCTAACCTCAATTTAGCTAGCTCACTTGTAGGGCTGGTTGGATAACTGCCACATGATAATGCAAGTAATTAGTGGCATGCAAGCTATATTTCTTACACAGCAGTGCATAAGGGTCATCTGCTTACTCCTCATCCACCCAAGCACCATCACAATGACCATATACACCTGCGAGCAAAATGAAGTATCACCAAGTCAAACCCAACTATTTTGCAAGGATGGAAGAGGTTGGAACGTGCCAAAAAATTCAGATGATGGGAATTAAAAACCCAAGTCTTTGTCTTCTCCCTAACAATTCATGAAGAGATTCAAGCCTGTATAATGCAGCCTTTCAGCAGTAATTCTCCCTAAATCTCTATTTCCTTGGAAACATGATGAATGAAACAACCATTTGTTGAAATGCAGCTGCCTTTGCATCTAATGTTAAAGGAAGATTGTTATATATATCAACTTGCTATAAAGTTGGATTTGACGCTGAGAATCAGGAAGTTTGTTTGAATTTGCCTAAGCACTGGGTGATTAAACTAGTAGAATTGGTTTATTTACCGGCTCTGATTCAGTACAACCTCCAAAAACACAAATTGTTCTCATATCCACCATAACATTGAGAAAATACATAGTTTGAAGCAAAACAAAACTAATGTTTCACTTACCACACTCGATCTATATAAAAAAATAGATGATAAAGTTCTCAAAATATTCAATGCTGGAATATATATTCACATATATATGCAAGTAAAAGAACACAAACAAGCATTTGACTTTCATCCATACATGCATTTATGAATTATAATACCAAAATACGTACTGGTAGATGACAAGTAACAAAGCCATTGAAGATTTCCGTCCAACAGCTTACTTCTTAAAAGTCCTTCATGCTGAAGCATCTTAACAATGACAAGAAATCAATAGCATAGAATCAAACATTTCATGTTTAGGGAGCATTCAAGCAACATCAAACATAGAATTCAACTAGGCAGTTCACATACCGGATCACCCGCGCACCCAACAGGAGGGATTGAGACCAGGAGGTGCGTGTAACATTTCAAAGCATTTAGAGTGCTCAATCTGAAAATAAATAAATAAATAAATAATGAAGAGCAAAATTTCAACAACTTTTGAAGCAAGAAATCTCAACATTAATAAAAATTCCACATAATGACTTAGACAACTAATTCATGACAAGAAATCTTCACTCAAGAAATAAATAATCCCAGCAGTAAAAAAAAAAAATTAATAAGTTTTTTTCTCCAATCACTTCATTTTAAATAAAAGTCAACAAAAAATTAAAGAGAACAAAAAATAAAGCAAAAACACACTCTGGCTGATTTGCATCAAGAAGGTGAACATGAAATCCCTTCTCCTCAAGATGTTTCTTCTTCGTTTTGCTCGTGCAAGTTCCAGTAACTACCCTGAGAAAATATCCAATACGACAACGTTTTTGTTAAGTGATTTAATAAAAAATCAACCGTGCTTCGAAACTCGGAGAATTAGGAGTTACCAGCCTTCTTTTTGAAGGGACTGTGCAAAGAATTGACACACAAATCCCATGCCGAGAATGAACATCCGATTCTGAGATTCGGATTCCGATTTATCCGTTAGGGAATGTGAACTGGTTGTAAAAGCAGCTACACGAGGCAAAAACGTTGACGTTTTTTTTGAGTTTGAAGGAAAACAACCGGCTTGTAGAGGAAAGCGTGCCGGTATTTTTACCTGGTATATCTCCATAGCGGATTGTGAAATATCGGGTGTAATTTGAAGTGCCGGGTCAGTTTTTGTCGCAGGGAAGCTGGGCATCGGAGTTGGAGTTGGTACGGACAATGACAAATCTAAAGTTTAAGGATCATGGTAGTAATGGGCTTAGATTGGGCTTTATCACAGTCACGTTAATCTGTTACCTGGGCTGGGATTGATATGAGCCTGTTACGGTATAATCTATTAGAGTAAAGCCCATGCTGCATAACACTTATTTTGTTGTTCATGGAAAAGGGAATATTTCAATCATGTAATTGCTTCTCAAAATATTGCACCATTGGGTTTTGAAGATTGAGAGATTCCTAAGCATCAAGAAATTTAATTGTAGGCGTCCCGATATATTAAAGAACTAATAATATTATTTTTACTATATAATTTTATTTTAAATTATTTTTGAAAAATTACTGAATTATGGTAGATTAATTCTCTAGACTCACTCTATCTTAAGTTTAATTTACCTCCATGCTCAAATCTTTTGGAATTGACTTGTTTATCAAACCCAAGTTATTTTGTACTTGATTTTATCAAGTTCAAATTTTTATTCATTTTATATAATTATTTTTTTATTTAAAATTTTTTTAATCAAACTCATCACAATGTTTGATTAACTAACAATTAGCTTGATTAATGGGAGAAATCTTAGAGTATTTAAGTAATAATTATTAATATTCGACCCATTGAACCATTTTAAGGAAAAAAAAAAGAATTGTCTTATAAGAATATTTTTATCAAAGTTCGA
>Ga0325400_1005061_pt1 | contig 12335 bp, 8 predicted proteins | sample PopdelMetagenome_2_FD_205662 | JGI IMG/M metagenome (GOLD analysis project Ga0325400, IMG submission 205662) | Populus deltoides microbial communities from Bellville, Georgia, United States - Xylem-PdKOR-R1 | ecosystem: Host-associated > Plants > Phyllosphere > Stem > Wood/Secondary xylem...
TATTATTCAACATTCAAATTAATTTATTATTGCATGTATTTTATTTGTAGGAAAATTATAAAATGGAGATGATTTCAAAGTATGGAACTGATCGGGAAAATCATCCTTCATTTGATGGAGCAGCTTCGTGTGTGGCTTCAGGAGGAGTTACAAAGGGTAGGGTATATGGTGCACCTCGTATGCCAAAATCAAAAGTTAGTACAAGCTCTTCATCACATTCCTACTCGGTGGAGTCATCATAACCCAGTTCATCGTATCAAGCATTGCAAAAGGAGATAAAGGATAAAGAAGAGGAGATAAAGAAAAAGGATGATTTTATTCTTGAAATGAAACGGCAGATGGATTCCATGAAAGAATATCTTGTTAACAATCTTGGATACCATGGTGGGACATCAAATATTGATTAAGGTATGCCACCACCTTTGACTTCATCAATACCGCCACCTATGGCTCCTCAGATAATGACACCTATGGGTCCCGCATCTCAACCAATTTTTCGACCTACACCTCGACCTTTATATCCTGATCAATCCTGTGCTGATCCACAATATCATGGTTCGTCTTCGCAACCAGCACCATGATTGTATCTTTTGTTGTTTTTTTTTTATTGTATTTGAACTTAATTGTATTAATGCAAGTTTAACTAAATTTTTATAATATGAATATTATTTTTATTTTGTTTTTTATTAATGATATAATTATTTTTAATATTAATTAATTTATGTTGGTTATATAAATTCTACAACTTTTAAAATATCCATAAATAAATTAAAAGTCATTTTAATAAATAAATAAAAATTAATTTAATAAAAACAAATGCAATCACCAACAGATTCTCCGTTGGTGATTGCAACTGATGCATGAATCAGCAACGAAGAATCCGTTGCTGATTTACAAAACTAGCAACGGAAAATCCGTTGCTGACAATTAGCAACGGATTAGCAAAACTAGCAACTAGCAATGGATTATTCGTTGCTGCCAAATCAGCAACGGATAAATCCGTTGCAAAAAAATCAACAACGACAAATCTGCATCGGATTTTTGCCGTTGCTGATTCCATTGCTAAATTGTTTTAGCAATGAATTTTAGTATTATTTACAACAGAATCGTCCGTTGCTAATTACTCCATTTTTTAGTAGTGGAGGGGTAACTTGTTGAAGAAAGCTTAGTACAATGGAAGCATCTTCCAACCGATGATGCCACCTGGGAGCTGACACAAAAATTGCTGGATAAATTCCCGCTTACAATCCTGGAGGACAAGGATCCGCTGAATGGGGGGGGGGGGGGTTGTTCAATAAGGACCCACAAGCCAAATCCCAGGTATTTTGAGAATGAGGGGACGTAGGCTTTGCATGCGAGTAGCAAGGCATGATGCGCATGTGGGCAGTAAGGACATGCATTGTGCATGCTGGATAAGGCTGGATTGGGGAAGACATGCATTGCATGCGAGGAAAACGTGCATGCGGGAAGCAAGGAATGAGGCTGGAATGGGTCTTTTACAGTTGCATATATTATTTCTGTATTTTTATTTTTGTTAGTACGTGTGTTTATGTTGTTTGACATTATCCTTTATTTTCAGTTTTAAGTACACGGGTTGTTAAATGGTTTTACTATTTAAGCAGCCAGGAATTATTAATGGATATAAAAAAGTTTATTCAATCTATGGTATGTTCTCACCCAAATAAAAAAAACATCATTTTAGCGTTTAAAATAATTATTGGGCCTATCACCTTCAAGCAAAGATTATCATACACAAGTAATTGGTTTTATTTTTCTTTTCTACTTATTTTCTTGGTTTGTTTTTTGTCTATGGTTTCAGTTAATTCTTCTTCTTATTCACCATTGGCTGTTGTTGTGGTTTAGACCGAAGCGTGATGACGAATTCTGTATAGGGTTAATGAGTCTCAGTTGGAATCGATGGAGGCTGCGTTGGTCGTCACTCAGAGTGACAATGAAGAGGAGGGAGGCAAATGGGCTGATTCGGTGCTGGATCATGACTTGGTGACTGATAGTGGCTGAAATGGTTTCGCTGCTGGAGAAGCTCCCAGTGCGGTGTTGCCGACAAGAAGAAATAGTTGTCTTGGGTTGCTGCCGCTGTGAGGTGATTTGGTGGAGTCTGTGGTGGGTCTTAGCTAGAAAGGAGAACTATGATAAGGCCGACAAAGCTGCTGTGCGGCTAGAATAAGGAGAGAAGGTTGAAGAAGATGGAATCGGTGGAGAGCAGCTGATTTGCTCACGATGGAGTTTTTTTAGCTGTGGCCGAGAGAGGAAGAGGAGGGTCAGGTGAAGGCTTTGTTGGAGATGCTAAGGTTGATGGTGTGAAGGAGTGATAGAGACGACCTTCAACAATGAGAACAGGAGAAATAGGCTAGTGTGTGGTGGGCCTCTCTAATGTTTCGGCTGGCCTTGTGTGTGCATTTGTTTTTTTTTTTTTTTTTTTTTTTGTCTCTCAAAAATTCTCTTGATATACTCTTGAAGTGATTTTTTTTTCTCTGCCTATCAAATTATAATATTTCCAAATAAATATAAATATTATTTAAAAAAAATTAATTTTGATTTAAAATTAAAAATATAAAAATTAAATGAAAATATTCTGATAATTTTTTTCAAATTAAAAATTAGAAGAAAAAAATAAAAAAAAACAATATAGTCCTTAGTTTTCTCACAAGTTGTTGCTACCCAATTTTTGACCCATCTTTTGATAATTTTTTAGAAAAAAAACCAAAAATAGCAAAGAAACAATGAAAACCCAAAAAATGCATTTTTTGATATATTTGCATCGTTTTTAACATTTTCAACGTCATCTCAAAAGAATTTAAATTTTCAAAGGTATTTGAAACGCGTTCAACATTTAACGCGTAAATTTTATGATCATTGATTTTTCTTGTTGAGTTGACGTTGATATTGCTCGCTTTCAAAAATACAAAAAAAAATAAGAAAAATCAAAATTTACAAAAAAAAGAGAAAAAGAGAAGGAAAGGAAAGGTTGAGGGACTAGTTTGAAAACCTAGTAAAACTTTTCCTATAAATACCATGCTATACTGATTTTGTAAAGGGGAGAGGGGGTATTTTGTAATTTGGAGAGGCAACACAAAAAAGGGAAAAAACCTAACCCTAAACCTATCTAACCCAAAACAGCCGCCCCCCTCCCCTGGGATTTTCTTCTTCCCCTCAGCAGCCGGCCGTGAGACAAGCTGATTCTCTTCAACCACAGCCGCCTCACCATTTCCTCAAGCCCCCTTTTCCCCGGCCAAAACCAGAGAACAAAAAGAGCGGCGCCCCTCCCTTTCCTCTCGTCTTCCCCCATTTTCAGGCTCCCCAAACCAGCACCACCCACACGCCCGACCATCTTCCTTCTCCCTCTTGACCCATCAACACCGAAGCCCCCTTTCCTCGGCAGCATCTTCTTCTTCGGTCTTCTCAACAGCAAAGGGCCAGGTCAACAGCGCCTTCTTCTCCCTTGGCCGACTACCAACAGCAACGGAGAAGCAGCACCCACAGACCAGCTGATCTTTGCCGTCAGCAGCAGCATCGCCCACAGACGCGGGGTGGTCCGCCTTCTCCCTCCAGCAGCGTCTGCAGATCTGCCCTCTAGCGGCAGCCCCGACACGGCGGCGCCCACAGATCCAGCGCCATTTCCAGCCGAGAACCAGCCAACCACCGCTGCCACCAACATGAGTGAAGACCGTCAACGCAGCGACCACCACTGACAGCTCCCCCAACAACCGTCGGCCATCTAAAACAGAAGAAGAGGAAACAAAAACAATATGCAGAGAGGAGCAGATCTAGACTAAAATGGATTGAAATCGACTGTGTTGGGTTTTTGTTCTTTTGCAGGTGACGGTGGGTGTCACCACCGGCAGAGAAGGGAAAAGGAAAGGAAGCCCACCGGTTTTCCGGCCTATCTCACGGCGGCGCGTGAAACCACGCGCCGCCACTGTTCCTGCGGTGGCAGAAGGGCTTCCCTGCAATTTCTGGAGTTTAGGGACTATTTTGTAATTTTTAAATTATGTAATGTAATTTTTGTTTAGTGTTTATTTTTTTATAATTTGTAATGTGATGTACAAAAACACAAAAAAAGAAAAGAAAAGAAAGAGAAAATAATAATAGAAAGAGAGATGTGTGTGTGTGTTTGTGTATTTTTTTTATGTATGTTATTGAATCAAAAGATAAAAAATGAATTTAATATTTTAATTTATATGCTCAAATATCTAAAGGACAGATAAAAATCATGTTGTATTTTCCATAAAAATGTAGAACATGTATCTACATATATTTTGGGAACTAATAACTGATTTATTAAAGCCTTAGATTTGGGCTAAAATTTTATTTTTTTAATCACATCGAGTCCACGAAGCATGAAAGTGAATGTGTGGTGTGTATTTTGTTTATGAATTTTTTTTATGATAAAATTGCAAGAATAAAGAAGAATTTAATATTTTGGTTTGATCACGGTAAAAAGGATTATGAACTTATACGTAAGTTGTATTTCTAATACCTGATGAAAGAACAAAAATTTTAAAACTTTTTTAACACATCAAAGCCATGAAGCAACTTACCTTAGGTAGGGTGCGTTAAGGGTGCTAATATCTTCCCTAACCACAACCAGTCCCTTACTCATGAATCTCTGACAAGACCAGTACATCCGGTTTCCTAGTAGCCTGCAATCAATTACTAGGTGGCGACTCCCAATGATGTAATCAAGCAAAACGAGAAATGGAAAAATTGTCAACCGATGCCGCGCGGATTTTGACGTGCGACAGAATGGCGACTTCGCTAGGGAAGGTACTGTTTCTGACAATATTGGACTAAACTTTGTGTATTTGATGTGTTTAAGTTTTTGCATTTTTATCTTGTTTTATTTTTGTTTTATCTATGCATTTTTAGAATTGTTTCATGCATCACCTATATTTGTTTTTGAAAGAAAACATAAGATTCTAGGTTAGGTGGGGGACTAGCAGCTTACCTTATGACTTTTAGTCAAGGTTTAAGTTTGTGTAAATCCCAACTCATCGTTGAATGCTTAGACCGGTAACAGTTGGTACACGTGCCATCTCATTGCCTGCTGGGCCCCTATATTGCCTTCAAGAGGGTGATCACTGGGACAACGAGAGATCCTTTTTAGAGACCAAGTAGTAAACCTACCATTTGTCTCACGTAAAAAGATTAGAACCTGCCTTTAGGATGTATGTTTCGTACACATTGTCTTGCATCCGAGCAAACCCTTCTTGAAGCATCTTGAACTCAAGACTTGTGGGTGACACAATGACCGTCGCTTAGAAAATTTTCATTGTAGAGTTTGTACAAGAATCAAGATTCTTGTTTCATCATGCAAGAGTTGCGATCATATGTCACCCCTAGAAGGGTCAGTTCATCATATAGATTACATTTCATACATTTATCATGCATGTACTGGGATGAAAAATAGGTCCCCCACACAAGATGTGTTACACGCGAATGAAGAAAGATGATAGAAGCAAAGAAGTTGTCAGATAGAGGCTCATTATCAAAATGAAGTTGAGAGCATCAAAGGTGAAGTAGCTAGACTCAGATCTCCCTGAACAAATGTTGAGCATCAAATGGAAAGAGAATATCTGCACAGTCTTCTGTGGGAACACTGCTTGTCCACGTCCCATTGAAGCTGCATCTCTTCTTTTCAGCCAGGAACAACAACAACAATGCCTTCATTCATCAACTAATAACAACCTTTGTTCTTGTTCAGTTGCATTGTTAATTGCTCATCACCTCCACATCTTCCAATGGCACCAAATAACTGTTAGCCTTTTGTGCAAGGTGCATTAGCCTTCTTTGAAGTTACCCCCACTGTGAGCCCAATTCCAGTGCAGTATCACATGATTAGACACTGAACCTCTACGTGGCAAAGCTCTCTCTATAGAGATTTGTTTGTGGATCTGCTAGTGGGGAATGCAAGAGCGGATGCAGTACTTTCATACGCTACAAAACTGTCTCATCAGTTTCAACATCGAAACACTGGAGTAGGCAGAAGAGTTAGACCTAGTCTGAAAACATGAGTAGCCAAACTTCAACGTGGCAGAGCTCTCTCGGTAGGAATCTGTTTATGGATTTGCAAGTGAGGAATCCAAGAAAGGATGCAGTAGTTTCAGATCGTCTACAATTTTCTCCTACCAGTGTTGGAATTAAAACACAAAAGTAGGGAGAAGAGACAAACGTGGGCTGAAATACATGAAGAAAACTGAAACTTCAACAGAGCAGAACTTCCTCTACAGGTGTTTGTTTGCTGCACTGTCAGTGAGGGATCGAAGAGGAGACAAAGGAGTTTCAGATTCATCAGTTTCTCCTCCAATAAAAACAATGCATCATTTCACACATTGACAGTGATAGCGCTGCATGATTCTATGCACTGCCAAGATTACCTAGCTGTTGGAAGGTTTCCAATAATCCACAAACGACGACAACAACATGGGAAGATTGGCATGATGTTGTGAAGATTGTCGAAAGAATTGAACGAGCCATGCAGAAGTGAAAGATTGAAGGTTCTGCCATGAATTCCAGAACAATGAAGAGAGTTGAATCAGAAGATGACTCTCAATTGAGAAACCTCAGTTATTTTACCTAGTCAAGTCTCGCTCAAGCATCAACTACTCCAATGTCTTTGCCAAAGATAGACATTCCTTTGCCATGTGGGTTTATTTACCAGCATCTGCCAGATTCCAGACTTTTGCCTGACTCTAACAGATCCCATGCAACCACCGTTTTCTAGGTGGTATAATCCAGACAAGAGATATGATATCATGGTGGGGTCCTCAGCCATTTCAATTGAACAGTTGCAAAAATTGCAAGAATTGAGTCCGAAAGTTGGTGAGCAAGAGACGAGTTGAATCTGTGAAGGAGGTTGTCATTGGCTATATTGACCCCCGAGCATCTTCAGAATGACATGTGATCGAAAATGCTTGGTAAAACACAGATATTGCAAGAAAAGCTGATTCAAGAATGGCGATGAATTGTCAATCATATTGTTATGGAATTTTGCATTTGGTTTTGGGATCTCATCTCATCCTTCAATGAAACATGTCTTGTTTTTGTCTCTTTGTTGTTTTGAAATCAACAGATGTTTAGCATTTTATTCTGACAAAATATTTTGATCAATCTCCAACATGTGATAAAGGTTAATCAATCCTGAAGATTAAAAGTGTTTTCATTATAGAAATGACTTGATGATTGTTGAAATGACATGATAAACAACAAGAGGTGACCGAGCAAATTTTAAGCTCACATATAAAATTGAACCACACATCATATAGCTAGGTTTTAGTAGTATGCATAATGACATATAGTGGATTCGGTAGTTATGGACTCGTGAATCATGATTCTTACAAGTCCCAATCATTACACTGGACGAGGTCAAAATTTATCGGTTCTAACCGACCTTGCTTGAAATGAGAAAAGGCCATCTTTGATATCCCTTCACTTTCTGAAAATCATATCCCTTGTAGTCCCATTTTGAGCTGGATAGAATATCCTTTCAAAAAGAAACCCTGACTAGGATCACACCCCACACTGGGGGCAAATGAGAGATATTATGAAGACACTGATATGATTAATGGATAAAAGAAAGGCTTAGAACAAAAGTTCAATGATTGAGAAAGGGCTAGAAGAAGAAAAGCCATAGATTGAGGGCCATCCAAGAGAACATTGAGGAAGGTTACGTAAAAGCAAAAAAAGAGTGGAATGGAAGGAGAATGCCTATCAATTCTAAGAGGGGCAAAAGAGGTTTCAATTGAAGAAAGACACAACAAATGCCAAAAGTCAACACTAAAAAAATCAAGTTTCATGTCTTTTAGTGTGTCTAGGAAAGCCTTTAGTGTCTTCAAAAAAAATTTAGATTGATTATTCATCATAAAAAAAGTTGGATTTACATTATGACCTATGTTAATAGAATTCTGATCTTTGAGATTAACAAGGTTATATGTCACTTTCTCCATAATGATAACAAGAAAGAGAGTTGATGAATAGTTAATGTTGATCCTAGGTCTTTGAAACCCTCAAACACCTTTTGAACTTGTGAAATCCTTTCTTTCATAGCCATGAACCATAGCCTGCATCACGTGCTTTTAAAAGCCCTTTTTGATCAAGTAAGCAATTTGAACCGATAAATGGCGCTCTCAAAACTTAAAGAGCTTCTCCATAAGGGTTGTGGCTTCATGGATTAAGCTACTTGTTATTATGCATGCTGATAAAATTGGTGCAAAAAAAAGAAAACAATCTTTCTTGATGAATCCTCAAGTTTTGACTTGAGTCTTTTGTTTCTTGAAATTCACAGAAGGTCACCTCATCGCAGACCGTCAAAAGATATACCCAAGATCAAAGGTTAAAACTGATACAAAGAACCATGAAAGAAAAAAAGCCATTTTAGTCTTACAACATGTCAAGTTCTGTTTTCAAAATACATGACAATCAAAGGACTGTATATTTCGAATAACGTGTGTTAGGTCTTTGATCAAAAAGCTTGATTTTCAAAAGGTCTTTTCAAAAATTAACATCTCTTTGATTTCATTTCAATAAGACTTGAATAGACATGATCTTTGAAAGATGAGATTTGATTCCAAAACAAGGAAGATTTGTCAAACAAGAAGAACATCGATTGAATTTGCAAAATCCCTAACAAGAATGACATCAACACTTCTCGACACTCCTTGAAAAGTTGACCACCTGGGGCAATACAATGGACCCTGAGAAGGAAAGCAAAAGGTATTCAGATTAGCTGGGGCAAAGAAAGAATCGAATGATGAGTTAGCGAAGTCCATCAAAGTCATTCCTGGCGATCATAAAAACCATTTGGTTATAGACAGAAGAATGAGCATGTTCAGATCATATTAGGGGCAATGTTGTTCAAAGACAATCCATGATTTAGTGAACTTCAGTAGCAATTGATGGGCAACGCTGCATTTGAAAGATATTTTCATATCTTCATCTTGGTTTATCATCCCCAACATAGCTATGACTTTTGAACGATGTTATCACATAGTCGCATTTGAATGAATGTTGGAAGGATGCACCCACTAAGACTGACTGTGGGGCCATTTGTTTTGAAGATCAAATGCGCACTTCACCGCATGAATATGGGTGATGAACATCATTGATGATGCCAGTGCATTTCTTTTCATGATCCAATTTGACAAGCTGAGAGGAATCCATGGAGAAGAACATTGAGTTTACAACGATGAGTTTTTTATTGCAAGCTATGAGATGCATGTCCGGATGACTTGGCAGTTTCCAAGAAGGTTGATGATAACATATACTTGAAAAGTATTGTTTCAATTGGAGGCAAGGTCATGACTAGTTGACAATCTTGATGGGTGTTGGCATGAGGCACACATCAGAGGATACTTCTGAGAAGAATCCAAAAGAGAAAATCCTTTATGATGAATCAAGCAACACCACACTTGGGGGCAGAGTCAAGCTTGATAAACAACAAGAGCAGTAATCGTCGTAGACAACTCGAGATGGGCACTGCACTTACATTTGAGTGGAAGGCTAGCATACGAATGAGCCAGTACATGGGAAGAGCAAAGAAGGCTTTGGTTAGCAAACAAAGGCACCCTATGACGATGGATCATCTAAGGGGGTAACCTATATTTCACATCAGGTAAGGATGCATGCATGTCATCTAACCTCAAAGCATTGCACATACTTGTGATTTGTTACAGAAAGATCCTCAATGAAGTCCATGCAAGATTGTGGACAAAGAAAGAATCATTGAGTTGAGGATGACAAAGAATCGGTTTAGATCCTGGAACGAGAAGAGAATGAGATGAACCCTACCAGTAGGAGAATCTCAAAGAAACGAAGAGATTAACCCCGTCATCAAGAGGAGTCTTCAAGTCAACCTGCAACCAGAAGATGTCAAGTTTCTCAGCCTTGTCCTGTCAGGACTACTCCAACCAAGTCTTTTTGCCATGTAAGTCACATTCTATCTTTGGGTAGGTCACCCGTAACAATGAGACCATTTTTTTAAAAAAAAAACAAAACATCATTTTTTCTGGGTAGGTCACCCATCACAATGAGACCACCATCTTCCATTTGGGTAGGTCACCCATTATAATGCGACCACTTCATATTTTTTCTATCTTCCACCTGGGTAGGTCACCCATTATAACACGACCACTTCACATTTTTTTTTTATCTTCCACCTGGGTAGGTCACCCATTATAACGCGACCCACTTCACATTTTTTCTATCTTCCACCTGGGTAGGTCACCCATTATAACGCGACCACTTCATATTTTTTCTATCTTCCACCTGGGTAGGTCACCCATTATAACACAACCACTTCACATTTTTTTTTATCTTCCACCTGGGTAGGTCACCCATTATAACGCGACCCACTTCACATTTTTTCTATCTTCCACCTGGGTAGGTCACCCATTATAATGAGACCGCACTTCACATTCTTTCCACCTGGGTAGGTCACCCATAATAATGAGACCACTTCACATTTTTCTCATCTTCCATCTGGGTAGGTCACCCATTACAATGAGACCACTTCATATTTTTTTCTATCTTCCATCTTGGTAGGTCACCCATTATAATGAGACCACACTTCACATTCTTTCCATTTGGGTAGGTCACCCATCATAATAAGACCATCATTATTTTCCTGGGTAGGTCACCCATTACAATGAGACCATTTGTTACACATTTTTTAGTTTTGATTTAATAAGGTCGCCAGATGGGATCTCATGTAGCTTTGGTTAAAGGGAATCGCCAAATGGGATTTCAGGTTGACCAAGCTACACACATTTTTTTAAGTTCCAATTGAATGAGGTCGCCAGATGGGATCTCATGTAGCTTTGGTTAAAGGGAATCGCCAGATGGGATTTCAGGTTGACCAAGCTACACATATTTTTTGGCTCTGGTTAGAGGGGATCGGCGAAGGGATCTCAGTCTAGCCTAGCCACGAAGATACTTTGGTTATGGTTAAAGGGGATCGGCGAAGGGATCTCAGTTTAACCTAACTGCAAAGGATTTTGGTTCTGGTTGGAGGGGATCAACGAAGGGATCTCAGTTCAGCCTAACCACAGAGGATTTTGGTTCTGGTTAGAGGGGATTGGCGAAAGGAATCTCAGTCTATCCTAACCATACACAGGAGTTTTAGTTCTGGTTGAAGGGGATCAGCGAAGGGGTCTCAATTCAGCCCAACCACACAGATTTCGGTTCTGGTTGGAGGGGATCGACGAAGGGATCTCTGCTCAGCCTAACCACAGAGGATTTTGAATCTGGTTAGAGGGGATTGGCGAAAGGAATCTCAGTTTTTCCTAACCGCACACAGGAGTTTTGGTTCTGGTTGAAGGGGATCGGCGAAGGGGTCTCAGTTCGGCCCAACCACACAGATTTTGGTTCTGGTTAGAGGGGATTGGCGAAAGGAATCTCAGTCTATCCTAACCATACAGGAGTTTTGGTTCTGGTTAGAGGGGATTGGCGAAAGGAATCTCAGTCTATCCTAACCGCACACAAGAGTTTTGGTTCTGGTTGAAGGGGATCGGCGAAGGGGTCTCAGTTCAGCCTAACCACGCAGAATTTAGCTTTGGTTAAAGGGAATCGCCAGATGTGATCTCAGGTAAACCCAATCAAAAGGGCAGGTCGCCCGTGAAAATAGACCCGTGTGAGTGTGTGGGCAGGTCGCCCCTGAAAATAGACTAAAGTGAGTATGTGTGGGTAGGTCGCCCGTGAAAATAGACCAGTGTGAGTTTGTGGGCAGGTCGCCCCTAAAAATACCACTTTGAATATGTGTGGGCAGGTCGCCCCTGAAAATAGACCACTTTTCTTCAAAAGGGGCAGGTCGCCCAAGATAATGAGATCATTTTCCATTTCTTTTCTTTACAAAGCTTACTATGCAAAACATTGAGGAGTTTTGCTTCGTAAGCATTGTAAAGAGGGGGCATCTGTTGCTACCCAATTTTTGACCCATCTTTTGATAATTTTTTAGAAAAAAAACCAAAAATAGCAAAAAAACAATGAAAACCCAAAAAATGCATTTTTTGATATATTTGCATTGTTTTTAGCATTTTCAACGTCATCTCAAAAGAATTTAAATTTTCAAAGGTATTTGAAACGCGTTCAACATTTAACGCGTAAATTTTATGATCATTGATTTTCCTTGTTGAGTTGACGTTGATATTGCTCGCTTTCAAAAATACAAAAAAAATAAGAAAAATCAAAATTTACAAAAAAAAAAGAGGAAAAGAGAAGGAAAGGAAAGGTTGAGGGACTAGTTTGAAAACCTAGTAAAACTTTTCCTATAAATACCATGCTATACTGATTTTGTAAAGGGGAGGGGGGGTATTTTGTAATTT
>Ga0325400_1005063_pt1 | contig 12333 bp, 7 predicted proteins | sample PopdelMetagenome_2_FD_205662 | JGI IMG/M metagenome (GOLD analysis project Ga0325400, IMG submission 205662) | Populus deltoides microbial communities from Bellville, Georgia, United States - Xylem-PdKOR-R1 | ecosystem: Host-associated > Plants > Phyllosphere > Stem > Wood/Secondary xylem...
TTAAATCCTGAGTTAACAAGGTTTGAGGTTAACCTACTAGTTGGCCTGAATTTTAAGGATTATTGAACTTAAAACTTTCTATCTGAAAATACCATTTTTTTCAAATAAAAAGACTCAAACTTTACCGTATCCAATAGTGGATGGGACGGGGGATTATTTTTGTGAATCCTTAATCATATCATCATCACATTTCCTCGAACCCACATAATAGATGCACTCAGAATAAGTCTAATGTGTCGAAGAGTTAAATCATTAGAAACTTGCAGCGCCCTCGAAACAGCTTCAATTTTATGCTTTTAGGAACAAGGACCTCACAGCATCAAAGAAATGCATAATTTTTCAAAATTTCTTAGCAAGAATATTACTTGATCCATCCATTTATTTCCTTCCTAGTCTTTCTGATTTATTCAAGTAAAACACAACTATCACCATCACACCAAACTTTCACAATTTGGATGCTCAAATTTGAACATAATATTAATACCACAGAGGAACTGCATCTGCACTCTCTTGCTTGAATACAATTGGAAGTGATGATGATAGTGATAATCACTATTAAAACAAACACAATCACTCTGAAAATTCAACAAGCTCAAGTTACTGATTCCTCGAGTCTCTTCTCCCTCCACTGGCATAAGTAGAAAACCCCTTGGTTCCTGCTTTATAAAACAGCAAAAGACATACCAGCATAGCCAATCAGAAAGACTGTGAGTGATGCAATGAATTTTCAGAATTTACTTAAAACTGATCAGGTTCCAAATTCAATTCAAGACAGGAAGGATTGCCTGAATTGGAGGAACCAGATGGCTTCTGCTGAGATGAACAGGACACTTTACCTTTAACAAAGAATCAATAGCACCTTTTAGCTCATCAATCATAACCTCGTAAATTAGTCACAGAATCAGAATCCACCCTTTCACCAGAAGCCTCTTTTGTTTTGCATGAACTTCTTTACTGGACTTCCTCCTATCCCATCACTTTGTTCATTGAAGAAAATCCAAAATTTAGACTCAAATCCCATTTTCTTCCTCCTCGCAATCTGAGTAATCTGTGTTACTTTGAATGGTTAATATAGAATTACACTTAGAAGGTTGAATTCTCTCCCCTTTTTTCTCAAAAGATTAAAAAATTTATAATATATATTTAAGAAAATATATAACATGATGGACCATAGCAGATCTTGAGAGTTAGATAAAATGGTTTTCCATAGTGTCCACCACAATTTATACATCCATGCAGTGCCATTACAATTTCATTACAGTTCCATCCACACAACACTTAAGGAAAACAAACTTTTCATAATTAGTAGAAAAACCAGCTATGTTAAAAACACAGTCTATCTTAGTAGACATTGCTTGCTCCTCAGTTTCCTGACTCCTGAAGTCTCCTATCCTCTATTTCTTCTCCACTAGCATAAGTAGAAGAAAGCGCTTGAGTAACTGCTAACAAAACAATCAATTGAACTCGGTTTTCTGATTTTTTCCTAAAAACTCAATTTTCAAATTCAAATCAAGACCACGTTTAATCTCTACCTGCATTGGAGGAACTAAGTGGATGCTGCTGAGATGCCCTGGACCCTTCACCTTTGACAAACAAAGAACCAACAGCACCTTTAAGCTTACCAACAGTTTTATCAGGAATATGCACAGAGCCTGAATCCACCCTTTCACCAGAATACTCTTCTGTACTACTACTCTCTAACCTCCTCTTCACCTCCTCCGACTCTGTCACTGCATCAGCCTTCCCCTTGTTCAAAGTCTCCGAAATAACTTCAGAAAGCGCCCTGTCTTCTTCTCCAGGACTCAACTTCTCCACGAAATAGTCTTTCACTGACACCCCTTTATCTTTCCCTTTAATCATGCTGTCTGCTTCATTGCTGGTGTTGGTGCTAGTGTTAGTATTGCCATAGACTTTTGACATCACAGTACTGCCTAAACCAACAACTTTTTCATACACTGGAGTGAGTTTCTCTGTCACAGTTGCAGCAACTTTCTTTCCATATTCCACTGACGATGCTGGCTTCGCAGCATTTTGTCCTTCATGTGCCACTTCATGTTCTTGAATATTATCGTCTCTCTCTATATATCCAAGCTTGGAAGCTATGACATTTGTGGCAGCTTTTTCTTTATCAGCAATTGCAGAAGTGGCAGAGGAGGTTTTTCCAGTGTTGCTGCTCTGGTATGATGGTTTCTCAGCAATGTCACCTCCTGGTTGCTCCTTGATTTTCAATGAATCAATAGACTCTGAACCTGATTCTGGGTTCTCTTTGGGGTTAATGGAAATTGGGGGAGTTGGTTCTGCAGAAAATTGGTCATGGCTCCCAGTGGGAAACATAGAGGGCTGAGTACCACGCGGTCTGACAGATGAGTTCTTTTTTTCTCCTTGTTTTGATCATCATAGATATTCATTTTGTCAAAAGACTGAAGCATTGGAGTTATTCCAGCCTCTTTCCCTCCTGCAAGATGCAATAATTAGCCCCTCTGAAAGACAAAAAAATTTCCCAAACATCAATGCCAAAAAGGCCTTGTTGGCATGCAAACATTGAACAGAACTTACCAGAACCAGTTGGATCAGTGGCTTTAGTCTGATAATTGGAAGGAGCATGATCCACAAGTCTATCCTTTGGGGCGTGATGATCCTCCTCCAACCCTACTGGTACTTCCAAATTAACTTCAGGTTGCCCTAGAATCCTCTCTTGTTCATGAACAAAACCTTTAACGGGATCAGCAGGAGAAATAGATGCAGGCGAATTAACTGGGGCATGAGGTACTTCTTTAATAGCAGTTGTCCTTTCGAGAAGAACCTTTGGTGGTGCTGACTCATCTTCCTCTTGTCCAAGAACAGAGCTCTTTATGGGACCAGTGCCTGTATGTTCTTCTTGCATTGTTGTTGGACCTCCATGATATGTCCTAGGGCCACCTAACCTTCCCCCTTGTCCATGGGCTGAGCTTCTAAGAGAAGCAGAACTATAGGCTGCAGTTTAATTCACAATCGAAACCATAAAAATCCAAAAACAAAATCCATCGCACACAAATCTAAGCCCCTTTTTTCTCTAGCAAGGTCATTTACCAGTAGTTAATTAATACAGACATTGAAGCAAGTAGCAACATTAACATACCTGAGGCTCCATGAACTTCTGGGTCCCCAACCATTTCTTCATCCTCGTCATCATCTTCCTCATACAAGTCATGATCATCAGGCACATGAACTTCATGATGTTCGTCCTGGCCATGGCCATGACCATGTAATTTGACTTTTTCCTTCAATTTCTTGGCTTTATCCTTCACTTTCTTCAACACTGACTTCTTCTCATGGCGATGCTCATCTTCACCCTCTAGCACCAACATTTTACAGTACATAAAACTTAACAAAAACATAAACCACGCTTCAATAACATAGGAAATTAAGTAAATAAGGTTCTTACCAGGATGCAGTCCAACATTGTTGGGACCATGTTCATGGTCATGAACACCATGTGGGCGTGCCATTTGTGACTCCATAGCGAAACCAGAAATTGCCAGAGATTAGACCGGAAACAAGTTTCTATTAGTCAGTTACTTGCTTGACAGAAAAAGATAACCATCCAGAAAAAAAAAATTGAATAATCTTATAGGGACCAAGACAAGAACATCTTACAGTTGCCACATTTGCATGGAGGTGGGTTTGAAGGGCATTCGACACGTGTAAAACAAGCATGATATCTCCATTTCCTGACACGTAACCAGAGCTGCTTGTGCACGCGGTGGCAATGCCGGAGAGAGAGTGATGGGAGTGGCCCGAGTGGGTAATCTTTATAAAAATAATCACAAGGGTCTATTGAATATCATCAAATTGTATGGACCTACAGGGAGAGGGCCAAAGTTGATTCCACTAGTGGATGATATCAAGTTTTTCTCTCCAGAATATCAAAGAAAAATGGTGTCAAGTTTTAATAAGGTCCATTATATCTGTAGTGTGATCCAGTGATGTGTTGTCGGCTTTTGGTTTGGCAAGAAACACAGACCCTTGTTGAAATTTGAAGAGAGAAGGACGTAAGACAAAATAATTCGTGATCAACCAAAAATAATGACGCCGTTGCCGGGGATCGAACCCGGGTCACCCGCGTGACAGGCGGGAATACTTACCACTATACTACAACGACCTTGTTGAGGTAAGAATAATTACTTTTTTATTTATTTATGTTCAGTTTTCTTTTTAAATTGTTCAAAACGTGCTTTGACAGTGAAGAATAAATATTAATTATAGTGATCAAATATTGTTATTCTTATAGAGTAATCACACAATATTTCTTGAGTTGATGACGAGTCGGATCTCTAAAAAGACTGGCATGGGTTAACATTAAACTAAAAACCCTCCTAGAAGGAGGCTTCTACACAGAGCTGCAGGAAATTCCACCAGGTTTCCATTTACAGAAGAGATATCACATTGCAGTGGAAGTGGAACGCCCCTTTCTAAGGCAATCCATTCTGCCATTCCACAACCACGTTTTCCCTGGACTGTAGTGTTTCTTAACAGGGTCAGGGAAAAGAGAAGGTTGCTGCAGCAATTCCTTCCACCCCTTGCACATGATACATCTACTCCAAATTTTTGGTGTTCAGGAAATATATCAAAGGCTACTGATAGAAGAAGTCCGTCTATTCTTGAATTTCTCAAGTACCATGGTGGGAGCACTCCTAGAAAAGTACATGAGTAGAAGCAGCAGAAAGAAGCTATAAATTTGTTAAGTTCATCCCGGTAGGAAAGAACTCTAGCCTTTCTAATTCCATCATGGACTTACAGTGATAAGAGATCATCACAGGTATGATATGGGAACCCTCATGTATGAGAAATTTTGTTGTGTTAAATTGTCATCATAGTAAGATACTTCATCAACTACATGGTTTATATTTTGCAATGGATGATAGTGGAAGCCAGACTAGGCTGGTCTGGACTTATGGAAGGGCCCACCACCATCTGAGCAAAAAGTTCAGGAGAAATTGAGGGGAAAGAATTGTTCTGAAAGTTATAGATATCTGGGGTTATGTTGATAAAGCTATGGTTTGGTTCTTAAACATCTGTACCAATGCTATACTTTTCTTCTAAATCTTGTAAAAATGCCATTTTTTCCTGCGCATGATATGATATTGCAATATCTTAACCTCTACATTCTGCAAAAATGCCATTATTTTCTTGATGAACATAGTTATGATAGGTAAACTTCTTTTAACACAGTCAACTTAGATATTATTATCACACCCATGGTTGTATCACACACCAAGGTTCAGCAAATTTACAAAGCCGAGAGTCTTGGTGTATAATTGGATTGCTTGAACACATTCGGTGTTGTGCAGCAAGCACTATAATGTGAAAAGGTATCAGTGAACATAAATATGCTGCCATTGTTTAACTTAAAATTCTAGACAGTGATGTCTGAAATTTGGAATCTCTTTTTATATATCTCACTTTCAGTCTTGTATTTTCTCAATATAACCACGTTTCAGCTTAGGCACTATTATACTTCTACATGAACATCACAAATAAGGAGTACACAAAATCCGCATAAAGCAAAGGAGTATGTAATTACTACGTTTTTAGTGAAAGATCTACTCCTTTCTGAACTTTTTTCCTGCTTCTAGAGCACCTCTAGCTCAACTCCCATTACAATGTGCATAATGTTTAGAAGACCAACAGTCTTGCTCGTCAGATGCTCACTTTAGCAGATGCTTCACTCACGCTTCATTTCTTTGTCTGACATCCATGTCTGAAAGAGTAAGAATGCTAGCTTTTCTTACCATTCTTGAGGTTTCGTACAGTCATGACAAGCTGTTGTCTTTCACCTTCTACTTCTGCAAATTTGAGGCTGATCTCTGAGTATCTCTCTTGCATTTCTTTTAGCTCAATTTTCATACATTTGTTCTTTTCTTTTAGCTGAGCCATTTCTGTCGACAGTTCAGTTAGGTTACCCTCATCCATTGGGTGGAAAGTGCCCACTACTAGTTCTTCCTTTGAGCAAGTTCTTGCTTTTCTGTCAAAACAAATATCGAAGAATGAAACCAATTTCAGTGATGATTATGATCATAAACTCAAACATATTTGGATGCACAATGAGGTGCTTAGATTTATCAGTGTTGGAAATTAATTACACAAGAAAAAGGTGGTGGGTATATGAAAAGGCACAATAATCAGTATGTAAACAAGAACTTTGAAATTTTACCTTTCAATACCCTTTCTTCCGTTCATCTGCATTTCATCGTCCATTGGAGTCAAGTTCTTTTCATCTGAAAAAGAGAGCTTCTCCATGAAACTAGTATTTCCATGTTCCTTCTTTTGCAGTTCACCCTTTAATTTGATTACTTGTTGCTGCAGTTTTTCTTTCTCGCATTCTTCTTCGGACAGGCTATATTTTAACGCAATCTGCTGATCTCTGAGGCTTTGAAGTTGCGATGAAAGGTTCTTGATCATTGCCTCTTTTTCATCCTTTAAAGACCTCACATTGAGTAATTCTTGCCTTGTGTTTTCTGCTTCCTTCTTTGTCGATGCAAATTTTTCCTCTATTTCCTCCCTTTCTCTTTTCCATCTTTCTGTTAGTATATTTGTTTCTTCACAAGATGTCTTCAATTTCTCTGTTTCATCTCTTAAGTTCACCTTTTCCTGCTCAGAGATGTCATTCTTCTCTTTTCTGAGTGTCTCTATCTCCTTTTTCAGCATTTGAATTTCAACTTGGAAAGCCTCTTGCATTTCTCCTCCTTGCTTCAGTTGGTTGGAAGCATCTTCTAATTCCACTGACATCTGCTCTACATGTTTTGTCTTCAAATCTAGTTGCACTGATAGTTCTTCCATTTTTACTCCCTTCTGGTCCATCACCAGTGCAAGCTCTTCGTTAGCTTTCTGAAGATTCTCTTCCAGAATTCTGTTCTGTGCTCGGAGTTCATCAGCTTCTGATATTGATTTCTTTGTCAGCTTCTCATTCTCATCAAACTTGCCTGCCATTTCCACAGAAAGTTTTCTGAATTCTTCCTGTATCCGCTCTGCTGTAACAGCATTTTTCCACCTTGTCTTCCTCAAGGCCTCTTCTGCACGGATAGCTCTCTGTTCCTGCTCAATTCTGGCATGTGTCATGGCATCAAGATCATTTTCAAATCCTTGTGCCTGTTTTTCCAGTTCTTTCCCCAACCCTTTGACCTGAATTTCCAGTTCATTGATGGAAACCAAAGATTCTGAGAATTCTTGTGTTTGCGTCTTCAATCTTTCCTCTAATCTTTGTACCTGTGATTCAAGTTCTTTAATGGTAGCCAAAGATTCTGACGATTTGTGTTCTTGTATCTTGCTCTGCTCTAACTTGGAAGATACATCATAGTTTTCCTGCTTTAGATTCTCATAGTCCTGTGTGAGTTGTTCGATATAATTCTCCAGTTTTTCTCTATTTTCTCTGTGGACCTCAATTTCATCGGATAGGTCTATGACCCTTTGCTTCAGCAGACATAATTCATCATCTTCCCTAGCCTTTTCTTCCGGTGCAAGCACCGCATGTTGATCTGTGTCCTCTTTCATGCTGCATTTGCAGTTTTTCTCCTGAACCTCATCTAGCTTGCTGGACAGACAAGATATTTCCCTTTTTTTTTCCTCCAGCATTTCATCAAGGTCTCCCACTGCAAGAATCAACTCAGAATTTGAATCTTGTGTTTTCTGGAGTTGCAACTTAAGATTGGTGTTCAAATCCTTTTGATGACTAAGTTCTCGCCTGACTTCTTCTAGCTGAACCAAAGAATCCTCGTACTCGGCTCGCAATTGATTCAGGGATTCTCCTTCAACAGATTTTCTTGAAGACTTGACCTGCTCACATTCTGTTTTGAGTTCATCTCTTTCCTCTTCAAGTTCCTTAACCTGTCTTGACAAATCCTGCCCCCTTCTACTCTCTTTGGTAATCTGTTTCCGAAGAGTCTGTAATTCTAGTTCTGATAATTCTGACTGCCTCATTAGACTAGATAATTCACTTTTCAGTCTTTCAACGGTTTCATCTGAAGCTTCTTGAAACTCTCTTGGAAGGCTCTGTTCAGGGCTGTTTGTTGAGCCAACTAAACTTCCATCTGACCTTGAACCCATTGACCAATCTGTGCTTGTTCTACGATGCAAGCGGTTTTTTGTTGTGATGCCATCAACTGCACCCTTTGGAGGCATTGAGTCTTGTCTGAGAACTGATTTGAAGCTAGAATTGCCCCCAACAGATGATCTGAAGCTGCTTTCTTGTTCAGAATTCTGTGATAAAAGAATGTTCAAGTCCCTGTCCTGTGACATTTATCAAGGAATAGTTCAGTTATAACCTTGAATAACAGCCCATCCATTTCCAAGATTTGCCAAAAAGGAACTTGTTCAGTTCAGCCCTTCCTGGACTGTATTGAAACAGAATATCAACATAGATAATTTTAGGCCTTACTTCAGTAAAACTTTCATCATTTTCATCTGTATGGGCATTGCTCTGCTGGCTTTTCAAGCTTCGGTCTTGAGAAAGTACAGGATCTCCATTGTCTCCTATTTTTCTGAGATTACAAAGTCCATTTCGTAAATTAGTAGAGAGGAGAAAAACTTAAATTAGAAGCTAAAACGGAAGTAAAAAAGATAAATAAATGCAAATTGTGAATTGTTAATGCTTGTGTTCACCTTGGATCAACATCTCCCTGCATCTTCTGAATAGTCACCTGTTTCAAAATTACTTGATATATGAGGAAACAATGATCATATCGAAATGGCATGGTCTATTTAAATTTTGAAAACAGATATTGCTCTAGGAGTGAATCAACATAGGGATAGAGTCAAATCAAGAGATTTACAAGAGCGTGTGTGTGAGAGAGGGGGGGGGGGGGAACTAACATGTAGAACTGCACCAGAGTTGGCAAATTTAAGGGGCAGGGAGACAGTCAATGGCTCGGGTTCATCAGCAAAATCTGCAAAGTCAATTGAAGCTTCTCCCAGATAACCTGACTTCGATGACCCCTGCAAGAATTCATAGTAATTAGCGTGCGCGCGCGCGCACAGTCACTCACAAATCACTATACCTTAGAAAATCATCACAGATTTGAAATGTGACTCTAACGTACACTTGCAACAATGAAATGGTATATTTTCTCATGCAGTATTCCTGATTTTGGCTCCTTGATGAGCTTCACGGTTACATAAACCGGATTGTCCCATGAACAAATTCCATCCTGAACTGCAGCTTTCTCTAGTTTGAATGTTGTCTTTCCAACATCCTCTGGCACCAAGGATATTGTCAAGGCAGGTTTCTTTAGATGTGGCACCTGAAACGGAGATGAAAAATTAGGTAAGAGCTTCTTGTTAGTATTTATCTGAATTGTTCCATCACACTACCTACATTATACAGCTTAGCACGCACCCATGATTCAATAATTGATTCCAGATAAACAAAACCCATTTCAAATCAGTGACAGGAAATACTTATTATCTGCTAGATTAGTACCTGAGTTGCCTGAAATTGCAGTTTGAATGTAGCTTTGATCTTTTTCTTGTCGTTCCTCCATGACTTGAACATGTTTTGACCTTACTGTATATTCTTCAGAGAATCTTCATCAAAAGACTCACTCAGTTTTCAGTACTTCTAACTTGGATCTTCTCTGAAACAATCTTGGCTTTGTTATGGCCAGGACAAAACAATCTATTCCAACTGTTGAACCCAAAAAAAACCAGAAAGCAACAAAGAGGGCTGCAGTGGCTAGTGGTATTTTTTTTATTGTTATCTTTAAGTAAGATTAAGATGCAGCAGAAAGCTTGGGAATTAGAGCTGAAGAGGAGTCTAATCTGAATAGAAAATGGAACAGTTACAGAGTAAAAAAATTAGAGGCTTATCTGCACATAGTTTGATCAGACTATGTGGTATTATTGTAAAGAACAAAATATAGCTGTACCGTAGCAAAAGTTTTCTTTTTAATGCAGGAAGGCATGAGGTGCTGTCGTGCAGAATGCTTCAAATGACATTGATGGCCTCCACTTTTTTTATGGTATGTCTTCTAAAAAGTCTTTGGGAGTAGCTTTTCATCGCTTTCCCGACATCAAAGATATAAAAGATCGTTAAAACACGAACGAAATGCTTTATATCATTCTAAAAGCTTATGAAGATTTATTTTCATGTTTATGTCTTCTATGTATCTATCTGGTTTTGGACCGCTGATTCAGTGCTGCCCCGAGCATCTATTTTATAAAAGGGATATTAAACTGTAGGAGGCATAGGATTTTAAGAAGAGGTTGCCCCACGTAAGGTGGCGATGATAGGTAGCGATGGAAGAATTTCTGCATCTACCTTATTTAGTAGAAGCAACTAATTTTCGTGCTCTGCCATCAATACACATCTCTGAATTTTGTCACTCCTGAACTCTGCTTTGGTGTGATATTTGTCGGTGCTTGTATTTTTACTATTAGTTTAAATTATTTCTTACTATTTCGTGGTCACATCCATAATTAAAAGGAATCTATTAGGTATGGAAGGGGGATTTGCATATGATGAAGTTTTTTTGGGTAGGCTTATGATTACTATCCTTTTATGACTGTTTCTGCAACTTTGCACATCATCATCATTCAATGAATATTTGTATTTTGTAGTTGAGATTTCTCATTTGCTCATAGAAAAGTTTTCAGCCAATCAATTAAACGATTGATTCTCGGAGAGGTTGGTGAGAATTTACAATCAAATAAGGTTTATTTTCAATAGTTGGTTAAACTAGTTTAGGTTGATTTGGGAAATCGAGATCCGAAGCCCGACTTGGATCAAGTTTTCAATTGAATCGAATCAAATATTAATTCGGTAAAACCAGTTGATCTGACTTGTTAATTAGATATTGATCCAAATCAATATTAAAAATAGATTATTAAAACAAAAAAGAGAATAAAACAATATTATTTAATAAAAATATTGACTTGGCAACTCTAGATTAACTCGATAAACCCAGATCGGGTGCTATTAAATGGACCGGATATGTTAGACCGTGCATTAAGAATATTGAAACTGCAATCATACATGCATTATTGAGATTGCTGAAATGAAACAATAAGGAGGATATCATAGAGCACGATTATTGGAGTGTTAGTTGAGAGGGAAAATAAGGGTTCGGTACGTCCTCTAAGACAATGGTGGGGCAAAAGAGAGGGCCCTGAAATTTATTAGCTGCCACAAAGCTGTCGCAGAAGCGTTGATGCATCCTTATCGTCTCCCGTATCTGCGAAGACCCACAAAGCTGCTGCCCCATTAATTTTTTGGTGCCTTGTTTGTGGTCAAAACCCCCCAGCTAAGTTGCTCTGTGAATGAGTGCTTGCATGTGGCTACATGTGCTCTCTTTCTTCTGTTTGTCCCTCACTCAAATTTTCCTGTGCTAGTGCTCATATACAATGATTAAATTATGGGTTAACCTCAAATTTCTTGTACTAGTGCTCGTATACAATGATTGAAACTATACAAAACACAAAGAATTCAATCGAGAAGGATGATTCCATCTCCTTTTCCTTTTCCTTTTTCTTTTCATGTTGTTATAAGTAAGCAAAATAGACCTTTCCTGCCATGCTCCCCAAGAAAACAACCCTTCAACATCATAAATATATAGAATACATGGTGTATAAATGCATAGAGAGATAGAACCATGTATGATGTTTGCATGCTAACTCTTTTTTCCTTTTCTTTTCATTGAGAACGATGGAAGTCCTGCTAAGTGCCAATATTGAACGTGGGAATATTTTCTCACGCGTAACGTAAACTAGATAATAAGATTTGCTTCACCTCACTTTCGATGCAAATATGGGGTGATCAGATTGAGTGCAGGTATATAGTGTGTTTGCCTAAAGGTTTGAAATATACTTCATGTACAGATCATGATAAGAAGTCAAACTAGCCCATATTTCTGATATAATATTTCTTTATTAACTCACTGTTCATCTCTTGGAAGGCACAAGCACATCTTTAATTTGTTAGAGAGCTTGTTTAGCTGTAAGAAATTTGACAAAAAAATTGAAGTAAGAGAGACCAAAGGGCCTTGAAAGAGATTAAAATATGTGTTGACCTAAAAGGAGAACAGAAATCTGGATCTTAGAGACTTAGATTAAGATTTTCTTTCGAGATTTAATCTAATGAAGGCACTGTTCTGTATAAACTAATCTTGGTCGCAGTCTGTGCAAGAGCTGTAGGATTTTCTGGCTGGGCCTTCTCTCCATGCTCTTTCATATGGGCTTTTAACTGCTGATCTACGTCTCATCTCTGGCTAGATGGGCTAGCTTTAGCCCTTAGGCCCAATTTGGAGATGTAGTTGAACTGATTTTTCATTAAATTTTATTTTTTTCTCTTCAAATTAATTTTTT
>Ga0325400_1005064_pt1 | contig 12331 bp, 8 predicted proteins | sample PopdelMetagenome_2_FD_205662 | JGI IMG/M metagenome (GOLD analysis project Ga0325400, IMG submission 205662) | Populus deltoides microbial communities from Bellville, Georgia, United States - Xylem-PdKOR-R1 | ecosystem: Host-associated > Plants > Phyllosphere > Stem > Wood/Secondary xylem...
ATAAGATATATGATTTATGTCACCGATTCTTTTTCCAACATCAAAATCAACTTGAAATTAATCAGACGCCTAGTAGTAGATGATCTATCGCTTAGACAAGCATGGCAATCAAATTACAGTGGCACAGATGCTTCTACACACCTAAATTTACTATCCTAGGGCAAGGTTGGGCTAGGATATCACTTCAGTCTCTCTTTTTGTACCACCCTTAAAAGGGACCATGTGTCTGCAACTAGATGGTGTAGTATCTTCGATAAACATTGAAGAATGGCAACCTCTAGGCTGCTTTCTGGTGCAAAAATGGATGGCTCTCCATAAAACAGGGTTCTGGTATGTGGCTAACCAGTAAGGATCATAAGGGACTTCGTCCCTGTAAAAATAAAACCCTACCCTGTTCTCCTTGCTGTAAGCCCTACGCCAGCAGAGTCAATTAGGGGCAATGACTCGGTTATGGATCAGTTAGCCACCAAAGTACTGAGTTGACTGGTTGGGATATGGCATACAAAAAGCCAACCTCCCATGCCCACCGCCCTTCACATCAAGAACCAGCAACCAGCTATATATAAAATGATTGGTGCGTACCATGAAGTCAAAATTGATTGAAAGCAACCTTCCAACAAACCAGCAAGTACACCTTAGCCTCCTTCAACTTCACTCGAATAAAGCACCAAACGAGCCCAGATGGAGATGATTGACAAAGATACACACTTGGGCAACTTTGATTAGCGAATTGCAACGCTTAACCACAGCAATTAGGTGGAGATAATATAAAACTTGAAACAGAAGCAAAAGATCATTTTCTTCTGCCACACTCAAGAAAAATTAAGGAGTATTCAATAGCATACTTGATAAACGAAAAAAATGCCACCAGCAGTTCAATGCCTTGCTAAGAGGAGAAGTGATTTAGAGCAGGGATTTTGCGGGAAGGGTTAGGCGAGGGAAAAAATGCCCCCAGAAGTACCGCATTACCGTTCTCTTGCTACTCCTCTTGTGAAGTCTTCACCTCCAAGCTCACCTGAATCACAATTCAGTATACCCGTTGGCCGCAAATATTTCAAAGGAAATAAGAGTATGGCAATTCCTGGAAGAAAACTTATACATTCTGTTGTCTTCATCTTGGCATGCATCTCCATCCTCCGACTTCTTAGAATTGCTATCACCACCTCACCTTCCGCCCCTTTGCCTCCTACTCTACAACACACATGTTCTACTCCTTCTCCGGCCTGTGAAAAGGCTCCATCTCATACACCTAGCAACCAAACAGCACAACAGAAAATCGCTGCCGATGAACCTAGTCTCACAAAAAAGGAATTTAAACTTCTATCTGATCTCATTAAACGCAAAGCCCCCTGCAACCTCCTTGTTTTTGGAGCAGAGCCCCAGTACCTGAGATTGTCCTCCATCAACTCAGGTGGCACCACAATCTTTCTAGAGGATGATCCTGACAAAATAAGTGCTGCTAGAGCAAAATCCAAAACCACTCAAATCTACAAGATTGACTACCAGACACCTGCAAAGAAGGCTTACAAGCTGCTTGAGCATGCAAGGAAAAGTCCAGCTTGTGCACCAAACCCAGAAATGCTTCAGAATTCATCTTGCAAACTTGCATTGAAAAACCTGCCACGTGAAGTATATGAGCTTGAATGGAATGTGGTGGTGGTGGATGGACCAAGTGGGCACTCGCCAGAGGCACCAGGCAGAATGGGAGCAATCTACACAGCTAGTATGATAGCAAGAGCTGGGAACACAACAGATGTACTGGTACATGATGTTGATCGGACAATTGAGAAGTGGTTTTCCTGGGAGTTTCTGTGTGATGAGAACTTGGTTGCTTCAAAGGGGAAACTCTGGAGTTTTAGGATCTCAGGTAAATCAAATTCTTCAGGATTTTGCTCAGACCACATGGTTGCGATAGAGTGATGGCTTTGTTGCGCACAGTAAAAGGAGCTAGTCTGTACAGTTCTTTCCATGCACATCTTGATTGCTGCAGATGTCATGACATGTTTTTATCCATGAACAAGTCAAGAGCATGCCAATCAAGGTCACTGTCTTCTCGCGGAGGCAGATTCAAAGTACAGAGAGAATATAAGCAGCTTTACATCCGACACACTTGAAAAGCATTTCCGGTCATCCATAGGCAGTTCCATTATTTTAAAGTTGATTGAAGTTCAAGGTAGGAGCCCCAAGAATCGAATACCGCCACAGTTTTTGCCAAATGAAACCAGCGTTGTAGAAAATTTGTGGTTTGCTCGTGACCCATTGTCCCACAGCTGTTTCTAAATGATTAAAGAAAGGGCTCTCTTGTTAGCAGATGATGTAATCTTTTAACCATGTTCTTAAAAAAAATCATTTCCATGTTTTTGGTTCCATAGCTTATTATTCTAATATTCGTACACAAAGTAGTGGTGGCACGGTTGCCCGCACTAGACAGACCACAATAATTAGACTAAAGCTTTTGGTGAACGGTAAAATCTGACATTACAGAAAAAGAATCTGATCTTTAACATGAGATCTGCGAAATGTAATTTCAGGTATACGGAAAGGGCATCTAGCAATATAATGATTACAAGACGGACCCAACAAGTGATCTGCCATTTCTGGGCTCAAGTTTTTAATTATCCCTTGCTGCCTTTGACAAAAATATATACATTCAGATCTAAAATCTGAAATTTAAGAAGGGGGTGGCAGAAGCATATACAAGTAACCTCCCATGATGTTTGTCACCAGAAGCGTTGTTAGCTCATGTCATGATCACCACAGCAGCCATCATTCAAATGCACCCCTCCTCCGTGTTGGGGACAAGATAAAAATTCATTAGGTCAAGGAAACTAATTTTGCATAAGCCCATCATCACATAAAGTTCCACAAATCAATGAAATTCATGCCAGACTTGAATACAATGTCATCAGCCTAAGAAGCAAAGAGTTTTTTACACAGCATCACCTAAAACTAGCCAAGACTTCTACCTACAAAGGTGAACTACGCTCTGATAATTTGATCACCTGCAAATGCTTAGTTCCAACTTTCTTTTATCACATTATGCTGAAGTAGACTGGTGTCCTATTACAGCAATTCATAATAGAATGTATCTAAGAACTCAGAAGTACTTTAGTCAAATTTATATGTGATGAGGCGTCACTCTCTACTAACATGGACAATCAAGTAAGAAGAAAACAATGTATTGTAATGATGTTTGAAACATAAAATGTATATTTCAATCACCTCTGCAAAATGAGCCAAGCCTGAAAATGGAAAAGATGGGACATAATAAGAACTGCAGAATACACAAGGACTTGGAGCTTAGAGATTACCATGTGTTTGCTGATATAAGGCTGTATCCTAACTGGCATCTCAGTATGACTCTCCACATTGGGTAATTTTTGTTTCTCATTCTCAAATTCTTTTCAAGATTCCTTTTGGCTGCCATGCTGCCAAACTCTGCCAAAATTGGGGGGCCAGTTAGCATCACAATCGCTCTTGACAACCTGCCATCTCCATCTTTCTCCTTTCTGCCCAAGCAGTCCCTGATATAAAATTATTCTATTAGGTGAGGTACCAAAAATAGTTTTATACTACTCTCTAACACCCACCTCGAGTTAAAGCCCCCACACTACCTTGTACCTAATTTTTTTTATTAATTAGAATGGATGTGATGAGATTTGAACTCGTGACTGTTTGGTCATCAAAACTCTGATATCATGTCAAACAACCAATTTAACCCAATAACTTAAACTATTAGGTAAGATCCCAAAAATAGTTTTCTATTACTCTCTAACAGCCCCTACCCTTTTTTGGTTCAGTTTGTGTGCTTTCCCAGACTTATTTGCAACCAAAACAGATCTAGAAGAAATCGGTGTTACTTGAATGTATAGCTGATTTTCTTGAGTTGCTTCAAACCAAGGAGGAGCTCCTGTATGCACATTTCCTCCAGCCATTTGTGGAGTCAAGGCAGGTACTAGAGTGACTCCAGCCAATTGTAGAGCCATAGCAGGAACTTGTGGTGTATTGTGTGAACCTAACAGGACAATTACAAGATGAGGATTGACATCGCATGGAACACCATGGTAACAGGACCCATCCACCAAGCTACTCAAATTATGCATGTACTACCCAGATGACTAACTTTAAATTAGAATAAGATAATAACAGAAATGAGATGTTGAAAAAAATCATTACCCCATAAACTGCTCACTCCATGTACGGATCTTTCACCCTGATAAACCTGGCACAGCTATAGCAAACAATATAAGTTTACACATATTTTAACTCCAAAACAAGTATACTCGGAAAAGAAAGCCTTGCTGAGAGCCTTTGACATCACTGAGCATCAAGCAAAAAACAAACCTTGACAGCATTTAGAAGTCAAAGGGTACTTACTACAGGCGTGCAATTAAATAAGGAGATGATACACAAAACAGTATGACAACTTGCAAATCCTAACACTAAATGGATAACTCCTACAAAATGTTTTAGAAATCATAATTCCGGTGGAGAGTGTCAAAATACATGAAGGACAGGACATCTACATAGATTTATGCACTTGACATATTCATCTTACCCTCATTGGAATGATCAGAAAATAGTATTCACAAGTGGAGGGAAAAAATTCCACTTAATATAGCTTTGTAATTATCAAAGCCACCCCTAAACAACGGAAAGGGATGGAAAACCACAACTAGTTTCACAATCAGTCACTTTTCACACCATGACTAGAACAGTCACCTAGCTAAAGATGTCTGACAAAATGCTGCACGCCCTTATGATACAACCTTGAGAGATGCTTAGCCTATCGAGTAAAAATAATAAATGCAGCACTTAAAGATAAATACCAACACAGCAACACATAAATTCAAAAGCACTGCCAGCCATGTACCGTATATTCTACAAACTGATCATGAGAAACCCAACTGCTATTAAACCGATGAGTTGCATAATATAAAAATCACTACAAAAGATTAGCCACGGTAAAAAAGTTACAAAAGAAGAAAATAATCTCCAAATTTTGGAGAAAATGAAATGAGCTTCATAGAGAAAGAGTGAAAAGGACCAAACTCACCTGTCCATTACCGAGATTGGGTGCACAGTTTATACTGTTATAAGGGAAAGAATGTTGGCTATTCCAGTTAGCTGCAAATTTCAAACACAGGACAAACAACAGAACTAGTATCAGTATATCTCCATTCAGAACGACTTCATTGGAGGAATGGATATCAAATAAGCAGGTTACTCTTACCGGTTAAATCATTAGGATTGCATAATCATGTACCAGAATGCGCATGCACAGGCAAAGTAGAGACCACACAATACATGGATGGTCCAACATTCGCAACTGCAGAAAATCCTGAATTGGATTATCTGATACTCAATTGTATTATGTAAAGGCATAACACCATTTGAAATATTCAAATTAACATTACCCAAACTATTATTTTCAAAGTTATTTATATGTTCGTGGTTGAGGATATCTTTTGTAGGTCCAACTTGCATCCCTCTTGATCCATCGCTGCCAACGCTGCCCCTTCATTCCTCACTGCTTCACACTACTTGTCCCACTACAATTACCGAAACACGAAACCTAAATTAGTCTCGAGTATTACACATCTTTCAAATCAACACTATCATATTCATTTATAGAAATCCAATAGCATAACACTAACTTCCATTGAACAACGATTCAGCACATCACCTTAGCTACATCAGCTTCTAAAACCCGAAAAGTATCCCACTCAGCCCATTCCACCACCGTATTTCCACATAAAGTGCTTCAATTTCTTCAAATGTTCCTCACTCGGCAAGTGACTTATCGCATTAGCGCTATATTTTTTTAGCGAATACAAAAACACATTAATGACTTGCACTACCAATTAAATAATAATCACTAGATAATTAAAATAAACAGTGACAATCATAAATAATTTTTTTTTTTTGTTTACCATGCGAAGGAGCTGCCGGTCTCGTGGATATCGAAATCGCAGAAGACGCACCAGATGCGGTTGCGAGAGGAGAGTCCAGGGCGGAGAATGGTAGGGATTTTGAGAAAGAATCGGACGTCGACGATTTTGGTTTGGAAACGAGAGAGGAAATTAGAGAGTGAATTTTTGTGGTTTGGAAAGTACTTATGGTTTTGGCCTTCATCGTTATTCAAATTGCATACTTCGCAAAACTCCATTTCATTCTTTTTATTCTTCTTGTTGTTAATTTTCATCTTCTGGTTCATGGTGATGACTGATGATTTTAGTTAGTAGCCCTGTAACTCAAAACTTGGAATTTTACATTTTCTGGAAAGTAGATGCTGATAACACACAATGACACGTCGTTTCTTACGTAATGGATTGTTGTGATTTTATGTCTATGAAACGCAGCGTTTCTCTACTAAATTGGTTCCCGCCAATTCTCTAATTTAGAGAAAGTATTTCATGAAGCATATTCCGTTTTTTAAGTTGCGTTTTTTAAATTTTATTTTTATTAAAAATATATTAAAATAAATTTTTTATTTTTAATATTAACTCATCAAAATTTAAAAATATAAATAAATTGAATTTTAATCGTTCTCACAGTTTATGTCGCTCTCCGAAACGAGTGCTTAAAACTTTTCATGGTAGTGGTAATGTGCAATGACAAAGCAGCCGTGTTCAATATCGGTTCTTCAGCTCTTTTAATTGCGTTGAAATCCATCTTGACTGGAATTATTTTGTCTTCTTTATGGCAGAATGGAGCGACTTTATTAAGAGCTTAAACATCTAAAGATTCTTTCAAAAACCCACTTGTAGTCTTTTTCATGGCATTCATTGGACTACGCTAAGCAAGTTTCCAAAGAAAAGATCAAATGAAAAGCCATCGCAGCTGTTTTAGTGGCCGGTATTGTGGCTGCGGCTGAAGCAAATGTAATTTTATTGCTGGTAGGGCCCACCATAAATTATAGCTACGCCGCAGGTTTACAAAATCATTATTTTACTACTTCTTGCATGGAGAAATCACTAAAAAGTGTATCATGCTTCAAATACAGTTTTTTTTCAAACCGCAACCACAAAATTCAACATTCAATGCAGCAGATAAACATGTTCGAGTCAGCTGCGGAGATCAAATGCAGGATTAAGCTGCTAGCACAACAATTGGAAGCTGGTATCAGTAGACGTAATATCAGATTAGATAAGACAGATCATTTTAACTTATGATCTACAGGAAAAAGGGTTTCACCTCTGAATTAAAGAACATTAACTGGCTATGTTTATGTTATATGGGTTGGACATCATAGTATAGCTTGACTAATTCTTATTTTCTGATGTGAACTGCAAATGGAAACTTTGTACAATGTCCACTCTTGTCCATATCCTTCCTTTTAGCTTTTCATCATTGAAAAAGATAAAAGGATTCACCACCCCGGCTGTTAGCTCAGTATAGCAATGTAATGGTGTGATCGTTTTCAGTCCCACATGGTGTGACTCTTAAGAGCTTTGAGCCCCACCATGAGCTAAGCTTTCCTGACTTTTAAAGGTATGTGCTCTTTTTTTTCTTGGTTGGTTTAGATTTGACCAAAATGATGAAACATTTCATATTCTGCTCTTATTGTTGCCTTGAAAGAGATTGTGAATGGTCTGGTTGTATGTGGAGAATTAACTATCACTAGTGCCATGTAGTACTAGCAAAAGTTTTTACTTAATGAATTCTCACAAGACAGAAAATACACTCCACCAGTTTTTGTTTCCTCTTACTTCTAATAGTTCTCACTTCCTGCCAAATTTTAAATGTTAATGATTGGTGCTGTCCTTTAGATGATCTAGACCAGGAGATTATTTACTGCTAATAGCAGTAATGCGCTGTTCAAGCTGTGCATTGCTGGGTGCAAAATTATGACAAGTCATGTATATTGATGTAATGGGCTACTTGGCACTAATGAGACTGATGGGAGCTTCATGTCAGATTCAAGAAGAGGTAATTTCAGAGGACATGGTGCTGGAGATACTCAAGGACAGCCAGGCTTTTCTGATTGGTAATGGGATAATTAAGGGTCACTCATCTGCAGAATTCACTGTGGTGCTGGGCGTACGATTCGACACGACAGATCTACATCGGTTTGAAGTAGAAATACAGTATCGTTTCACCATAATATGTGGACAATCTGAAAAGACAAATGTTAAGGTTTTGTCATAATGACTAGTTTGATTGATCACCCCGGGTATGTCCTACAACTTTTATCCTGCTCGTCAACTTTATCAAGGAATCGATAGCTCTTGCATATCTCTGATTGTATCCAAATAAAAGATAAAAGACAAGGAACCCATAATGCAAGTGGTCATATGTCGGAGGAGTATGGATCTTTGATTAGTATGATCATTATCTAGTAAATCTGAAACTCAATTAGGATACAGTGAATGGACAATTTTTTTGTTAGTTTCCAGCCCGAAAATGTTTACTTCTATCATTGACATCCTACTTTATGGCAGAGCACCACTTATAAAACACAAGTTCAGTCTCCTACAGGACAAGGACGGTCAACGTTGAGGTACTGGGCATTCTCAGATTCTTATCCTTTTCAGCAGTAGATTTAAAAGAAAGAAAATGAAGGGAATTCTTCAGCTGGTTCCCATGCAACTATTACATATTCTTAATTATACCCGAAGCAGAGGAGGAATTATCAAGTCTGAAAAGCAAAAGAAGAAGTGCAATAAAGAAGAGTGTGAGCTCTATATCTTGTTGAAACTTTAAGCATTAAAAAGCTTGAGGATGGACTGATTGTCTTTTTGAAGGTATATTAGAAGTGGTTAGCCCTAAAAGCGTTAAAGCAAGACCACAAATGTTTAGAAAGTGAAAAGGGGGAGTATGCTTTTGATCTTTAATTAGGTTGAACCCTTCACAAGATTCTGCAACTTTAGGCCAATAAATTAATTGATGATGTTTACCTTTTCTTTCTTTATTTTTCCTCCCCATGCTTTCCTTGCTGTTGAGCAGATGTAATTTTTAGGAGGACCAAAGTTTTGAAACTTCAAGATCCTCTGACCCCACTGGATTATGTTTTGACCTCAGCAAAGAATCAATTCAGTGTATTATTGAAGCCAGCCATGACAGGTTAACTGTATTTGAGAAATATGTTTGGAGGTTGCTGACAAATTAAGCTAGTTTTCGTTCTCACGACATCTTGAAAGGGGTGGCATTGTCACTGTTCATTGCTCTGACTGATGCTTTCAATTGAAATGTGTCATCCTGTCCAAAAAAATGTTTCTTTTGTGTTGGATCCCAGACATAGATAGTGGGTGTTTGGTTTCTGATCAGCAAAAGTTAAGAAGTTGAATACAAGTGGATGCAGCTACCTATGCACCTCCTGTCTTGATCTTGATGATATTACTTGCTTTTTGTTCTGATTCATTTGCCTTTCTATCAAAATCAAGGTTCTTAGTGTGCCATCAGTTTTGACTCACTTAGCCCACATTATGTGTTAGAGCTTCACTAGCATCCACATCCACTACAAATCTTCTACTTGCAAGCACAACCCTGGGTTTTTGGTGGCTGCTGCTCAGAACTTGCAGATTATAAATTATTGTATTCTTTCTGCCTCACTATTCCCTCCTCCTTCCTTGCGCAGATATTATTGAGTTGAACTTGTTCTTAATAGGTTTAATATTTTGGCTGCGAAGTCCCAATTCACTAAAAACTGATAAGGAGCTACGAAAAACTGCTTCTCTCTGAGCTTGTAGCTCAAAATTTTAGGGCAGGCTGCCTAGTCCAACTCCATAAACTTAATCTTTTGGTTACTATTGGTTCCCGTACTCGATTTATCATCAGCAGAATATATAATATATATATGGATTAGCTGGTTCAGGAGTCTATTTCTTAATTGTTAGAGGACATGGAAGCCTATACAGCATCCCTTATCATGCACCTTGACATTCCGCTGAGTAATTATGGTTTAACAAACTGGAAAATCCAGTGATTTTATTGACCAGAAAAAGGGGTTGATTTCGTGATTACAGATTAAAGTTTCTAATCTTGCAACAGCAATTTCATTCTTGGTGCATGTATATATCAATCTGGGAGATGATTGTTTGTTATTGAAGGAAGCAAGAAAGAAGAAAAGGGCTGAGAAGGCAAATATCATGGAGACTGTAATCACCAATCTGTTACAAATTATAAATCCCAAGGTTCGTGCAGGTTTTCATTCAACAAATTGCACAGAGTCTTGAATTTCTTTGAAACTAAAGACAGAAATAATTTTCTGATGGAACATGGTTATGCCACAGAGTCTTCCTCTATAGCTTTGCTGAAATTGCAACTTGTTGAATGGCAATTGCTGTCTGTTGTCTTGAGAATCAATCCTTAGTAAATGCTTCAAAAATGGACACGAGTGGCTAGAGACAGAATCTTCTCTTTTTTTATGAGCAACAAATTATTGATTTTTTTCCTTCATAATTTCCATTTTGGTTTTTGAAAAGCAGTGCAACATCCCATCATTGAAATAAATTTTGCAGCCAATAATTCATCAACATACACATCACAAATGATAAAATACAGAATGGGCATTATCATTGGAAACTTTTCAGTCTTGCCACTTATGCTGTGTGCTTTCTCATCAATCTTATCCCTTCCATTGTTGAAAGAAGAAATAGAAGGAATCCAATACCCAAATATAATCCAGACTCGATAACTTTGTCTCTAGAATAACTCCAACTTTTCTTCATCATGAAAGGTTTAAAAGTTCATCTCAATCTCATAAAGGCACGATATGATATCAATTCAAGGCTTGAACCTTTGCCTGCAAGACTGGCAGGTGATCTCCATGCACGTAGAATCTATCTGCCTTGTAGCTTTCTCTTTCATTCTCTCAGCTTTTTCCACTTCCTCTCTAGCTCTTTGCCACATATGTCTAGCCCTTGCAAACTCTGACTGCGCCAACTCCATCTCCCTCCTTGTAAGGTCCCTTACTCTCTCTGCATAAGCCTTTTCAATTGCTGCCAATTTAACTTGCTCAGCAGCCTGCCATTTCAAGGCCTCAACGCAGCTCGTATCCGTCTTCACATCGCTGAAATCACAAATGGGACCTGTTAAAACACAGTTAGATTGTGCCTGGATTGGCCTAACACTTATCGATAGTTGCAAGTCCAGTGATGGCCCTCCAAACTGATTGTGATGGTGGTGGTGATCAGACACCACTGATGATTTGTACCTCAATGAAGAATCCAATAAAGAAGACGAGGAAGAAGAAGAAGCTATGGAAAGCTGTGAAGGGAGAAGCTGAAGCTCCTTTTGGTCTCCCTCTTCCATGTTGAAAAAAAAAACAGAGAGAAGAGAGGTTGAAGTTTAAGCCACGGTACGGTGATTGCAATGGGGAGAATTTGTGGGGTGGCAGAGACAGCTGCCCATATATACACGCATATATTTTATTAAATTACCATTAAACCCATTGTTTTCTTGCAAAATGACTCAACTACCTTGAACAATTGTATTTTTGTTATGACTAGATTACCGCCTTTCTTGTCCATTAACATAGGGTAAATGTAGGTTCATTGAAGGGTATATTGGTAATGATGAATGAAGATTGAAAATTCCGTTATAGAAAGAGCCAAAAGTATGGGAAAGAAATAACGGATAACGTTATTTAGGTATGCGTAGCTTTTTGTTGATGCAGTGAAGTGTTTGTCTCTCTTTTTTTCACATCTTTTTACTTTTATTATTATTATTATTATTAAATTACTTATTTTATTGACTTTGTGATCTTTTATTTCTTTTCTATTTTATTTAATCTTTTTGGGATATGAGGATATGGAGGGGTGTTGGTGCGTGAATAATTAAATACGCACGTGCATTGAGTTTTTTTTTTTTTCACTACTTTATTAGAAAATATTTTTAATTTTTTTTATAAATTTAAAATTAGTTTCAGTTATAGGGCAGAATGTTTTAGTTAAAAAAATTATAAATTATGGTGTACTATTTTGGTCAAAGAAACATATGATTAATATTAAATACATCAAAATCCTGTGAACGTGTAAATAAAATACAGCGCAGTATCAATATGGAATATATATTAAATTTATTTGAACAATTAGTATTTTATTTTATTATTTTTTTGGGATAAAAAAAACATATACAATACAGAGAGAAAAAAATATGTATGTGTTTTTTTTTCTATATTTATTCCTTCTATTATGGAATATTATTCAAACACAACCTGTGTGATATATAACTAATAGTTAAATCACTTACAGTATGTTCGGAATACTTTGAATTGAATTTAATTTATAAATTTTAATGAAATATCATGTTTAAAATCTAATAATAAATTAGAGATCAACTCTCCTTATTTACAATTATGAAAATAGAGAATTAATATTAAAAATAA
>Ga0325400_1005066_pt1 | contig 12325 bp, 5 predicted proteins | sample PopdelMetagenome_2_FD_205662 | JGI IMG/M metagenome (GOLD analysis project Ga0325400, IMG submission 205662) | Populus deltoides microbial communities from Bellville, Georgia, United States - Xylem-PdKOR-R1 | ecosystem: Host-associated > Plants > Phyllosphere > Stem > Wood/Secondary xylem...
CCGTCTACATGAATGCAAGACCACGGGTTACAAGGTGAAGGAAGTTAAAGAAAGGGACTAAGAAAATCTGTCCTATAACTAACACCAGAAGACAGAAGCATTATCTATAATGCAACATGCACTGAAGGATCAACAAACACAGCAGTAGTCTGACGACGAGGTGACTTCTGATTTGGAATAATATAAGCAACGAGTAAATAAAAAATTTTAAGCCAGGAGAGCCTATATACCTTAGCTGCCTCTTTAAGCAGTAACATCTACATTGAAGAAAATCTGAGTTCATTTCTTTAAAATAAACCAATTCAATCACAACAAATTGTTCTAAATGAATTTCAATGAAGAACAATCAAGCAACTTAAGTCATGATATTGAAGACTCAATCAAGATTTCACAAACTTCCGATACAAGCTCTGAGGGTTTACTCAAATTCTCATACATTACCTTCTCAAAACCCTGTGGTCCGCCATAGTAAGGATCTGGGACTTCTGTTTCATCATGTTTCTTACAAAAAGAACACATTAGCTTAACCTGCGAAAACAACAAAAACATACGAGAGTTGACAAATTAAAATACCTGCATGCAAAAATTCACACCAAAACCCTATAAATCTTTCGCCTACCTTCTTGTGTGCATCATCAGGAAGTGTCTCTTTAAATTTCCACTTATTAAAAGCTTCCATTATATCCTCTGAACAAAACCCAATTCATATATAATAACATATTATCAAAAGAATTAAAGAAGCTAACAAATCAGAAAGAAGTAAAAAAATCATTTGTACCTCTATTTCGGTTGTCCATAGCAAGAATGATATCAAAATCTCTAAAATCAGACGGTCGAATGGGCCTTGATATGGAAGTTATCTCAATCCCACGCCTTTTAGAAGCTGCCCTCATTCTTGAGTCTGCTGGATTACCCTTTATTAACCAAAAAAAAACAACACAAGAATCATTTACACTCCATAAAATGCTATTTTTCATTATTCTCTACAATCAAAGCAACAGAATTTTAGAAAGATATGTTTACCTCATGGTAATTAATGGTGCCAGCAGAGTCAATCTTGAACTTAGAATCAAGTCCTCTCTTGTTAACAATATCAGTAAACACGCCCTCAGCAGCTGGACTCCTACAAATGTTGCCTAGACACACAAAAAGAACAGCGAAAGGTTTGGTCTCTGTTGAAGAAGCCATTGATGATGAAGCTTTGATCACCAAGGACCTGAAATGGATAGCACTGCTTTTAGGGTTTTTGTGATGAAGATGGGAATATTGGAGAAATGGATATTTATTAATGAGAGGAAATGGGGCTTTCAGAGAGAGGAGTTTAGTGGCATTGTGGCAAAATTGTAAATGTAGAGATGGGTTTGGAAACCTAGTATTAGGAGAACTGTTGTAATACAAGGTTGTTACTGATGTCCTAACCATCACTCCTGTGAGGGTGGTGGTGTTGGCAAAGGATATGGTGATGACAGTAATTTGCTGTGGGTGTGTTGGGATTTCATTGGTCTAAAATTATTCTGTGAGGGTAGACTTCAAAATTAAAAAAATGGGGCTGCCGGTGGATAGGGTATGCGGGTCGGGTTTTCTCTTTTCTTCACTGTTTCACTGTATATCAATAAATTTGTGGAAGTAAACTTGCTAAGATTCCAGATCAACATTGTAACGATTCTCTTCCGTTAAGCATTACCACATTAAAGAAATTTTGGCCCGTCGTGTGCGTGCAGAGAGTAGAATCATGGCTATGTAACCTCTTAAATGTTAGACGAAATCCCCATGTTATTTAACAAACAAAAACCATTAACAGGATAGCAGATGGTTGAAACAATTGCAGAAAGCTAGAATGTAGTAGGGAATACGATCAAACCATGGAAAAATGATGCAGAATCCACTCTTCAATGCTCAGACAAATAAGAGCAATGCTTCTCCGCTTCCATATTCTCAATTTCAACTCTAAACTAGAGTTAAGGTATACATATATCTCATACTAAATAAGTTGCCGCAAATTTTCAGATTTTCGGATCACATTTACACTATATGCCATAAATATGTGTATATACCAGTTACACTGATGATGAGAAACCCCATTTTTCAAACAATGAAAAGAAAATTCAACATCTTCCGTTTCTCACATCAGATAAGTGCGGGCTAAAACATCTCAAACTCTCTTAGCTCTGCTGTATCCTTGAACTTAGCGCAGTCCTTGTTCTGAGAAAATGTGTTTGATGCAATTCCAACATCACATTGATTAGGTAGCTCTGGAGGAATTGCACACCGTATCAGAGCCCAGTTAAGGCCGTCGAAGAAGGGGTGCTGTTTAATCTCTGCAGCCCCTTTCGCAGATCCTAGCCGATCCCCAGGTTCCTTTATCAACAACCCTCTAATCAAATCACGTGCATGAAAACTAACTATAGGGTTACTGGGGAACTTGAGGCTTCGTGACACAACATTGGACAATGTTTCCTCATTTCCTGACCCCTTGAAAGGCGTTCTACCATATAACAGCTCAAACAGGAAGATTCCAAACGTCCACCAATCAACAGCACTGCCATGCCCCTCACCTTTGATGATCTCAGGGGCCAGGTATTCATGGGTTCCGACAAAGGAGTTAGAACGAGCACTAGTTGGCTCCACTACCACCTGTGGCAGTGGGCTGACCTGAGCAGCTAGGTCAGATTTTAACTTCTGAGATTTTGCAGCAACTGACAGAAGTCTTGGAGTGAAACATGATACTTGCCAGGCTGGGTGGAGACAGAATGGGTCGATACAGCTAGCTTCAGAGCATGGACTCGACATCTTTTTTGTCGGCTCTTCAGCAGGTGAAGATGATTTAAGTAGAACAGGATTAACAGCACACCTGAGTGACAGGTCAAAATCTGAAAGCATGATATGCCCATCCTCTCGGACCAGAATATTTTCTGGTTTTAAATCTCGATAAACAACTCCAAGCATGTGCAAGTACTCCAGTGCAACGAGGACTTCAGCAACATAAAACCTACAAACATGATTGCATCAAAATGAATTGAAGAGACAGGGGGTAAAATTAAGTTAAGAATAACCAAGTACAAGCAAAACTCTTCTAATATATTTACTTCTATATCAATGAAATTCACAAGTGTGTGCTCCTAAAATTAGTAATATCGATCCTTCTCTTTTGGGGAGTTAAATATCGATCCTTCTTTAGCTATCAAGTGTCTCATAGCAATAAGCTGGCTCTCCAAGTTGTGATGTGACATAACAATCACATCACCAGCACAATTTCACGTGCATCCATTCACTATACCATCTATAACTAGCTTCCAAAATCTTCAACCCATAAGTTCGCTTTAAGAACTTAATTTTTAAACCTTGCTGCATCTTCCTATGTACCAATAAGACTGTTGCTCCATTAATTTGCTTCTTGTATACCATTAAGGCACACCAAATTCAATCGAATGACAGCTATTAGACCCCAATTGATTATGAGAGCCCCCGCCTTTGACTATAATTTCAGGTTTCCAATCAAATAACCTATTGTAATTAATGCCCATCTTTTTCAACATAAAACTCCTTTTTTTCCCTTTTTTATAGGGATGAAATGCTAGTCAAAAAAATTTATCAGCCATCATTTGGTCATCGATCAATGGGCAACTACTACATTCACAAATTGAAATGCATTAACGTTAGTGAGAAATAAATGGACAACGTCGCTTAGGATACCAAAATCAGATTTCTTATCCTGGGGTTGTATATGCAAGCGTTCATGTGTGTTGTCTGTGTGTTCATGCAGACATGTGAGAGAGTTTTTGTCCCCCCCCCAACCCACGTGCTCGTGTGTGTGAGAGAGAGGGGGGGGGGGGATGCCCAAGAGAATAACAGGAAACATAGGTTATTGGTGGAATAAATTACACTGTAAAGTGCAAGGCTGGAAAATTTATGAGAACTTAAATAGAATTAGTACCTTGCAGCTGGTTCAGAGAAACTCCTGCCAGATTGTTTCTGCCGCAGCACATGCAGATCTCCACCAGGACAATACTCCATAACCAGGCAGGAGAGTTTATCTGACACAAAATGGGCATATAATGTAGGGAGAAAAGGATGATCCAGCATCTGCAAAATCTTTCTTTCTGTTAGGGCCCTAGACATCTTCTTCCTAGTTGCCAAGTAGTCATTATCCATTACTTTCAAAGCAAATAGGCAATTTGTACCAGTTAGCTCAGCAAGATAAACAGACCCAATATCCCCACAACCAAGCTTCTTGATCAGCTTAAAATGTTTCAAACAAAAGCTTCCATGCTGCTTCTGAGTATGGCGAATGGCTTCCCACCTCAAGTCCTTTGACATGTGCGGCCGACTGCCACTATGACTAGAACCACTTAGATTGCTATCATCACTAATACTTGTGCTACTACTATAGTCACCGATGCTACTTTTTGAACTTTGTGAGAATTCCCCCTTTTCTCTTGATCTTGATTTTTCATCTACCTTTGCCAATATAGATCCTGTTCTGTTAGCACCACTCAGACTTGAACCCAGCCTGCTTGAACTTGTGTCAGCAATGATTGAATTGTATTCAGTGCTATTATTTCTACTGCTAGAAGCTGGAGAAGCTTTTGTACCTTCTCTCTTTACACTCTCTAGAATACAGTCATGCCCCATGTTGTCCAAATTGCTTGTACTAGGATTCAGATCACTATTGACTTTTCTACTACTTGGATTGGAACTGCTAGAGGCAGAAGCTGAATCCTGCTTTACCTTTTTCTTAATGAAGTTCTTGCTCCTGAAGATTGGCTTCATAAAGCATGGACTGTTACATACAGAATTATTCGCCGTATGTCCAGGGCTTGAACCAGACACAGAAAGTGAAGAAGCAGCATGCAACTGGTTTTTCTTCTCCTCTGGCACTGGAGTTTTGACGGAAATTTTGATCGAGGCTGGAGCAATCTCATCCAACTCCTTTAGCTTCTCACCAACATGACTGGTAGATGAACAATCAGTAGATTTAAGCTCTCTGAGTTCTTCCTTTGATATTTGACTATCAAACCCTGTAGGTAGAGGAACAATCTGATCCCGGGAAGAACGGGGATTTTGATCTGATAGCTCTGCCTTAACCATTTGTGAGGATTCAAACATCTTCTCAGAAGAATTTGATGTTATTTTTTCTGGTACAAGAGAAATTTCCACCAAATTTCCATTACCTTCATTTAGGGGGAGCACAGATCCATCAGCCTCAACTACCACTGCCCTGTACAACCTTTTGATAGTTCCAACTTCTGAGGACCTTGATGAACTTGTTGGTCTTGATAATCGCTTCATTGCTGCCATCTCCGATGCCTGAGAGATGCACAATCCTCTCAAAGCCTGCTTCAAACTAACAGGCTCTGAAATTCCAATTCCTGACATTTGAGGTGAACCAACCTTCATTGGTCTCTTCATAGCTTTCTTCCGTAAAGCATCTTTAACACCTTCATCCAGGTGCTTAGCTGAAGTTCTAATCTCAATTGCTTCAAAAAGACGATTGATGTCATCTTCAAGAGAATACCGACTACCAAACTTCAGAACAGAATGCTTCCTGGCTTTCTCATCCATTTTCGATTCAAAATCTAAATCTTCATTTGATTCAACAATTTCAGAAATGCTGGGCACTGCATCCATCTCAACGATATTCACTCAAACACTACAGAAAACAGACTTTGCAAAAACTATATTAACCCAATTCCAAGGAAGCATTTCGAAGATAAAGCAGCACGGACATCACATATCCTTGGAAATTATCTTCAGACATAATGATCCCTGAATCCAAACAGCCCGTGAAAACCCATTCTCTTACCTCAAAATGGATCATCCAAATCCTGCCATAACCACCAATTCATTGAGAAAATTATTCATTCTATAAGCCAAAAAAAAAAGGCACAGGTTAAACCAACTCTTCCCATACAAAAATTTCAAGTTAAATTCAATATCAACAGTTCTACATCAATAGCAATCAAAACCCCATTTCCAGACATGATTGAAACTTACCAAACCTGTGTTTCCCACTATTTGTCAAAAAAGAAAAGAAGTTATTTGACCATAAATTGAAAGATTTTCTTTGAATTTATGCAAAAGAGTAAAGATATGCCTACACTTGGCACTCATAGCTTTTCTTTACCAACAATTCATATGACTGACAATGATCAAACAATCAACGTTCGCACTCACATAGCTACAGCAAAACAAAACAAAAAAAGGTTTCCCACTTCAAATCAAACAATATTTTCTATCATTACTAAGTACCAAACGAAAGCATTAATCTTCTTCAGTTCTTATTTGGACATTGCATTTGATAATCAAAAATCGTATAATAAATACAATTGGTTTCGAATCCATGTCCTAGATCTTGCTAATCATGTCGAATCAAGCCCAGTAAAAACGTGTTTTTGTGTCAATTCATGCTTGTATTTTCGAATATCAAAACACTTTAGATTTTTTATTAGAAATTAAAAAAAAAATAAGCATGATAGAGCAAGTGATTTTTCACTACAAAATTTAATATCCCAAGTCCCACCACACCATTTGTCCAATCACAAAACATAAATCAACTCAACAAATTCAAAATACGTGATTTAAGATTAAATATTAATATTAATAAAAGCAAAATTCAAAAAGAAACAGAAAAAATAAAATCACAGAGCAAACTGTTACGTGCTTCATAAATCAAAAGAAAAGGAAGAATAACAAAAAAAAAATGAAATATCGGTGCTTATATCTAAAAAAAAAGGAAAGGAAAGCTCAAAAGTGAAACTAAAAAAAAAATAGAAAGCCAAAAATAGAAACAGAAAACAGTACAAGAAAATGCTCTTCGTTCTGTTAAGGAATAAAAAACAGTGGGAAAGAGAAGCTCCTTACCTGAAAAAGATCAGAACCAATCAGAATCGAAAAACAGCTGCTGAGTAACAAGAAGAAGTCGAGAAGGAAAAGAAATAGTAGAGATGATGGTTAGGGTTAGGGTTAGGATTAGGATTGGGGTTAGGGTTAGGAGTTAGGGCACGAGAGAGAGCGGTGCGAGAGTGAATGAGGAAAGAGAAAGATTAGAATGCAAATCACGAGAAGCACCAGTAGCTTACTGTTTCTTTTTCTTCTGTTGTTGGGTAGTGATTGGATGACAACACTTGTTTATAAACAGAATTGACAACATTTATCAGTGGCAGACTGGCAGGCTCTTCAAACTCGAACGAAGCGCGTGCTTGGTGTGGTGTGTCTGATCTTCAAAATCTTACTTGCCACTCCCTGTACTTTCTTTGGTCTAACAGATCAGTCCCCATTGGTTCCCTTGCTGTAAAAGTTAAGTTCTAAGAATTTCCTATTTCAAGTATATGACTAAAAAAATATTGTCAAAATGATGTACTTAAAACATCATGAAACCTCACAGAAATTCAATTTTCAAACTATTTAAATGTAAAAAAATATATATATAAATAGTAAATTCTTTAGCATTGTCATTGACCTCTAAAATACAATCATTTTGAAAACATATTCATGGATTTCAAAAAAAAAAATTGGCATTGTTATTGACCCTGAAAATATAGTTACTTTGAATTTTTTAATGAATATAATTCTTCCTATTAACACGTGTCTTATTTATCTTAACTAACATAATGTTTTCAACTAAAATCATTGTCTTGTTAAAAAAATAAATATTTTATGATTGTTAAAATAAATTAATAAAAAATATCAAAATAATATGTTTATACTTTTCACGCTCGAAAGCTAACAAAATTATACATATAATAAAATCATGTTCAAATACATCTAAAAAATTAATAATAGAACATTGATTTCAATTGAATTTTTTATTATTATTATTAGATACATAATAATTGAAAAAACAATTATTAAAATTTAAATAAATAATTATAATAGTATTTAAGAATTATGTAAAATATAAAGAGTAAGCAAATCTAGTAAAACAAAAATTAGATTGTCAAAAAAAACCAAAGGAAAATATTGGAGGGAAAAATAAAACAAAGGGCTAGACCTATACGCTCCGTCTTAATTTATTTATTTATTTTATTTGGATTAAGGATGTGGACGATTATTTAAAAAAATATATATATAGGAACAAAATTTCAAAAATTAAGTGTTGTCACTAGCTCTCGAACTTGTGACTTGCACCATGTCACACTCGTCTCTGCTAAGCGAGCCACGATACAAATTTATTTGAGTGAGTGGTCTGATGTTAATACTTCAAAATGAATTGTTGGACCCAATTATTTTATGATAATTATTATCTCTCAAGAATATATGAAAATCCTTTTTCATGGGTAATCTAACGTGTATAAAGATTATTCTAACTAATAATCATATAAGGAGAGCTAGTCCATTGATAAATTTATTTGATTTATATAGGAATGGTACGTCTGGGTCATTAACCTCTAAAAAAACAAAAATTATGAAAACAATCACCCTGTATGCAAAGTAAAAAATCATGCACCTAGGGATGTATTTAACCGATTCTCACTCTCATACCTTACTCGTTTTTGTATTTTAAAAATATTTAAAAAAAATTAAAAAATTTTTTATTTTTTTTACTTTAAATTAATATTTTTTAGTATTTTCAAATTATTTTGATGTGCTGATATCAAAAACAAATGAAAAAAACATTATTTTCATTCATTTATAAATAAAAAGCACTTTAAACAACAACTGCAACCACACTCTTAAATGAATATTTCTATGGTTTCAAGAAATGGATGGGGGAATTAATTCGAACATCCATTAACTTAAGATGAGTAAGTGAAAAATAATAATTTAAAAATAATATTATTTTAATTTTTAAAATTTAAAAATTGTGTTGAAAAAAGTTAAGAGGTGTTTGAGATATGGGTAGAAATTGTTTTTAAAATGTTTTTTACTTATAAATATATTAAAATATTTTTTTATTATTTTTTAAAAAAATTTTAACATCAATATATTAAAATAACTTTAAAAATTAAAAATATATATTTTAAAACGAACAAAATTAAAAAAAGAAAAACATGATTGTAATAAATCTTTAATGAAAACTAGCCTTTGGGTCCCGATACCTGCGGGTAGATTACAAAATTAATAATTGCATGAAAAATACAAAAAGTGTTATTTTTACTTGTATGCAACCAAATATTTAAAATAAAGATCTATTATTATAAGTGTAAATAAATTAAAAAAAAATATGTGATTTCTTTAACCTAGCAGGCCAAAAGCGAATTGGTAGGTTTGTTTAAATGAAAATAAGGTTAATAAAAAAAAAATTTATGCAGTCATGTTTTAATTTTATTTAACCCTAACTAAAAAAAAAAGGAAACAATGAAATATCAAGGAATTAAATTAAAAAAATGAATAAAATAACAAGACGACATATTATATTGATTTGAGTTAACATGTAAAATTTACAACCCGAGTAAAGAACACAATCATAATGAGTTAACTTGGTTAGATAATATATTTCATTTCTTTTCCTTTCCTTGTTCTTTTCTTGGTTAGGTCTTGATTGGGTCTTATTTGACCATAAATCGAATGAAATTCAAAAGTAAATTGAAGAGTTATAAAAGAATTGAAAAAAAAATTTAAAAAAATATATTATATTATATCGATTTCGGTCAACTTAAATTAACTGATAAAATTTACAATGCAGGTGATGGATATAATTCTAACTAGGCATGATTTTTTCAAGCTAAGTGATAAAAAGGATGAAATTGTATTTTTTTTATTTTAAGTTAAATAAAAAATAATAATGATAATAAATGGTTAAATTGCATTTTAAAAAAAATAACAAGGAAATGCACTAAACAACAAGAAAAGAAAGAAAAGAAAATGCCCAAATATCATGTCTTAACCCATCAAAACTTTGATCCGCGTCAAGGTCCAAATCAAGTCTAATAATTTTTAAAAAAAATTTATTTCGCAACAAAACAATGAATATAAATATTTTTTAAAAAAAGAGCTCAGGCTTGTGCGTTTGGCCTTATTTTTTTTTCCTTTTAATGGATGGATAAACCCTATTTAAAAAAATAATAATTAGATGATGTGTTGTTTGTCTATCCAGATTTTGACCACTACTTTGGTGGCTGAAAAATCAGGGCAAACCTATTTTCTTCTAAAAACTAATTTTAACCAAACAAATACCTCATAAGCACCCTTAAGACACCTTCAAACCAATTTATCAACCTAAAAATTCTTTAAAACAATCCTAAAATGTAAAATCAAATCGGATTAGATTTTTCTTCCTCAACTTTGATCTACCTGTTTAGATAATATTGAGATTTTCAACAATCATTGTTGAGCTATTTTCTTCATATAGAACCCATGGACTCTAGTAAAAAAACCAATTTGGTGGCCAAAATATTCAAAAACAACAACTTTCTCTTTTTATGCTAGAATCCGGTGAAATTCTTTCCCTTTCACAAATCAAGTACTCGAAAAGAATAAAAAAAAAGTTTTACATTAGAATTGAATTTAGAGAGACATAAGGGCAAACAATTCTATTTTTTAAAATTAAAGGACTAAATTACACTTTTCACACCAAATTTAAACACACCACTTATTTTTAGTGTCTTTTGTATAATGGTCTTTTTTCTTTCCATTTTGTCCCTGGCAAAAAAAATTAACTACAACTAAAAAGCATCAACTTTTCATTGTGTGAATCCATAGTGAAAGACTGATTTCGCCCTTAGTGGGTAATGTTAGCTTTAAGGGTATATAGGTCTTTTCCAATAGGCTTATCAGTAATTACATTAAAGAAGAGTATTAATTAGTGAATTCATGTTTTTTCTACAGTGTAATTACCAAATAACCTTTAAAAAATTACCTTTGGTTCAAGGGCTTCTCAGGGTTTTTTTCATTTTGTTGTGCATGTCAATTACTTAAATGTCCATAAAAAAGTAAACTCTCTCTACTATGGATGCAAGGTCATTTTAGGTTTTTTGCTGTGTTTTTTTTTTTTTTGTAATTCTCATATGGGGTTAGGAGTGATTTGGTATTTTAATATATATAAATGAATTTTAAATTTAAAAAGCTACTACCAGCAAGTGGCCCCTCGCACTTTGGATAGAGCATATGACGCCTACACAACGCTGAATGTCGTCGTTCGAGACGGCATTCGAGGCACCTCACCACCCCCGTCACAATGGTGAGACGTGTGTTCATCGGCGAAGCGCAGAGGAGCACTGACAAAGAGTTTTTCTCTTCCTCCTTCTTTTCCCTCTCTCCACCTAGAAAATTATGTTGATCATTGCAAAAGAAAACAAAAAAAAAGTCTAGTTATTTGTTTGTTAAATTAAATTAGTTCCTCATTTTTTTTTTATTGCAATGTATTAGGTCTTGAATTAATTATTGAGTTAATTTGTTTTTTCAATTTCATCCCTTGATTATTTTTATATCAGATTTAGTTCTTATTCTTTTAATTGTAATGTATTTAGTCTCAAATCATTTATTAAGTTAATTATTTTTCAATTGCATCTCTTTACACTTTGTTTTTATATTAGATTTGGTCCTTATTCTTTTAATTATGATGTTTTTGGTCTTGAATCCTTTATTGAATTAATTTATCTTTGGATTTCATCCCTTGACATGTTATTTTTATATCAAATATGATCTTTGTTCTTTTGATTGTTATTTTTAGTTGTTCTTATTATTTTCTTAATTGAAATTGTTTTTTAATTTCATCTCTTATGATTTGTTTTTTTTTTCCTTCTTATTATTTCAAATTTGATTCTCTTTCTTTTCAAATCTACATTTTTTAAATAGCTTTTTTTTATTTGTTTTTTCATGTTTATCCCTAATTATTTTGGTTGGTTTAGAATTTTATATTGTTATTTTTTTGTTTGCCTTTTATGTTGTGATTTGGCCTCATGATCTGTGGTACAAATTTTGAAGGTTGGACCGAGTTCATTTCAATCATTTTTAATTATTTTTAAAAATTTTCATACATTATTATTGAGTTTGTTGAAAATTGATTTTCTTTATTTTTTTATATTTTGAATTCTTTGGTAAATTTGATTTTTCTTTTGATTTTTCCCTTCAATTCAATTTTTTATATATATATATTTAAGGTTTAACATGATATTACTCGCAGGTTTTGATGACCTCACTTGATTTTGTTGGTGCTTTATTTTTTAATGCCTTTTTGTTTCATGGATTGTTTTTTCCCGATTTCATCATTCTATAATTTGAATCATGAAGTTTGATTATCATTATTTTTTTTAGTTCTTTTTTTATTATGTTGAGTCGTTGATTTTTTTTTGTTCTTTAAAATATAATGATAGTGCTTTTGGCATCGTTTTTTTCAACCGCAAAGAAATTTACCCGGTCCACGACAAAACACGAGCCATCAATC
>Ga0325400_1005069_pt1 | contig 12325 bp, 8 predicted proteins | sample PopdelMetagenome_2_FD_205662 | JGI IMG/M metagenome (GOLD analysis project Ga0325400, IMG submission 205662) | Populus deltoides microbial communities from Bellville, Georgia, United States - Xylem-PdKOR-R1 | ecosystem: Host-associated > Plants > Phyllosphere > Stem > Wood/Secondary xylem...
GGCTCCATCAGGAATGCCTTTTGCTCTTATTTACAGCGCTGCAGAGTCAGCAGGGAACCTGGGCGCTCCCATCGTGATGGTACGAGGATGGATAAGCGTGTAAATGAACCAGGTGATAGTAGTGGGTATGAAAGTGCTGCTCAAACCAACATGTCATTATGGAGAGAGCAAGAACCAGAAGAGCAGTAAGTACACTTTCCAAACTTGTATAAGGCGGATCAATCCACCTGTTTCGTTCGTTTCCAATCTTGTTTATTTGTAGATTTTGCAGCATTTTGTTTCACACTGTATACCAGTGGTCGATGTAATTGATGTCTGATGCACTGTTCTTTCTCTAAAAGGTCATTTTAATGGCGTGAAGTCAATTATATGCTGCTTGATTTGTTTTTTCTCGTGTCTCACGTAACTATCATGAGCATAAATATAATCACAATAAATAATAATAAATTATGCTTGTTAGTCATGGCCCAAATGCAATTTATTTGTATAAACAATTCTTTTGTCAATGGAGTTTTCATCTTAGAGTTGCTTCTCTTTTTTTATTTTTTATTTTTTATTCTTTTTTCTTTTTTTGTGTGTGTGTTGTCTGCTAAACTACATATTAATATAGGAGAAGGGTTACTAATTTTTGGTAGTTACTATCAGGATAGAACTCTTCATTATTTTCTCTTATATTATCTTGTTAATATAAATATTAATATGGATTGGGTTGGGTTGGTCACATAAACAAATATAATTGCTCGACCGATGAATGAGAATAATGAATTTTTTTTTAGTTTCCTTTAATTTCACTTTTCTAGTAAATTTTCAATGTATTGAATTATTCATAATTCTTTGTAACATAGTAAGATAGTGAACATTAAATCTAAATCTTGAAAAACAAATGATGTTCATAAATGCACAAATAAAGATTATAAATAATTTTTAAGGTCTCACACAATATTCTCATTTCTCAAATTTAGGGGCTAAAGTGTGAATAAAGTGAGGTTTTGGATTAAAATATAACTCTCAAACTTAAGGGTCACAAAAGAAAATGAAAAAAATTCTATAGGACAAAATCTTTGAAAATATACTCAATGAACAGTAAAAACACATGTATTTGCTTTGTTGTCAATTTTGGCCTTTTATTTTTTCACAAGAAACGTAAACAATTTTTTTTTTTTTCAAAGTCAAGTATCATTTTAATGTTGAGATTTTTTTTATATCATGGCAAGTACATAAAAAATAAACTTAAAATAAATTATCAAGTTTAAAAATGATAAAATTAAAAAGAAATTAATTATTAAAGTAAAAAAAATTAAATATTTTAAAAAGAAAACATCATTAGAATCCATAAGGTTTCATCTCGCATGCTTTCTTTTAATATCCTCTAAACTAACTTATTTATATCACGATTATAATTTAAGACTGGAAAATGCATTTATCTACCTTTAAAAGCACGCACTAAGTTACCCACAAAAAACTAGCCCAGGAGGAGATTCCATACATGCCCGAGCACAGTAGCGTGATTTCAACTCACAAAACTTCTAATTCCTAGCCCATTCTAGCTTGGGCCTAGGTACCGCATTCCAGGCAAATTTGGCACCCTTTATTTACTGTTTACTGCAAGTTTATTTTTGTGTTATAAAAATATTTTTTATTTTTTAAAATTATCTTGATATACTAACGTTAGAAATAATTTTTAAAAAATAAAAATATATTATTTTAATATATTAAAAAAAAACATTTAAAAAACAATCTCATCCTCCCTGTATAATTTACTTTAATATTCGATTGTTTATATAATCTACTCTGTTGCATTGACAGATACGTGCAATTGAATTCCTGCTGATCATTTTGTATACCGCTGCCGCTACCTGATACATGAGATTTTCAATAAAATAAAATAAAATAAAAAGAAGGCCCACATTTCCTCCCGGACGGAATAATTAGGCCTTTGTTTTAGAGAACAACGGGAGATGCTCGGATCATTTTATGTCCCTACCCTCCTCCCCCCAGAGTAATTTTATCAATAATTATACGCGGGCGCAACTAACAACTGTGCTAATCCACAATAATAGCCGGTTTTCTCCAACAATTACATGCTTAAATAACAAGGAAAGATCATAGTGATTCTAAGCATCCTATGAAAATCATTCCGGCCAATGAATCGGTTAGAATATCGGATTTATTCCCCCACTTATTCTATCTATCTATCTATCTATGTCAAACAATGCAGACCACCAGCATTACTAGTTAGGAGTGCATTGTGTCCATCAGACTATCACATAATTTCCCTGGAATAAGATGATATGGTGGCCTTCGAAAACAACCAGCACATGGAGGATAACATGTATTACAATTTTTATTCTTTTTACAGTGCCGAATAATACGAGCTGAGTGGATATTTTAGCGTGTGGTACACTTGTTGGGCACATGGTGGGCTTGAACACCTCCAATGATCTGTCGAATTCAAAGGGAAAAGGAAAGAAAGCAAAACACCAGCGTCTCTTACTGTGTTTGTTTCCGTGATTGGTGGTAAGTTTTTTAAAATTTTATTTTTTTTAATTGATTAGATATATTTATATTAAAAATATATTTTAAAAAATAAAAAAAATACTATTTTAATATATTTTTAAATAAAAAATACTTTATAAAACAATTGTTACTACAATACCAAACACTACCTTAATCATTAACAAAAACATTAAAAGATTTGAGGTGATAATTAATACTATTAATATAAGTAATGAATCACCTCAAGTATTTTTCTTTTCATATCTTTTATTTTGCTTTCCATTTAATAATTGGAATTTGATTTTTTAAAATTGATGGCATGTAAACGATGAAATCGTGTTTAGATTATGAATAGCAAATCATCTCAAACATTTTTTTTTTTATTTACATCCTTGTTTTTTAATTTAATTGAGTCCTTTTACTTTCTTTTTAAAAATTATAATTCACTTTTATAAAATTAAGGCTCAGTAAACTATAAAATAATATTTAAAATCATGAATATATAAAATAATACGAGATGAAATAAATATTAAAAAATTATTAAAAAAGATTTGAGTTAATGCTTGATATTACAGTAACAAGAATTAAGAAGCTAACTTCTAGATTTTAAATATAAAAAGCGAATTATATTTTAAAAAAATACCGGAATCAAAACGCGTTGATCAAGACGAGAATAAAAAAAATATATAAAACAATACGAGAATAAAAAAATATATTTTTAAAAAATACCTTCCACAAATAATACGGAATCACAGGGATCAAAACGCGTTGATCAAGACTTCTGCATGGTAACGAAAAATAGAGGTAGGTCCACTAGTATATACCATATACCATATGGACAAAATAGGTAACAATCAGGACATACCAATAAAAAAAAATAAAAATAAAAATTATACGTGCATGGAGGATATTGAGATTCCATACTTTCCAGTTCTCAATATAAAGCACAGACAAGTTCACCACAGTGCACTCCTAGCTACAAGACCATCTCCACTATACATTGCACATGGCGATCACTCGTGACAGTGTTTCCTTGTATAAGTTGTGGATTTCAGTTATCACTATCCTCCCTTTCACTCAAACATTATCACAACCCGAAAATTATATTGTTCACATGGATTTATCGGTGATGCCCAAAGCCTTTTCAGGCCAGTATCATTGGTACTTGTCCACTCTTGCTTCTATATTTGATGTCTCTGATAGTAGCACCACTAGGGCTACTTCTGCCACTCTGACTGCCTCTTCTAAACTGCTTTACAGTTATACTCATGTTATCAATGGTTTCAGTGCCAGTCTCACTCCTTCAGAGCTTGAGGTTTTAAAAAATTCTCCAGGCTACATTTCTTCCATCAAAGACTTACCTGTTAAGCAGGACACAACTCATTCACCCAAATTTCTTGGCCTTACACCTCAGTCCCTTGCCTGGAAGGTGTCAAATTATGGTGAAGGTATCATTATTGGGTTGGTGGACTCTGGTGTTTCGCCAGAAAGCCAGAGTTACAACGACCATGGAATGCCTGAGATTCCAAAAAGATGGACAGGAGAATGTGAAAGTGGCACTCAATTCAACTCCTCATTGTGCAACAAAAAGCTCATCGGAGCAAGATTTTTCAACAAAGGCCTAATTGCAATGTATCCTAACATCACTATATCTGTGAATTCGACGCGTGATACGGATGGGCATGGGACACACACATCTAGCACCGCTGCTGGAAATTATGTGGAAGGTGCATCATTCTTTGGCTATGCCCCTGGAACTGCTAATGGAGTAGCTCCTCGGGCGCATGTAGCCATGTACAAGGTTTTCTTTGACGAAGGTGCTTCTACAACTGATATAATTGCTGCAATCGACCAAGCGATTAGCGATGGTGTAGATGTATTATCTTTATCATTTGGCTTGGATGGGATTCCTTTGAATGAAGACCCCATTGCCTTGGCAACATTTGCAGCCGTAGAGAAGAATGTATTTGTGTCCACTTCTGCTGGAAACGAAGGGCCTTTCTACGAAACTCTACATAATGGCATACCATGGGTGTTAACAGTAGCTGCTGGTACTCTAGACCGTGAATTTAATGCAGTTTTGACACTTTGCAATGGAATTTCAATCACAGGTTCATCTCTCTATTTGGGGACTACATATTTTTATGAAGTGCCTATTGTTTTTATGGACGGGTGTCACAAAGTGAGCGAATTGATCAAAATTGGACCGAAGATTGTGGTTTGTCAAGGTGGGAACGATGGTAATGACTTAAGCGACCAAGTTGAAAATGTCATCAAGGCAAACGTTACAGCTGGTGTTTTCATAACAAATTTTACAGATACTGAAGAATTCATCCAACTTCAATTTCCAGTTGTTCTTCTGAATCAGAAAGATGGGAAAACCATAATAGATTACATCAAGAACAGCGACAAGCCACAAGCAAGCGTAGAATTTCGAAAAACAAATCTGGGGATTAAATCAGCTCCAAGTGTTACTAGTTACAGTTCTAGAGGGCCATCGACGAGCTGTCCATTGGTAATGAAGCCTGACATTATGACTCCAGGCTCACTAATATTAGCTTCATGGCCTCAAAATGTTGCCGTGGCTCTGAACAATTCACAACCTTTGTTCAGTAATTTTAATATACTATCAGGGACATCTATGGCTTGCCCGCATGCAGCAGGAGTGGCTGCACTCTTGAGGAAGGCACATCCTGATTGGAGTCCAGCTGCTATACGGTCAGCCATGATGACAACTGCTGATATAATGGATCATACCATGAAACCTATCAACGACATCGGTTTTGGTAACAAGACACAACTAGCCAGTCCTCTTGCCATGGGAGCTGGACAAGTTAATCCCAACAAAGCTCTAGATCCTGGTCTCATTTATGATGTAAATTCAAATGATTATGTGAGGCTACTCTGTGCTTTAAAATTCACAGAAAAACAAATCCAAGCTATCACAAGGTCATCTTCCACAAATTGTTCCAACCCATCCACCGACCTTAACTACCCTTCTTTTATCGCCTATTTCAATGCAAAAGATTCGCCATCAAATTCGACCACCGTGCGAGAATTTCAAAGGACAGTGACCAATGTTGGAGCGGAAATGTCTACTTACACCGTAAATGTGACGCCCATGATTGGTTTAAAGGTAAGTGTCATTCCAGACAAGTTGGAGTTCAGGGCCAAGTATGAGAAATTAAGCTACAAACTGATCATTGAAGGTCCAGCACTCTTGGATGAGACTGTAACTTTCGGTTATCTTAGTTGGGTTGATGTGGGGGGTAAACATATTGTCAGGAGTCCCATAGTGTCAACAAGTTTGAGTCCACAACTGTCTAAGAAGAACTAACAAACTTGTGTACTTTACAAGTTAACTTATGTCCGTGTTATTTTTGAATAAAATTACATATAATCAGCGAAGGAGCTTTCAGCTTTCATGGATAGTGTCAGTTTTATTTGGTTGTAAAATCCTCGGCGTGTCTGGTTGATATCATACACAAGGGCTATTGATCTTTCAAATAGTAAAAGTAATATTTAGATCAGAGCTACTGTAATCACATTTACCATTCTTGTTTTACAAGAATGAATAATGAGAGTTGTAGTAAGTTTTTATATGGGATCATAGAGGTTAGATTAACTAAGAATCAAAGAAAAATCAAAGTAGAAGAAAAATTATAAAGAGAATGAGATACTGTTGTTATTAAGGTTGATTATATGTTCGTAACAAATTATAGTTTCTAACAACAGAGGAGGTTAATTTCTCATTAAACATAGCAGCACTTTTATAGCACAAAAGGAGTTTGTATCCATTCAAATAAAAAGAGAATTGTGTTCATTGCTATATGATGTTCAGGCTTGAGAACATTGAGAATGTTAAAAGAAGCACGCACATCTCACAAAATAGAACGACCTAACAAAAGATAGACCAATTCACATCATGAAATTAAAGGTAAAAGGCATGAGAAAACCAAGATCTAAACATATGTTTATTTCATTTTGTGTTCTATTTTTAAACATTTTAGTCAAATAACTAATTTCTTGTTATGATTTCATTATTTTAAATTAATGATATGATTTGAAGGAAAGAAAGGTAAAAATGGAAAGCTAAGATGATTTTGACAGAAAAACGTCAATGACATGTTATGTTTTCACTTTCTCTAGGCGTGTCACTAGTTGGAAAGTGATTTTGCAATCCATTACTGTCTTGTTTACAATAGAGATTGAGTATATGACATTGCTAGAGGTAATGAAAGAAGCCTGATGATTAAGACATTTGGTTGATAATTTTAGTTTGCATATAAATTAATTGATGTGTATTATAATTGTTAGAGTGCTATTTATATAGCTAAGAACTGGATGTATCATGAAAGAATCAAACATATTGATAGAATATATCACTTTATTCTAGATATAATGTAACAAGGTGTTTTAGTAGCGAAAAAAATTGCTAGAATTGAGAATCTAACAAATATGTTGACGAAGTCTATTTGTATATTTAAGTTCAAGGATTGCTTGGACTTGATTGGTTTGTGTAGTATTTGAGAGGTGCTTGGTGGAGATGATCAGAAAGGTACTCAAGTTGGCTTTATTTAAACTAAGATGGAGATTTGTTGGGCTTGTCTTAAATTGTGGGCCAACGAGAGAAAACAAATACCCATGTATTTAGACCACATAAAAGTCGAAAGTTGTCATATTTTAGGGTAAGACTTATTTGTAAGTATTTTTATTTTCTACACTTTGATGGTTTGAGAGAAGAGACAGAGAAAAAAAAAACTTTTTGTTTCTTTGGGATTTTGAATGAAAATATAATTTTGCAAGATACCTTGTAATCTTATATTTTCTCATAGTGAATTTCTCTCATGTTTAGCAAATCTAAGTTACCAAACCATGTAAATTTTGTGTGTGTTCTTGTGTGATTGACTGTGCTTGTTTTTTATATTTATTTATTTATTAATTGGTCTGTGAGATTTACACTATAAAAAGCTTAATTAGTTGCAAATTCAAATAATTATAATTGAATATATACATTTTGTGTGTGAATAATTCTTTGATGGCCAAAAATATTACTCTAGAATTACATATATTTTGCATGTTGGATAAAGGCAGATACAATCCAATTGTATGGATAATTGGACTGCATGGTATTTACATAATTCCTAATTTCTAATGGCCAGCAAAGATTGAGTCTTTGAGCAAAGTGATGGCGAGGCTTCTGACCACACAACTAACATCCACTTGCACTTAGGTATTGATTGCCATTAAAAAAAAGGATTCATGCTGCATCCCCTTCCCCATAAAAAGCAGCGTAACTATAAAAAAACCCTAATAAGTTTTATTTCTTCCACCACGACCATATGCATGATGTTGAGAATTGTAGTACTCTAAAAAAAAAAAAGATTAATCAACAATTTGTAAGAAATAAAATGCAACCCAAATATAAAGAGAAAGAAATTGATGCATGCAATGATGAGTTTCCTGAAATCAGATAGGATCCATGGATTATATGAGAAAATCTTTTGAGCTTTTGAATAAAATCAATAATGCTTCTATGTATCTTCAAGTGAATTTTTCATGTCTCCACTATAAAATTTTCATGTCTTTGGTGAAATATCCATGTCTACGATGAGGTTGATCGTTTTGTCTGTGGTTTTCAAGCACTCATTTCAAACTAGGCCTCATCTCACAATACAAATTCTCAAAAAGTATAGCAGCGGCCTAGCGGGTACACACTTCAAACAGAGCTATCACTTCTAAGAAACCGGGCCTTGTCTCACCATCCTGTGTCTTTCACTTTCCTTAGTTCTTGCTTTTTTTTGTTATATTTTCTATAATTTATCAACTCAAGTATAATAGAGTTTTATATTTTGACAAGGGATTTTTTTTTATGCAGAGAAAGCCAATTCCATACTTTTAAACCTGGACACTTGAAGTCCAAACAGCAGTTTTGGTATCAAACAATACTTTTATTTTTTTACTATTGTTTTGGAAAAAAAAAGGTAACCAGCGGGAGAAACTCGCGTAAGTTGTAACGAGTTCGCTTTAGGTGAGTGACCCAAATTCATACACCAGTGAATCATCAATGGTATGAGTGATGACTCCATCATATTTTCATTCTTTTTTGAGCTTCCTAGTGGAAAAGAAAGACTTGCGCATGATGAGCCGAGCTCCATTTTGCTGGAAGCTTGGACCATGCTATTGCTTTCTTTCTTTGCTCTTGGATCCCTGCTTATTTCCTTCCTCAAAAGTTACCGCGTGACAGGCTTTTAAGAAGGCCGTATTATCCCTCCATCATCTACTGTCTACTATACGGCTTCAGTTACTGAATAAATAGATTCGTTGGGCGGCGCCAACTGTAATTGGCTGTCGAGTAATTAGTTCCTCGCATCTTCCTCAACTAAACCAACCCTAACATCACAGCACGAGTCCTGACAGAGTGACACCAAACACTCGTCTTTGTGCTTTAAACATCCCACCCCTCGTACCTTCTCTCTCCACACTATTAAGCCTATTTCTCAATTGCGCTCGAGTTGACCGATCCACCCCTCGCAATTCCCACAAAGTCACCATCATCTCCAGCGAACCCACAGAGAAGATAAAAGACAGCAAATCAGTATCTCCAATTGTATAGAATTCGGTGCTCAATCAAAACTAAGAAGAAGAAGAAGAAGAAGAACCTGACTAAGACAGACAATGCACGCCAAGACAGACTCAGAGGTCACTAGTCTAGCACCATCATCCCCCACAAGATCTCCTCGCCGGCCAGTCTACTACGTGCAGAGCCCATCACGTGACTCTCACGATGGAGAGAAAACCACGACGTCGTTTCACTCCACTCCTGTACTCAGCCCCATGGGGTCCCCACCTCACTCTCACTCCTCTGTTGGCCGCCACTCGCGCGAGTCCTCCTCAAGCCGGTTTTCCGGGTCGCTGAAACCTGGATCGCGCAAGATCTCACCAAATGATGCGTCTAGAGGGGGTCAAGGAAAGGGACAAAAGCAGTGGAAAGAGTGTGATGTTATTGAAGAAGAAGGACTTCTTGAAGATGAAGAGCGTCGAAAGGGTCTCCCTCGTAGATGCTATTTTCTTGCTTTTGTTCTTGGTTTCTTTATCTTATTCTCTCTCTTTTCTTTAATTCTTTGGGGTGCTAGTAAGCCACAAAAACCCAAGATTACAATGAAGGTATGTTATTATATATACTATATATATATATCTTTCTTTTATTTATTTTCACGAAAAATATTACAATTCGAGAAATTGGTTTATTTTTTCTTGCAGAGTATTACATTTGAGCAATTTAGGATCCAAGCCGGGTCTGATTCATCGGGAGTGGCAACTGATATGATCTCGGTGAACTCTACAGTGAAAATGACCTATCGTAACAAAGGAACATTTTTCGGCGTCCGTGTAACATCAACACCTCTTGATCTTTCCTACTCTGAAATCACTATTGCATCAGGAAATGTAAGCCACTTCAGATCCTTAAAAAAAAACAGAGGAAGAAGAAGAAGGTATTTGTGGATTCTTTTCTAATTTGGTGTTTGGGTATTGCAGATCAAGAAGTTTTACCAATCAAGGAAGAGCCAGAGACCCGTGGCAATATCTGTCATCAGCAACAAAATACCATTGTACGGAAGTGGAGCTGGGCTGAGCAGTTCAACAGGGACAACCACATTACCAGTGCCTCTAAAAATGAACTTCGTCGTTAGATCAAGAGCTTATGTTTTGGGAAAGCTGGTTAAAACAAAATTTAACAGGAAAATTGAGTGTGATTTTACTTTTGATCCAAAGAAGCTCAACGTCCCAATTTCTCTCAAGGAGGCTTGCACATATGATTGATGATGATCAGTCAACACGTGAAGAGGAATTTCATATTTTTTCTTTAATTTTAATTTCATATTATTGGTTTGTTTTTGCTGAGGAGAAGAATCAAGAAAGTGGAAATGGAAAACAGCTCAATGGGTAAAGTGGGCAAGGGGTGAGCGACGCCGATTTGGACTTTTTTGGGTTTACCCAGCTGGCCAGAGAGTGAAAAGAAAACGTTGGCTTGGGCGATGCCTTGTGAGCCACTGTCCATTTGTTTCCTTTTCTTTTCCCCAAATATATATAAACAAGAAATTAATGTAGAAGTAAGTAGTGATTCATGTATCAGTGCTACCGTTCGTGTAAAATTACATTCTTTGATAAAGTTTACATGTTCATTTTCTGCTTTCTGGTTATTTAGAGAATTCCACCCGAATTCTTTTAAACGAAAACAAAAAAAAATAAAAAATTGTACAAGTCTTGGCAGATTTTCGGGCATTAAATCTAAAAATATAATTATTTTGAAATTTATTTCCATCAAGATAACTTTTTATATAAATATATCTTTTTGTTTATCTTAACCATCATAATATTTGTTAAAATAAATTATAAATATAATAAAATTATGACTGGAAATGTTTTCAAAAATTTTAATAATAACAAATTGATTTTAATTGAATTTTTATGAATAGTTTGTTGTTTTTTATTTGAAGTGTCAATAATAAAAAAATAAAATAAAAACGTAAAAAAAAAAAGGCCAGCGAAGGGGCAGATACCAACTGACATGGTTAAGATGCTCGTCTGTCACACTTGTGAAAATAATTGCGCCCATCAACTCTCGGACCTGCGACCCCTACCGTCTACTCGCGCCAACTGACATGGTTAAGGTTGCATCTGTAATCAACAGATTAAGAAAATATATTAGGGTACTTCGTATTGTTCATATGAACATTAAAACACCATGAAAGGAACCCTAATTCTTTTAGTGTATTTAGGTAATTGTTATAGGTTAATTTCATTTCTTTTTAGGCTAAAACTACTATATTGACCACATTCTCATTGCAGCCTGGATCTAGAAAAATATTGAACGTAAAATAAATAATATTTAGATTATTGAAATTTTTTTGGCATTGTTATGAAATTTAGAACAACAATTTAAACTTAAAAAATCCAACCCAACTACTTTCTTAGTCCAACTTTTAAATTTAATCTTGTGCGACTTGCCCTAACAGGATCTTGCGAAGAAAAGAATTAACTTAGTATTGAAATATAAAATTCAATAAAACCTTTTATTAAAGAATGAGATTGAAAAGGCATAAAAGATTACAAAAAATAGCTAAAAAACCCTACAAGAATCTAAAATCTCATATTAAAAGATGAAATTGAAAAAAAATAAAAAAATTTTATTATATTATAAAAATACAAAAATTGGTTTACCATCATTTCAATATTGAAGGATAGAATTAAATAAATATTTTATATTAAAGTATAAAATTAGAAAGAAAAACCAAAAGATAAAAAAAACAAAAAAAACCTAAAGAAATAATAAAAAAAAACTCGATATAATTAAAAAAATAAAAAGGGGTAAAAAACCTAAAATGACAAATAAAAAAATTCATGGGTTTATTAACAAAAGCCTAGATTCGTGGGTACGAGGGAGGCTCAGGCGCTTGAGCCTTAGTTTTACTTTCTACAAGGGGCGGACAACCACATAAATGACAGTTCATCTGTCTACGGAATGAAAACAATTAATTTTGCTCCCATAACGACTCGAACACGACCTCCACATTACCCGCCCACCACGACTATATTAATCCGGTCATGTCTTGTATTGATAATGCACAACTCATGCCATTAGTTACTGGACTAAAAATGTGATAAAAATGGTCCTTAAAGAAATTGTATGATTTAATTTAGTCTATAATAAATGAGAATTACGGCTCCTTCCAATTTCTAACAAAATCATCACATAACAATCACTTATTCCATTTAATAAAAAAACCAGGGTAGAATATTCGATTTCTGTTTTATTCCATTTCCA
>Ga0325400_1005071_pt1 | contig 12320 bp, 4 predicted proteins | sample PopdelMetagenome_2_FD_205662 | JGI IMG/M metagenome (GOLD analysis project Ga0325400, IMG submission 205662) | Populus deltoides microbial communities from Bellville, Georgia, United States - Xylem-PdKOR-R1 | ecosystem: Host-associated > Plants > Phyllosphere > Stem > Wood/Secondary xylem...
CGTCATGTCCCCCGACCGGATCTACTAGTTACACCTTTTTTTTCTTTCCAAAAGAGAGAGAGAGAGAGAGAGAGAGAGAGAGAGATTGATGATTTTCTAGCATATTTATTTTAAGGTCTGTATTTTTTTTATTATAAAAAAATATATCAATCTCGCATTTAGAATACCTAGTTTTTAACGCAAATACGGCAAACATATATATATATATAATGCTTTCATTTCATGCATACAACCAATACCCTAACATCTTTTTGAATTTTCTCTTAAAAAAACAAATATTTGTAGTTTTGAAAATGTGTTTTCGCATGGATTTCTTAAACATAACAAAAAATTATTTTCTTGCATTTCTGGATTTTACAACATGTTTGTAAAACTCCAAAGGGTATTGGCCAATATTCTAAAAAATACAAAAATCTTATTTTTTGGGGGGAAGTCATTTATTATTCACCGTTAATGTTTGGATAAAGAAATCCCAAAAGGATGAATATCCAAAATATTATTGGAAATAACTTGTTATTATTCACCATTAATGTTTGGATAAAGAAATCACAAAGGGATGAATATGCAAAATATTATTGGGAATAACTTGTTATTATTCGCTATTAATGTTTGGATAAAGAAACCCCAAGTGGTTAATATCCAAAATATTTTTTTAGGAATAATAAGTCATCACACATCCTTGAAAGAAGCCTTGATTATAATCGAGGACATTTCAATTTTTTACTCCACGGTTTACGAGCCGTGAGAGTATGGAATACTAAGGCAAAAATATGATTTTAAAGCGCCATGAATTTCCTTAGATTTTTGTTCCTCCTCCTTGCGATTTACGAGTCGCAAACTCTTGAAATACTAAGGGAAAAATGAGCTTTTAAAGCACATGGAATCTCTTTGGATTTCTATCTTAATAAATTTAGTTTGAATCAAACCTAGAAAAATTGATGGGATTAAAAAACACCAACACAATAGCAATTACAAAGCAAACCAAACACCAAGCAGCTTATCTTAGGTAGGGTGTACTAGGAGTGCTAATACCTTCCTTTTACGCAACCAGTCCCTTGCCTTAGAATCTCTGAAAGACTAGTCAGGTTTCCTAGTGACCATAATACTAGGTGGCAACTCCTTTACACGAAACAAAAACCCCGAAATCAATCGTGGGTCGCCGCTCCGCCGCGAGGGTGCGACAATTATTATGTTTTGATTTTGTTTATTCATGTTCCTCATCTTCATTATGTTTAACTAAATCTATTTTGTCAAGATTAAATTGGTACACTAATGGTGTAAGAATAAGTATAGTATAAACTCAACACGGACTTTAATGTTTGATACTAACATGTTTTGTATTTGTTATCTTACTTACTATTAGTACCTTACTTGTTAAATGGTTAATCTAGATTTGTGTTGTACAACCCTTAGTACAACAAATACTTGATCCTTTCATAACCAACTATATGGTATAACCAACATCTGTGTTATGAAAGAAACTTGATTTGTTGTTGACATAAGTTATCACCATGAATACCTGACAACATTTACAAGTATTGACATTACTCAAATAAGATAATTAATATGACCATATTAATACGTTATAAATCGATTGGAACCTCTTTTGTGTGTGATTTCCTGTTAAGTAATAAAAAGAGTTTATATTATACTTATTTGAAATACCATTAGTGGATCCCTGTGGTTCAACCCCGATCTTGCCGGGTTATTTATTACTTCAATACTCCTACACTTGGGATAAGACATCAATTTTTTGATCATGTCAAAGACCAATCTCAAATCAATGAAATGTTAAAGGACCAAATAAAAATAAAATTGAGTTATCAAAGTAAAAGAAAAAAACCAAGAGGAAAAAAAAAGAACCATTATTGAAATCTATATTGATTCCTCTCACGTTCAAACAATAAATTGATGAATTTTAGTTTTTTTAATAATTATAATAAATATAATGAATGGGAGAAAATATAAAGATTATTTGGTATTCGTATACATTGTTAGCTATTAGATATAAATAAATTTCAATTGAATTCCACATGTATAAAATATGAGTATGTAGAAATTGTGTAATTATTCTAAAAAGAGTAAAGGAAAGGAACAAAAATGTAGCAAAATAACAAACATAAATGCAATTAAAAAGAGATTATTGGATAATCTTTTGCTACATGCAAGTACATAAAACAAGAAGTCTAGAGCATTAAACCAAAAGATCCAAGAGGCATTGTGGTTCATGGAACTGTTTTACTACAATAGCATGTTAATATAAAAGAATATTTTGTACATGATAGCTGTTTGCACTTTAAAAAAAATATTCTTTTGTTATATTTTTTATACAATTTTCAGTCAATCGTTTATATTGGTTAATTTATATGAATTAACTAACTAATGTATTTTCAGTCAATTATTTAATTTTTAGCCAATTTTAATACATATTTTTTTGGTAAAAAAAGAAGAAGAATGGAGGTAGGTTATCCAAAATCTCACCATGACGTATTGTTTTTACTAGATCGTTCACTCGCATTATGCCACGCGTTGGAACAATTTTTTTTTAACATATAAAAGAAGCATACATGCATTGCTAATATTTTTTTAGTAATTTTTCATTTAAAACCATATGAAGGTTGTTATTACCCATTTTTGACCCCATAAAAAATCAAGAAAAAAAGAAAAAGAAAATAAAAAAATACAAGAGGATACACATGAAGAAAGCTTAGAAAGTTTCCCAAGTTGTTGGTAAAAGACCAAAATGACAAGTGAAAAAGTTGAAGGATCATAATGTACAAGATTGATAAAATTAGTGATCCAATTCTGATTGATAAAAGACTCATTCAATGGAAATATTTTTTATTTAGGGTAAAGAAATACAAATTTGGATGAGTAAGGACTCAATAAGAATTTTGGAAGGCTTAATTAATTTTATTGAGGATTTAATTAGAAGGAGTCAATTTGAGTGTTAATTGGAAGAAATTGAAGTTTGGGGACTGAAATTGAATTTTAGAAAGTTTAATTGATCAAATTAGGGGTTTAATTGTGAAAAAATTAAAGTTTAATGGCCAATTATGGGTTTAATTTAAGAAATTCAAAACCAAAGACCAAATTGTAAAAGGCTCACGACTTTAAGGGTTGAAATTGACCAACTCAGTGGCCAAATTGAAGAGAATTGAAAGCTTCATGATCAATTAACGGTCCAAGTGCACAAATCAAAAACCAAAAACCAAGATGAAAATGACGCTAAACCTTGGGGTTGATGATTGAGTTTGACATGAGTGAAATTGCTTGAAATTAAGAGTTTGGGAGGCAATTATGGGTGTAATTAAAAGCAATTGAAAGAATAAAGACTAAAATAAAATCTAAAAGATCTCAAAATAAAAACCTTTAATTTCTAAGGGTTTAACCTAGACGATGTGTCGTTCACCCACTATTTATCTTTTTCCATGACAGTTTTAGATGATCGGGTTAGCTCCTTCCAAGAGCTCATTGTAGAGTTCTAGACCTCCAAATAGCACAAGGTTTTCTACAAATGGAAGAAGAACATCCCTTCTACAACCCCATTTCCATGAAATTGGATGTTTACATCCTAATTCTTCCATAAAAGTCTGTAACTTCTTGTCATTAATCAACCATCACTATAATTTCAGATTCTAGGTTGATCGATATGGCATCTTTGAAAGAATAAATGTGAAGCTACAAACCTTTACATTAAGCAATGTTGGATCTAAATGAAAGGTATATGCCTTTTCTACCAACTTCAGGTGGTTTTCAATGACGTTTACATGGAAATTGCTTTGGCAAAACCTCGAAAGTGGTCAATCTAGTTAACCTTGACTGTGACACCCATTTCACAAAAACCATCTATTTTTTTCATGTGTTTACATTTGAAAACTTCTTAAAGGGTTCTTATCAATTAATTTAAAACCTTCCTCTCAAGATCAAAAGACAAGAAATAACTCATTGCCCTCCAAGTCTAACAAAACCACCAAAGACTCCTAAAACCAAAACCATAATTGCAAAATCAGCCTAGTACAAGAGCTTGAAGCTATTAACTTTTTTTCAAAACCCTCTCATTTGATCAAAGGGCTAAGCTTTGATCAATTTTTGATTGAATCCACCTAAAAATCTAGAAAAATCCTATAAATACCCCTTGAAAAATCAGGAAAAAAAAGACAAGGAAAAGAAAGGAGGAGAGAAATACTGAAAACAACCCTAATTGTGAAGGTTCACGAGCCTAGCACAAGGGTCTCATTAGCTTTGAAATGTTTGAAATTGATAGAGGCAAAATTCTTTTCAAAAGTGAGCAAAAAAGTAGCAGCTACTGTTTTAAGTTTTGAAGGTATAAAACCTCATCTAACCAAGCAGGTGATATCTATGAGGCACACCTCTAGCCTTCCCTTATATGCTTAATGATGTTTTTAAATATTTTTTTGGTGTAATTTTGTTTTTGGAATTTGTCAAAGGTAGTGGTAAGTGTTTAATGGCTTTTTTCTAGGTTGCTAATACATGTTTTTGGTTCCTGAGTTTAGCTTAGGTCTCAAGTGTTTAAAGAGTTGGTTTTGAATTGAGTTTTGATGTTTTTGTTGGTTGATAATAGGGTCGCAGTTTTGAAAATTGAAATCTTATACATGTTTTTGATGATTTGAGATTATTTGTTAGTGTTTTTTTATTCAAACCTGTTTGTTTATGATAATATGGTTTGTTAAGGCTAAGAAAGCTTGATTTGAAGGCATAAAATGTATTTTCTAGGTTTGACAGTGTTTGTTGGGTTTTCTAGGCAACTTAGGTTCATGTTCTTCATATTCATCCAAAGAACATTGTCATTAGTGCTAGATTTAGGTCTCATTTTGATTTGGTTTTAGTTCCTGCAAGTTTGGATGTCATCATTAGTCAATAATCTAGAGTTTTCATGCATCAGTAACATATTTTTATGGGTTTTAATCTTAGAGCTTCAATTTTAAACCAAAACCTTTTTTTGACAAAAATCATGATGTTTGAGTAATAATCGAAGTAAATGGATACTTGATTTTTGATCTATGTTTGATTGCGAACAAAACCTTGTCTTTTATTGCTTGAAATCTAGTATAATTTCATGTTTATGTTGGTGGGTTTGAGTTTGAATGTTCTTCATGTTCTTTATTTTTCATTGTGTTTGATATGTTTTTGTTAGGAAAGTTTATGTTTATGTGTTTTTTTAAGTCTTGATCCATTTTCGGTTAATGGTTTGTTTTGGTTTAGTTTTTAGGTTAAACCTTAGTTTGTGGTTCTGTTCATGGTTGAACCAGTGTTGTTTAGGTCGACCTGGTCTTGTCAAGATCGGGTCAAATACTTGAGGATTTGTTTGGTTTGCCGTTGTTTTGATAAAAGGAATTTTGGCTTAAGGGCATGTTTGGCAAACACCTCTTTACGCCTGTGTTTGACAGTTTTGTTTTAAATAAAAATATGGTTTTGCCAGATATGGCGCTAAAAAAATTCTCTTAAAAATCAAAAAATGATTTTTGCTTGTTACATACGACTCAATTCTTAAAAAAAATTGCATTTTTTATTTATAAATTTTTTTTAGCATGGTTTTAGAAAATATATGTGTTGATTTTCCTTTGTATTTGTTTTTAAAAATTTACAACAAGTTTGTAAAATTTCTTAAGGATTTGACTAATATTTCAATAACTCTAAAAATTTTAATTCTTGAAAATTATTTGTCAACATCCTAGTATAAATATTGGACCTATAAGAAGGGTGGTATTTAAATACCAAGAGTTGACTAAAAAAAATTTAAAATTATTTTCAATATTCACAAATTTTAATTGAGAGTATTTTTCATTACAATATACGTTCTGAAAAACTCTTTTGGCTTCCAGGATAGATGAACTCTGTTAGGGAACCTATATGGACTTTTCCTATAAGAATCTATCTAGTCATACGAGCTTATAATAAATTCAAAATGTCAGATTTATTCATAGGAGTAAATCTTTATGATGAGCCATAGGCAGACCGCTGGTTAGGAACTCATCAAAACCTTTAAAACCATATCTAGACCACACAATGCCAGATTTACCTCGAGTAAAGTGTGTTAAGGGTGTTAATACCTTCCCTAGTCGCAACTAGTCCCTTACCTTTTGAATTTCTGATAAGACTAGTACACTTGGGTCTCCTAGTGACCCTAAACCAAACAACTAGGTGGCTACTCCTTGACCTTCGACGTCGCATTCCTCATGTGCCCACGTGCGATAGAGGTTGACCCAATGTGACTTGATCGACTTGATGGATATAAAGACAACCCAAACAAATAGTAAAAACATAGTTTGATTAACAAAAATTCAAGACAACATATTTTTTTAAAAAAATAATATTGAAACGACAACATATTGTATTGATTCGGTTCAACTCAAGCTAATCTGCCAAATCTATGACACGAATCATAAGACCATGATAATTCTATATAAAACAAATCAAAACAAATTATGAAGCTTAATTTCCAATCAACTCAATATTGAAGAATGTAATTGAAAAAATTAATTAGAAAAAAAAATTAACTTAGGTTAACTTGCCAAACTCGTGACCTGGGTAATGAGATCAGGATAACCTCATTGAAAGTAAGCAAAAAAAATGACCTGAGTCAACCTGGATTAATTTGCCAAAACCGTGACTAAGGTCATGAGACTTTGATAACCCCATAAAAAGCAAATCAAAACAAATTATAAAGCCCGATTTTCAATAAACTCATTGTTAAAAGTTGGAAATGAAAAAAAAAACTCAATGTAAAAGCAAGACACAATAAAACGACTTAAATCTACCTGGGTTAACCCGCAAAGAACGTAACCCGAGTCATAAAACTGGGATAACCTCATGGAAAGAAAACCAAAATAATCATGAAGCATAATTCATAATCAATCCAATGCTGAAGACTGAAATATAAAAAACACCAATTTTAAAAAAAATTGAGTCAGCTAAGTTAACCTACCAAACCTGCGACTCTAGTCATGAGACCGAGATAACCTCATAGAAAGTAAACCAAAATAAATGCTAAAGTTGAAGGATAAAATTAAAAAAAAAACTCAAGTCAACTGAGTCAACTCGCTAAAATTATGACACGGGTTATGAGATCGAGCTAACCATGTTTAACGCAAACGATAATAAATTATGAAGTCTAATCTTCAATAACCTAATTATTGAAGAATAAGGTTAGGAAAAGAAATATAGATTTAGAAAAAACAAACCAAAGGAAAAAAAAAAACACTATTGAAATGAATTGTGTTTTGTAAGAAGGTGCACAGTAAAAGTGTAAACCCCGGAAAATAAATAAATAAATAAATAAAAGTGAAGAAATTCATACATATGGTTAAATAAAAACAGGAATTCAGAAATTTTTGAATATAAATTTTTGGGCAAAATAATTCGAGACATTATAATAAACCCGGTACTGTTGAGGGTTGGATTTAATTAAAGAGAATAATACACTTAAAGGAAAAGGGGGGGCCTAAATGCAAATAAAGGAAATTATAGAGTATAAATACCCTCTCCTCACCAAAAACAATCTGCAGGAACCATAAGGAAAGAAAATAGGGAGTTTTGTACCCATTCTTGCAAAATCAAGAGAGAGCCACTAAAATTTCAAGAACCCATCCAAGATTAAGGGTATATAGATGGGATAAACACTTGTATGCAAAGGATTAACAAAAAAAAATTAAACAAGAAGAAAAGTAAGGAAGGAGTTGAAAATCTTCAACTAGTTGAAGATCAAAATCTTAATTCGTACCGGATAAGGTATTCTAAACATGATCTTAAAAATTCATTTTTAATTTGATAATGAATTGATGCCTTGATATTGAATTATAAGTTAGGGTCTTAGACATGAATTGGGGAAAAAGTATTTATTATTAAAATTACGTTAATTGATATGTGGTATGTAGTTTATGAAAGTATTGTGTGAAGGGAAGGGGGTGACGAATCTGGACAGACTCGTCTCCTGACTTTCGATGAGATTTTGGGTAGGAGGATGAGAGAATTAGGATCAGGTTCCTTCATAGAAATTGTAGATTTGAATGTTAGCTAACCAAGGAAACTAGTCTTGCTTAATTTGGAGATGTAGAACTCCAGTTATGAGTTACCAACTGAGACTGAGTTAAGATTGATTATGTAGGGCAGAAGGACTGATTAGTTGATGAGCAATATTAACTATCTTGGAGGCAGAACTGGGTTCTCCTTCCTTCAGAGAACTTGTAGCCTCGTGTCTTAGCTTTCTAACAAGATCAATTTCACTTAAAATGGAGTTTTAGAACTTTAGATATAGTTAAAAATCTGATGAGTGTTTAGACAGTAACAGTTCAATTGTCTAGACAGTAATAGTTGGACAGTAACAGTTCAATGTCTAGACAGTAACAGTTGGACAGTAACAGTTCAAATATCTAGACAATAACAGTTGGACAGTAACAGTTCAATGTCTAGACAGTAACAGTTGGATAGTAAAAATTAAAAATTGGATAGTAACAGTTCAAAGTTAGACAATAACAGTAGACTTTCATGTGAATACTATATATAAGAATATAAAAGAATTGAGTTATACGAACACTTGCACATTGAGATACTAACTCTGAAAATATACATGATATATGTATGTATGTTATTATGAGAAAATGAACATGCATAGAAAGTAACATATGAGTAATGTATGAATATGGATTCTCTATAATATCAGCTTGAAGGAATCATAACCAAAAACTTCCTTGTGATTCAGGAGGAGCAACCAGAATTGGATCTTCTGTTAGGGGAGGTCGCGAGACAGGCAAAGCAGGTGCGTGATTTTCCCTCCTATTTGCACTTATACAATTTAAAATTCTTCTGGTGAATGCAATTATTATAAATATCGTGTTCAATATAAATAAAGTCTAGCGTATTTGCAAGATTAGTTTCGGCTAATGGCATCCGTGATAGGATTGCTGGGAAATGAATTGCAAGATTAGCTTCGACTAATGGCATCCGTGATAGGATTGTCGGGAGATGATTTCCAAGATTAGTTTCAGCTAATGGCATCCGTGATAGAATTGACTTTGCAAGGTCACCCAGTTCATGCAAGTAAATAAGAGTATTCAAATTAAGAATATGCAAATGAGTGTTAATTGGGTTTAAAAGATTTACAAGTAAAATATAAGTTCTCTGTTAGAATTCTTATGGATCCAATAGAAAATTAATACTTTATTCATATACATTACATGAGTGCATATATATATATATATATATATATATATATATATATATATATATATATATATATATATATATATATATGTACACACACATATTCTATATCAACATAATGGTATATTTATTTATGTAATAGGTCCATCAAATATCTAGGAAGATCATTAGTTTAGGACTTTATTTTGTCAAGTTTATGTAAATATTTAACTTAAACAAAAGAAAATTAACGCGTTTATGTAGTATACTTTTGTGTAAACCTTGATGTATTTATAAAAGTTTAGCTTAACATGTAATATTTCAGTTATCTTGTAAATAACCCTTTTGAAATGTTTAAGAACACTTATTATGTTGTAAATGCTTTCTTTGCATGTTAGCATTCCTTTTCTTTTAAATTTAATGATATGATATATGGACCATGTTCATATTGAATTTACTCATAGGACATATATATATGCATATATATTGTGTGGATTGTATGAGGTGTTGAATCATGATGTTTGATATAAGGTTCGGAATTATAAGACTTTGTGATGATGGGTTGATTGAGTAAATTGATAGTAGTCGATAACTTGGGAGTCCTAAATGCAAACGAAACTCTGCCGAATTTTTGGTAAATTTAAAAAAAAATTACCCTCAAATTAAGAGAATATGTTGGGATCTTTTAACATTGATCAAGTCGTATAGTCGGACTGTTATAAAAAGCACCACCTCTTTTAGTTTATACTACTAGACTGAGAACCCATATTATGTCGCAGGCTGATAGTGTTTTAAAAGAAGCAAGAAGAACTTGATACTCGAGTCATTAACTTGACTATATCCAATAAGATCAGTTAATTTAATAATCTGATTTAAATTGAAGACAACAATAGAAAATGAACCATAAAAAACACCTGGCAATACTAAACAAAAAACCAAGACATCAATATCATACTAGTAAGGAAAAGAAAGAAAAGATCACTGAAGAACCACCACCACTCGACCATGGACATCGCCCACAACAAAAGGAGCTTGCTAAGTTGGTTCAAACTCCACTGCTAAAGGATGCAAGACAACATCGAAAAAAGTTGTATGGTTCGCTAGAGCAATGCCTTGTAAAAGCAAACTGAACAAAACACAGTGAAATGAGTATCCATCTATATTCAATCAATCAATTTATTTAATTAAAGAAAAAAATATTTTGAGAAAATATATCTAACAACGAACAAAACATAAAAAGACCCTAGATAACCCAACTAATTAAAAAAATAAAGGATATAGCAAATATATATAAAAAAATAGAGCTTAATCTTCAATAAACTAACTATCAAAGGATAAAATTTGAAAACACATTAGCTTAAAACAATGATAAAAGAAAAGCAACCCCTAGCGAACATCCTTAAGCTGAGTTAATTTTTCAAACTAGAATATGTGGAATTCCAAAATAGGGTTAACTACGAAGCTCAAATCTAAATCAACTCAATATTGAATGATGTAATTGAGTGTAAAATAACACAAAACTAAAAAACAATTGAATGAAGCAAAAAAAAACACAATAAAAAAAATAAGGACAAAATATGATAGGAAAAAAAATAATCGAGCGTGAAATCATAAAAAAGCCACACTATAAAATTATCTTAGATTACATAAACAACAATTAAAAAAATAAGGACTAAATAAGACAAATTTAAAAAATCAAACGAGGATGAAATTGAAAAAAAATCAATTCTCACGAGTTATTTCAAATAAAAGAAATATCAACAAAAAGATCAGGAACTAAATAAAAAACAAAGAGAAGTAAAAAAAAAATAAAATAAGGATGAAATTGAAACAAATTTGGATTTTCATAAGTTATTTAAAATAAAATAAATATCAATAAAAAAATTAGGGACAAAATAAAAAAATAAAGAGAAGCTAAGGGGCCGATTTAAAAAATTATAGGGCAAGGTGTAAGAATCAAAGGGTAGAGAGGGAAAAAAAGAAAAAAACAAAAATGGTCATCGGAGTCAAATTAGAGGTCTGTTTTCTACACATGCCACTTCTACATGGACAAGACACCAAGATGAATCTAATGAAGCTCCAGAATGGTATTTTTGGTTGCCAAAATCAACTGCACGAGCCGTCCTAAGAAGGCCGAGTGGCTGATGCGCTGACGCTTTGTTATTATTATTTTTTTTTGTCTAAAATCCCTTAAATTTATTAAAAGACAAAACTAACCCCCACTTTACCCAATAACAATAAAAAAACCAATAGTACAATAACTAAAATACCCTCATATCCAAGGCATACAAAACTAAAACCGAAGACAAGGAGGGATTTTTATTGTGAAAATAAAAAGGATAAGACGAAAACACCCCTCCTAGCCAACTAAAATATTTTGTATATAAGGTTAAATCGGTTATTTTACTGTTCACTTTGTAAGTAAAAATACAAATCTACCATTCAATGACACCAAACAATGCATTAGTCTTAAGAGTATTTATGATAATTTATTATGCAATTTTAAAGTAAATACCTATCTTACCCCTGATCAATTTAAAAATACCAAAATACCCCATTAAAAAGACAGTCATGCCCTTAATCTCTAGCTAAAAGTTTTTTTTTAAAAAAAATAAAATGATAAATTCATTGTTTCTATCCACAATTAAAAGCGTCTTAAAAAATATTGAATTCACCTTTCTTTTTAGTTTTTTTCTTTAATAATATCCAAACATATTTAAAAGAATCCTTCTCAACATGAATCTTCATAAATACAATCTTAATATATTAATTACATTATTTTTTATTTTAATAAACAAAGTATTGAGTTTTTAATATTTTTCACAATATGATTATAATCATTATAGTTGTAAAATTTGATCTGAAATAGATATTGAGGTCGACTTCAATTTTTTTTATTTATAAAAAAATTAAAATAATATTATTTTGATTAAAAAATATATCAATAAATAAAAAATTAAATTTTAATCAAATCAAGTTAAGATTTATTAAATCATAAATAAATTAAGTTATTTTTTAATCGAGACTGGTCAAAACACTGAATCAACCCATTACCTACCGGACCTAGTTTTAAAAGTAATCAATAGTAAGATGGACAATATAATCTATTTGTAGACATGCATTGTTGATTTTTTTAAAGAGAGAAAATGGGCCAAAGT
>Ga0325400_1005073_pt1 | contig 12320 bp, 6 predicted proteins | sample PopdelMetagenome_2_FD_205662 | JGI IMG/M metagenome (GOLD analysis project Ga0325400, IMG submission 205662) | Populus deltoides microbial communities from Bellville, Georgia, United States - Xylem-PdKOR-R1 | ecosystem: Host-associated > Plants > Phyllosphere > Stem > Wood/Secondary xylem...
AAGAAAAGGGAGTGATTGGGGCTGAAATTCTTGTCCAACCAACCAAATCTAATCAAATACTAGGCTGGTTCTGGTGCTGGGGTTGTTGTCTAGATACATGAAATTGTGATGATGACTTGGACGCAGCTACTGTTTGCTAATCCCCGGGTCAGCTCTAAGAGATAAGAAGGAAGAAAAGACAGGAATGAATATCTCCTCGTGTTCTTGTTCTGAGTCTTCTGCGAGGCAGGAAAGGGAGGAGCTTGCGATGCGTTTACCAAATGAAAAAACCTCCGTTTCTTTCTTCAATGACGCGGCCGTCAAACAAGCTCAAACTAAACTCTTTTAACATTTTCTCCTCTCTCATCAATAATATTATTATTATTAATTTACAAATTAGAGAGGGGGGTGGGGGGGGTGCAAGACTCCTCGTCACAGAGCATACACATGTAACACCATCATCAGTCAGTCAAAGAAAGACAGCTAATGAATCATCTCCACACACTTTTCCTTTCATTCACCCCTTCTAATTTCTATGCCTGTTTACATCTAAATCCTCAAATTATGTTGTATCTGAATTGGTACCCCCGAGCTCCAAAAATAAATTGATGCGAGCCTCGAGGGACGGCGTGGCGCACGCGGTTTCGGATGTGGAATTTTCTCAATTTCTATTCATCTAGCCACGGCAACGACAAAACAGTTCTCGTCTACGGGTGTCCTTTGAGGTATGGTTAAAAACAAAACAAAAAACATATATTTTTATGTTTTAGATATTGTTACAGTACAAAAGAGATAGACACGACAAAAAAAATTAAAATATTAAAATAAAATTATATTTGATAATGATGTTCAAAAAAAATAATTACATATTTTACTTTTAATATATATTATCGCCAGATTTATTTTTCACTACATTTTATATTAAATATTAAAATTAATAATATTATAATAAATATATTTAAAAAAACTAAGATTAGCTTGACGGATGACCTATAATTTGAATTTTGTTTTGGATAACTTTCAATTCAAATTTACTGTTAGCTCCACTTATAACTCGGGATTTGCTTAGGATAAATATTTAAATTAAATTTCAAAATTATAATAATAATTTTAAAGTCAGAATATTCAACTCCACTTGACGTGTTAGCTCCACTTGTAACCTAACTTGTGTTCAAGAATAACTCCTGATTGAATTTTAAAATTAGGATAAGGTCTATTATTAAAATAAATAAAAAAAATCAAGAGTAGAATATTCTGGTTTTTTTTTTTTTTATGATACAAAGAGGTTTGACAATTTGAGCGGGTGGACTCCACCGTCCTAGATTCTAAGAAAAAAAAAAATCGTTCTTGTCGTCTTTCCTGGAGCCTTCCCATCACGATGACCGATATTAACTTTTCATTTTGATTTTTGTTTTGTTTTTCAGTTGTCTTTCTTCTTTCTTTTCTTTTTTTTTTTCTAATTTTGGATTTTAAAAATTTTTTTTTTTTTTATGTGATTTTTTAAAATAATTTTTTTAATTTATATTTAAATTAATATATTTTCTCTCTGATTTTTTTATTTTTGTATTTAGTATTGTTTAAATAGCGGTTGTATTTTTAATTATTTTATATGTATTTAATTTTTAGTTTTTAGTATTTTTGTTTGTATTTAATTTTTTAAATTACATCACTAGAATTAGCGTGATTGGGGACTGCTTGAGGTTGCGATATAACTCATGTTTTATAATTTTTTAAAAATTAATATTTAAAATTAATATTTTTTATATTTTCAGATTATATAAATGTGTTGATGTTAAAAATAATTTTTAAAAAAATAATTTTAATATTTCTTTAAACTAAAATACTTTAAAAAATAATTTTCATCGGATTTCTAAACACCATGGTGTTGTCGATCGAAAGCAATCTTCACAGTATAGAAAAAGACTTGATGCAACAAAATCAAATGTAATTAATATATAGTTTTGCTTGTGGAAGCTGACATAAGGACTTCATTGACAAACGAGTGGAACATTGAACAAGTTATTGACAAAGAACAATATATTATCGTGAGAGCCTCGTATAAAATTAAAATTAAATTTGATTTTGTTCCAATTTGAAATTAAATCACTAAATTTTCAATTGGTTTAAATCAATAAAATTAAATTTTATTTTGTTAAATTAAATATTAACTCAATGTCGAAACTTATTTTTAATATCGTGGAAGCCTCGTATAAAATCAACCGTAATAAAACATCAAACATAAAACCAATCAAGCTTAATATAAAATAATTAAATTGGACATAAAAAAACCAAGTGACATAAAACCAATCAAGCCTCCAATGAATAGTGTCTTTATCCTATGTTGTGTTTTCATTGTTTTTTTAATATTTATTTTATCTTATATTGTCTCAAATGCTTATAATTTTAAATATTATTTCATCATTTACCAAGCATTAATTTTACAAAACTGAACTATGATAGTAATAGAAAGCTAAAGGATTTGAGAATAATTTTTTTTTAATGTGGTTGATTGTTTATATAAATATTGTTTTCACCCTAATTTTTTAGAAGTTTCTTTTTCTTTTATCTCATATTGTCTCACATGTTTATAATTTCAAATATTATTTTTTCGTTTACCAAGCATTACTTTTACAAAATTGAACTACGATTGTTAAATAGAAAACTAGAGGACTTGAGAATAAATGTTTTTTTATATGGTTGACTGTTTATATAAATATTGTTTTCACCCTAAATTTTTAAAGGTTTTTTATAATATCCCTTAGTTCTACTTGTAATTAATGGAATTTATAAAATTTACCCCTAACTTCATTTCATCACATCAAGACTTGGGTGGCATCGCAACTCGCAAGACAATTGCTAGTAGAGGAGAGATGGGGGTAGTTGGATTCTGGCTTTTTGAGTTTTGGAAGATTTCATAGTGGTTTTTTTTAGCTTTTGGAGACCATAGATTGATTAAATAAGATTTCAAGGTTGTTCTCTAGGTGTTTAGGTCAGAAATATATTCAAAAACAGTTTTTGAATTGAAAATAAAAGATCTCTATTTTTCTAGCTACCACAGTGGCTGGATTCTTAGCAATAATAGATGACGCACCGTCTATTTTTTTGGCAAAGAATGGGGTCACAATGTGTCGCCCGCCCCATTATCTTCATAAAAAAATTAAGGCCCATGTGGAAGCCTTTTCTTTGTGGACTAGATGGTAGGCTTCGCTTACCCACAACACCTGACCTCACTCTTTTCTTTTAAAAAAAAATTATTGTTTTTTATATGTTTTTAAAAAATATTTTTTGCATTTATGTTTTGATTAATACTCATTCTCTATGATTTTCTTGGTTTATTTAGCGTTTTGAAGTAATGATCTTTTTAATTATATTAAGTGTGTTTAGTTTTTTTTTACGACGTTGGTGTGATTTATATATAATTTTTTTTTTATTTTATATAGATTAAACTTATTTTTAAAAATAAAAACATTTATTTTTTTTACAATATTTTTAATATGTGCAGCCTTGAATGAAAATATTTTCCTTTTATTTTATTCAATAAATTTTAAGTGTATGTCAATTTTTGTTATAGATTGATCTTCATAAATAGATTCATTAAACACAACTGAATAAATGATCCAATTTTTTCATTTCTCCAGTTTCACTTTTGGTTATTATTAATGATTTTTTTTATTTATTTATATATATGATTATCGGTTTATTTTATTAGATATTTGCATGATTTTTTTTGCATGATCTTTTTCATTTATACTTTGAATTTTTTTAGAAAATAGTTTGCATACCGAGGGGTTTTTTTTAAAAAAAATATGACTCATGGTATCGCGTAAGTCAAATAGCTAGTTATGCAATAAAATAAAACAATTTGGATAGTTTTACTAGAGACTACACTAATCATTTGAGCATTGTGTTTTTTTGTTTTTGCATCTAAGTCTTTTTTTCATTCTGATTATTGGTATTTTTAAAAAATTTATATTTGTATGTTTTTATGGATTTAGATTTATTTTAATTTGCAAGCTCTTACATATATGATTTATCAAGAAACATTCTGATAATTACCACCTGGGGGGGCACCATTTAGATTTTGGTATGGAGAAGTTTGTTTTCCTCCTTGAAGTTTCAGTTTATATATTGTTTGATCTTTGTTATTTCACAATTTAATCATAAACTTCATTTATTTTACGTCATGGTCCTTAGATGTTGAAAGATGAGAGAGAAAATGTTTGGATAACCACTTTTCAACCTTGAAAAGACCACTTTTCGTGTCAATAGTTTTATATTTTTGATAAGAGTTTAATGAAGATGGTTTTGCTCTCCAACCATGCTGAAAAAACATATCCAATTTGTAAGCATTTTTTAATTCACTTAATTTTCCATTTTATAGTTATTAAAAGGTGTTTTAGATTGAAAATGAGTTTATTGAGGTTTTTATGATGTTTTTATGTGAAAATAAGTTGAAAATTTGATTTTTAAGGACAAAATACATAAAGTTGATTTTTTGTTAACTAAAGATGATTGAATTTTTGTCCAGTACATGATAAGTCATCTACCAGAACAAAAAAAGGATCATCTTCCACAATAGATGAGCAAACAAACACGTCATTTGCTTCTTCTTTTTTTGGTTTGACATGAATATCCGAGCAAGCTTACACGCATCTCGACTAATCTCACGGGTCCTGGAGTTAACGACCATGTAAACCTCCAGAGGCTCTGAGGTTTGTGGGACTCGAACCGATGACCTTTAAGGAGCAAACCCAGGGTCTGCCCAGTTAAGATACACCCCTTAAGGTTGCCATTTGCTTTTTTACATGGTGAGGGGATGACGCTTCAAAAAAACTAATTAGCAAGCGCACTTGGTCTTTCTCATGCCTTGCCATACATGTAAGCTTGGCAATTTTTTTTTACTTTTACTATTATTTTTTATTTAAATTTTAATTAATATTGGCTCTCTTTTCTTTTTAGTTTATTTTTAACTAATATCATCTCTTTTATTTTTTAAATTTCTTAGTTCACCTTTTTAAAATAATAATTAATTTTTGATTACTTTTTAAAGTTTTTCAAAGGGATTATTATACTTTTCCTTTTAAAAAAATTTATATACTTTATATACATAAATTATATTTATATGATTCCTTCATGAAAATGAAAATCATTTATTCTTAACAACCAAGTAACATATATCTATCTTTTATTTTTACTAGGAAAATCAGTTTTTTGCTTTGATATTTAATTAACAATAACAACTTTTTTTGATTTATTAGTTCATATATATTTTATTTATTTTATTAAGTATAACCAACATCTTTTTATTTCTCAATTAAAAAAATCATGATACTCAAAAACACATTTATTACACCTACACTTTCTCAATTTATTCTATTATGTGTAAGCAATATTTTTCTATTTCTTAATTAAAAAAATTATGACACTCAAATACATTTGTAGGACAACAGATGCTTTTCTTATATTAAAAATTAACTTAAAATATTATCTGTAACGTAACGTGATTATAAGATTAGTTCTATAATTAAAAGAGGTTAGGGTTACCCTATAAAGATCAATGTGCAGTCTCTCATGGTTTCACTATAGATCGCGCTATGCAATCCATAGTGGTCCACTTTTTTTCATCCTTTGAATTAAAGTAATCAAACTTTATTTATTTTCAATTTCAATTTCACCCCTCCATGTTATGTTGACATAATTTTACATTTTAGAAATTGTTTTGATTTGAATACTCTTTTACATTGGAGGTGTCATAAAATATTCTAACATTAAATTATAGATCGATTTTACCAAATAGAATTTTATATTATAGTTTGAAAAACTCAAACAATATGGACAAAAACAAGCATAAGAAAAAAAGATCCCTTTTTGTTTTTACTATTCAAAGGGTATGGAAAATTTCATTTTAATCCTTGAAGTTTTTGCTAAACTAGACGTGGTCCTTGTTGTTTTAGGTTATTATATATTGACTCTAAACTTAATTTCTTTTACATTCCAATCCCTAAATATTGAGGAAGAGAGAGAAAGTCGTCAAAAATAGAGGAGAGAGCTACATTCTGACCACAAAAAGATAAATTTTGGTGTTAATAGGTTCGTTTTATAAATGGTAGTTTAATGGATATAATATTACCCTTCAAACATTCCAAAAAAATACAGATCAAGGCTTATAATGTGGTTTTTTTTAATTCAATTTGATTTCTTACTTTTAAAGTGATCAGAGGGAGTGTTTGAATTGAGATCAGGCTTATTAAGATTTCTAAGATGTTTTAGACGGTATTTTCATGTGAAAAACAAAGTTAAAAAATTAAATTTTAAAGATACTAAAGTTAGCCTTAATTTTTCGACTATTTGAGATTGCTGGAATTATTATTATTATTATCTTATTATTATTATACCTCTACTATAATTGTTTTTATTTTCTTAACTTAATTGAGCTAAGGACATATTATAATTGTTTTTATCATCTTAAGCATATGAGCATAGTTCAGGCATATGAGCATAGTTCAGGATTAAGAGCAACTCCAATGCAAGAGCTAAATGGGAAGCTAAAATTAAAAAAAAGTAATATTTTGACTTTTCTTTACTTGTTTTTCATGCTTAAAGGGGATAGCTAAACAAAATGCTAAAATGGCTTTTCTCTCTCACAAATATTATTCCTATATATCTTCAAAACAAACAAAGTGGGGCCAACGAAAAAATAAACCAATTAAATGTAGTCATGTGAAAAAAAATAACATTAAAATCATTAAAAAAAATAAAACATTTATTTATTCCACTCCCATATAATTTGGCTTTTCAAATAGCTTTTTTTCATTGGAGTATATATGATAAAAGAAGTTATATTTATACTATTTAAAATATTATTTTATCAATTTAGCTCTTTAAAATAGTATTTTTCATTGAAGATGCTCTAAGCTTTCATCTTTAGAGACCACTCCCAATATGCCTTGCCTCTTTAGCCCACAAAAGCTTTTTTTTTTAAATAGATCCCCATTTACATTGCTATTTAATAAATTATCTGATTATATCATACTTTTTAAACAAAACTTGATGTTTTTTATTGTTATATTGTTAATGACTTCTTTAATAATTACATTTAAGTCTAATAAAGCACATGAATTCAATAAGAATATTATTTTTTTTTTATTTTTTTATATGGTTTTCATGAATTAATTATTCTTTTATTTTTTTCATTCTACCCCTTAAAAATATCATCTCTCCTTAGTTTTAACTATATCTTTATAGTAATAAACATTTTTGATGATTTTTATAATTTCATAATAATTTTTACTATTAAAATTAAAACAAATTATCTTAATATTTAATTAGCATTCATAATTTTTTTATATAATTTATCAGTTAATATATTTTTTTTGTTCAATTCATTATATGAAACATATACATCATTTTTCCATTTCACAGCTAACAAATTTCGTGTCAGCGCCTTCTTCCCTTGCATGCAAAATTAACTTGAAATAAATTTTTTATCCGATATGTTGCCTAAAAAAGGATAATTTGGTTAGATGCTGCCAAGAATGTGTGTTTATTGAAGAGGAACACGCGCGGCATCAACTTCTGAAAGACAAATCTCTAGTAAATGAAGAAATCACACTCCTATTTTGATTATTCCTAATTAAGGATTATTTGCAATCATTGTGTCTTTCCTGCCACCTTCCTTGTCTTCTCAAATTAACTACCGTAGCAACTAGTATGGTCAGACTGATGATTGTTTCACGTTTCCCTCAATGGAAACTCTATCTTCAAAGAAAATCCTCTCCTTTTGGAAGATTCATGTAACACCACAAAACAGAAAATTACATAAATGTATCAGCAAACTCTCGAATAAAAGAATCAGAAGGGGAAAAATAAAACAACACAAGCAAACCTGAAAGATGCAATCCGAGGTAGTGACTCCTCGGAAAAGGGAAAGGAAAGGGAAGCGAAAATACACCAAGAACAAGGAAGCAATATTGATGATGTGCCATTAGCTAGCAATATGTTATATTGGAAACCTAGCTAACAAGTATTAGTAGGTGATGGTGGCGGTGCAGCTTGGGATCGATGCTGATGGCGAATATCAACTAGCATTATCTTCAGTTGGCCTCCTCCTCCTACCAAGTTGAAGAGCGCTTTCGAATTTAGACCTGAGCAAGAGAGCACCCCTGCTGCTGCAGATAACATGAGTTGCTGCTACTGTTGTTGCTGCTGCTGCTGCGCTCCTGGTACTATTAGTGTTTGTCATTGCAGTCGCGGTTCCTTGCTCTTCTTCATTTACTGCTGATGCTAGTAATGAAATTCCTCCACTATCAAACAGCATTGACCCTGCATCCAATGATACCACCAACGAACTCCTCTGGAACCTCAATCTGGACACCATTGCCTGAGTGACCCCTTTGCACCTCTTCACCTTCAACTTCACCAAATTGGGGCAACCGCGCCCAACAGCTTCGATCCCTGACTTTGAGACATTGGGGCAGTTCTTGATGCATAGCTTCTTCAAGGCCAGGAACTTGGCAGCAATAAATGCCATTTCCGAATCCTGAACAGAATCGGTGTTACAGAGGGCCATCCGCTCAAGTACGGGGCAGTTGGAAGCCAGGGCATTCAGAGATGGGATAGCTATTGGAATGCCCATAAGCACCACCTCCTGCAGTTGGGAACATTTGTTGGCTATGGAAAACACCCCCTCATCACCAATAGTCCTGCTTCCGAACCTGCTCCATGCATCGATATGTAGCTTCCTAAGCTTCCTGCAAGAATTTGCAATTGCGGATAACCCATCGTCAGTACAATCAGTGGTGCGGCTGAGGTATAGAAGCTGGAGGTCAGGGCAAGAAGAGGATATGGCCAAGAGGCCTGCATCGCCCATCTGGACGTTTTCCATCTGGATCTCAGAAATGGAAGTGGTTTTTCCATGGAGACTAGTCTCGAGGACTCTGTCCCAGTTACCGGAGCTCCTGCAAACAATGAGGGTTTTGATGGAAGCAGAAGCTGAGAGAATTAGAGGGATGAAAAGGCGAGCATTGTGAAGATCTTTGAGGCACAGCCGCTCTAGCCTCAGGCTCCTCTTGTAGTAGTAATTGTGAACATCCTTCTCCTTCTTGTTGGCATCTCCAGCAACAACAGCATTAATATTATTATGATGATCATTACTAACATCACCACCATCGACACTCAAAGCTCCAGGCCACAACGACGATGCAGGGGTACTGCTAGTGGCATCCAGCTTTCTTAGGCGCTTGAGGGTGAGATCTTGGAGAGAAGGGCAATTAGAGAGAAGGGAGTTGAGGCCTTTGGCACCAAAACCACAGGACGCAAAAGACAGTTTTGTGAGGAGAGGGGGGTGGTGGAGAGAGAAAGCATGCAGCCCATCGTCAGAAATATGGATGCAGCCCTTGAGTTTGAGCTTCTTGAGAAATGGGAGGAAGATGGGAATGCGAGAGAGGGCAGCATCGTCTATGCTGAAGAGCTTGCGGGAGCACTTGAGAGACAGAACGGAGACGGTGTTGAAGCGAGAGAGCAAGGAAGGCAGGCATGGAGACAACTCGGAACGAGCAAGCAAGACAAGGCGGTTTCTTGACTTCGAATCCACACATTTCCATCTCTTGCAAACCAGAGAGCAAGAGTTCCTGTCAAGGCAACCCAGCTTCCCAAACACACTGCCCAGGCACTCGTCAGGAAGACTCAGGGTCAAGTCGTCGTCCCCATCAATATCACCGCTGTTTTTTCCAATGATAACAGGCCTGTAAATCTCATGGCCATTATTGCACGAGCATGAAGAAGAGGATTGGCCCATCCCCCTCCCGGATTATCTGGATGGATTGTGTATGATGAGCAGGAAGGAAGCATACAAAAAGAAGAAGGATGAAGGGTAGCTAGCTTTTGTATCCATGGACGCGACTTGTTATAATTTACTATCATTAGATGGATTGATCGGTACTAGGACTCCCAACAAACGGTAAATGTTATTTGTATTCTGCCGTTGTGTTTTTCATTTTCTCTAAAAGACAAAGGTTGCGGGAGATAGGGCTTGTTTGGTTTGGTCCCAGGGATAGGCTTGTTCTTTAACAGCACACCACCCAACATCATTGCTCTTACCAAATAATTCCTTAACTGGACTGGACCAATTGATGAGACCAATTGATGAGACAAAGAAAGAAGGGAACACCCGTGGTCTGGTCTTGGGGTGGGCACCTTTTCTCTTCGAAAGCGTGGGGCCCTATGTCCCTTATGCTGTCTGCTTCCTGCAATGGGCATCCTCCACGTGTGTCTTCTCCTCTTCTTCTTTTTTAAGCTCTCTCTTTTCACCTAGGGAGAGGCAAAACTCTCCGGGACAAATGGCAAAAGAGTGGCTGATGCGACAACTACTGTGACAGGATGGCAGGAACTTCCAAAATAGTGCTCCTTGTTATGATTTAAAACCTAAAAATATAATAATAAAATGTTCTCCGACCCCTTTCTACGACATCTTTTGGCATTGCAATTCACCTGTTCAGGCTGTTCTTTTCATTATTATTTTTTTAAAGTTTTAAATTAATATTGTATTATTATTCTGATCTCAAAAAAACAGGCTCCATGTCTCTGGCTTACGAAGACAATTTGAACTAAAACCTCCCCCCTGAAATTGGCATGCATTCGCCTCCTCCCTTTATTTATTCCATCTTCCTGGAAAGAAAAACATTAACAAGGGCACTGCTCAAACTTTTAGACTACTATGAAACTTGTCGTCGAACATAATGATGTAAACCTGTACCCAAGTAGCGCGAAGTTGAATTCCAGTTTATGTTCTAGTCTTGTGAAATGGTCTGCTGCTGTCATTTGTGTTAAGAAAAATAAAAATAGAAAGCTCAATTTTACTTTTGTTTTCGCTTCTGCTTCTGCTACTGCTTTTGCGTTTATTGTGGGGTACAACCCTTCACAATAAAAAAGACCGCAAGAACAAAAGCAGTAAATTCATGTTTTTACTGTTGTGTCTTTTTTGTTTTTAGTAGTGGAGCATACACTACTTAAGAGTTGATAACCATAGTCATATTGTGCACAACTAAAAAAAGATAAAATAGATTAAATTATTTGATTTTATTTTAATTAAATAATAGATAATAATAATAATATATGGAACAAATTTTAAAAAAAAAATATTGATAACCTTGAAAAAATTATGTAACTCAATTATCAATCTATTAAATATGAAAAAAATTAAAATAAAATAAAAACCAAAATAATGCGATGGATGACAACTAAAAAAAAACCTTATCCCAAACTAGTTGGAAGCAGCAATATGAATCCTTTGGTGCCATGCAAACCATCATATATCAAATCCACCTAAAACTCAAGCTAACAATTAAAGAAAATATAAACCGTACTTTTCAAAACTCGAACTTGTTTTGTCATAATTTATTTTTTATCCCTGTTTTTTATCATTTTTTTTAAATAAAGAGTACAAATAATTTCAAAAAACATGTATTTTCAACGCAATTCAACTAATCTCTGGCATTTTTTAAATTTTTTATCCTTTCACTAATGTTTTCGTATTGAAAAAATTTCTAAAATATGAAAAGAAAAAAAAAATCAATAAAAAAAAGGTTTAGAGGATAACGTGATAATTAAATAGAAAAAAAGGGACTGAACTGAATACAAGATTTTTACATGAAGTTCACATCAATGTCCCTTGTAAAAAGCCTTGAGGGTCAACTTGAATCTAGGGTTTTTTTTAAAAAAATAAATAAAAAAATAACTGATTTAGTAATCCAAATAAAACCACCTTTTATTTTTTCGATCAACATCTTTTTGATCCCTTAAAAAAAAAATTTTACAGCCCTCACATATCATGATCCAAGATTTGTCTCGGGTTTTAAAACTAAAATGTAAATAACTTATCCTTACAGCCAATCTCACGACTAAAATCTCAAGTCGACGATATAATACACAAGGGAAAAAAAAAAATAGCAACATAAACACAACTTTTACAGCCCTCTGTTTGGTTGCCATGAAAAGGATAAAAAATTTCAGCATTACATGAATGCAAGAGCCATATTTTTCCAGGCCCCAAGAAAAAAGAAAAGAGGAAGAGAAGAAGAAACTGACGTGTAGCGTACTTTGGTATGGACTGAAGAAAATCACCAGTAATTTCATACAGTAAGGTTGCCCTCTCCAATATGTACTTGTAAGACAGTGTACTGGGATTCACAGATAAGTCAGTTGTGAGAATCTACCGCATTAAACACACATCTGCAACTGGCAAAGAGTTAAAGACTTATGAACCAAGTAGCTTCTTCCATCTGGCATAACCTAGAACAAGCAGGAAAAGAAACAAACATCCGGTAGAAGAACTTCCCACAAAG
>Ga0325400_1005074_pt1 | contig 12320 bp, 5 predicted proteins | sample PopdelMetagenome_2_FD_205662 | JGI IMG/M metagenome (GOLD analysis project Ga0325400, IMG submission 205662) | Populus deltoides microbial communities from Bellville, Georgia, United States - Xylem-PdKOR-R1 | ecosystem: Host-associated > Plants > Phyllosphere > Stem > Wood/Secondary xylem...
GAAATATAAAAATTTACTGAACTAAAATAAAAGAATCATTTTCAAGAATGATCCATTAATAACCTTTTTGTCAATCTAACCGAACAAACAATTCACAATTTAGTCCTCACATAAGAATAATATCTAAGACTATCCGTAAACCTATGAAGCCATCCATCATAGCCATCACACAAACGATCTCCATCTCTAAGTACAGTTTGGGCTGTTCTTGCTAACAATGTTTGTAGTGATTTTCACCCGATCATTGGGAGGCTTCACCTACTAGGCTACTACTATATTTAACAGTATTATTAATAAAAATATTTGTTAATATTTATATTTACAGTAAATCAGCACGTATATTACCAACATGCTCATGAATAGAAACAGTCTATCAAAAAAATTCTCATTAGTAATTTATGGTTTGTCAGTAATAAATATATCAATTGATTTACAAATAGACAGAACACGTCAAAAAAATTTACTCGCTTTATTCTGTCAGTATCTCCATCAGTAAATTTAACATATCACCAACAAAAAAACCATGTGTAATGTCATCGGTGTTTTTATTTGTCCATCAATATATCCATCACTAAATATAACATATCACCGACAAAATACCTTCTGTAATTTCATCAGTGAGTGAACAATAGCAATGAAATTTACAGTAATTCTTTTTCAACTTTCTCTAGAAGTTACCAACAGAGTTATTCCGTTGGTAAACCTGTCAGTAATATTTTAAAAATATATTGAACATAAATAGAAAAATAATTAAAATAATATAAAATTCAAATACTTACTACAAATTTAAACATTTGTACTTTCAAATACAATAAATCTAAAATAAAGAAAGTAATGAAGAAGGAGGCTGGTTGTCACTGGAACTGTGATGCCAATTAGGGGATGCACATATACCACCCATATGTGATCTCATCTGCATGACCAATCAGTGGAGTTTGAATAATCAATAATGAGTCGTTTATATTTTTCATTAAGATGGGTCATATGAGCCTGTACTTGTTGGTCTAACATTGCTGTGAACTTCAAAGTTTGAATGCTCATAATTGATAGTAAGCATTTAACGGTTGAAGCACTACGGGTCATCCACAAGCTCTTGGTCATAGTGTTTAAGAGTTCATACATGCGATTTCTATCGGGTCCACCAGATGATCTTGCCTCCAAACACAAATCCGATTTGAGATCTGGATGGGTCGAAAGATCGTCCTCATATCTCTACTTCAACTGACTATTATATGTATTTTGAAAAAAAAATTCATCAAATTCAAGAAAATAATAACTTAAGAAAAAAATGGTTGAAAACCAACATACCACAAAGTGCTGAGCTCAGCTATCCACGAATTGTTGCACCTCTTTTTAGCAGTCCTCACTTCACATATGCGTTTCAACAAAAAGTTCCATCAAGCTAGGCTCATGTCCAAGAACTGTAGCGTGTAAGAAAAAAATATTGTCAGTTAAATATATTTATAAAAAAACTAATAAAAAATGGATGTAATAAAAAAAATCCAATCATCCACTTTACATGTGAAATGAACAGAATGAAACTGCTAGTGTGTGTGGTAACATAACCATGAACACGCCGGTTATGATTTTGTGCACCAGACTATGACCATTGCGTGAAACGCGTAGGCGTGACATGTTGAATGTGTTTTGCCCATACAACCTCTAAGATGTACGGCGGTTTAAAATCCTTCTACACCGCCATGTCTTTCAATCTTGAAAGTTCCCTTTCTTTCGCATATTTTTTTTAACATCGTACCAAAAATCACGCAACCTATATGGTAGAAACTAATTATTTGTTGGTAAATGAAAAATTAAATTTTAATATTTGGAATAAAAAAAGTATCTTGAATTTGATCTTACTTAATTGCAGTGTGATTCTCACAAACACTCCTCGCAATATTATTATCAGCTCTTTCCTATTCAAATTTTCTCTTGAAGTAAACATTTATAAAAAGAAAATTTCAGTAATTTCCATAAACTAACCAAATTAACATAAAAAATATTTAAGTTAATTCTAACTTTGAAAACCATCTATTGACCTGCGGTTTCTATTTAAGATGTTTGAAAACTTGGCTCAATTGAAACAATGGAATTTCTATCGACAATTTAAAGGTTGATATTATTGCTCTCGCAACGTCAACGTTTGTAAATCTAAAATTGCATTCATTAAATGAAATTATTTTTTCAAAAATTATTAAGCAGGTCGTTGTAAAATCAAAACAAACTTACATTGAAAGGTCGTTCTTCTACTAAGCCTCGTACTTGCGGGTAAATAGATCCTATTGTGAAGATACCCCCTTGACGTTGTAGCATAATAATCGACGAGCCCATGTAGTAAGTCGATGCTTGTGCCTCAAGTGTCTATTCTTGGTCGACACCTAATAACTTGTGGTTGTCAGCGTCGCTCTTAGAAGAACTAACAGCGATCTTGTCCTTGCGACATGCAATATACTTTTTTATAGGCATCTATACAAATTAACAGATAAAAAATGAAATGATTCCTATTTTTAAAATACAGTTCAGTAGCACCTCCCCTATACAAGAGACCATGAAAAAAATTTAAACCTGCAAATACAACATATATAAGCCACAAACCATTTGATTTGATATAATTTCTACTAACAATTTAGTATAATTCAATTTCGTTCATTTTTTACGTTATGATATTTTTATCCTAAATTTACAAAACAATATTCTAAATGTAAAAAAATTAAAATTAATTATTCACATTTAATTGAAATTGAAATTTTTTTTTGAAAAAAAAACAACTAAAATAATGCAAAAATTATTACAATAACAATTAAAACTCAACACAATCATTTCTAAATGATAATATTTTTAATCCTAAATTTACAAAAAATTATTCTGTATAGAATAAATACAAAATAATAATTAAAATTAATCCTACACATTGAATTGAAATTTAACAACAAAGTTTTTAAAAAATATCTAAAATTCAACAAAATAGTGCAAAAATTATTTCAATAACAACTAAAATTCTTCATATTTATTCATTCATAAAATTATTAAGAACACAAAATTGAACAAAAATAATGCAAAAAAAAAAACACAAAAAAAGAAAAAGGAATGAAAAATTCTTACCTTAATGGCATGTTTAATTTCGGCTGATAATTAAAAAAAAATAAAAGATATTGTTATTAAACAAAAAAAAAGCACAAAAAAGGAATAAAATTGAAGAAAAACAACATACCTAAGGATGAGAAAAGAAGAGAATGCCTGATTTTAGTTGAGAATGAGAGCGATAGAAAAGAAGAGAAGAGAAAATGAGAGAAACAATGTTGTGAAAGAAGAAGAAGGAAGAAGATGAAGCCCTGTTTGTTTTGATTCTATTGTTTTAATTTAGTTTTTATGGACGGAATTATCAATGGCTTTTCATTCCGTCGATAAAGTCAAATGAAAATTTTTAACTTTTACAAAAATTTTATGAAAGCCCCTCTAAATATTAACGATGACCTTTTCATTTCATTAGAGATGCCATTGGGAAAAAAGTCAACAGTTAAAAGAGCATTAATTATCAACGTATTGAAAAGTCAACAATTCCTATAGTCTCTAGAATATACTGATTAACACATTCTGTCGGTATACCTATATGTAATGAACACTGTGAATAGTGTCAAGAAGAAGGGGAACAGTTCCCATAGTCATTAGAATATATCGATGAAAAAATTCTATCGACATACAAGTTTGTAATGAACACCATGAACAATATCAGGGAGAAGGGGAACAATTCCCATAGTCACTGGAATGTAAAACATTTCGTCAGTATACTCGTATGTAATGTACAATCTATCGGTATTTTTATCGATGTAAAACAGTGTATAATGCCAAATTATATTTGTATTCTCTATTTATCTATCTATCCTACAATACTTAAATTTATAGCTGCACACATAGCACAATAACACCAGTTCACATCACAATAATAAAATAAATATTTCTTTGTCATTCAATAATAAATTAATATCATTGTCATAACATTGAAGTAAATTTTATTCATAAAAATTACATTATAGTATATGGCATTACACTTTCGAGTTGTGCAAATTAATCATAATTGTCTTCTTTTTCGTCCATTGACTCATCCTCATCTCCATCGCAATTTTCTACGTCGATTTCATTGCTATCATCTTCAACAACTTGTGCATGTTTGTTGTAGCTCAAAATATCATTCAACTCCTCAACGTTAATATCAATAAAAATATTCTCAGCGATGTGACAATTTGAATTTTCTTCAAAGTTATTAGACGGAGCAACTCGATATCGATTCACTAACTCACCAAGTTAAAAGACATCATCTCTCACAATTAATTCATTGTTGTCATCTTGAACAATCTCGACATAACCCCCGAGTTTGGTTTTCACTATGAATAACCAATCAACTCTTAAACAATCATTTCTAAAAGAAGGAGTGCGTGTGTGTGTAATAAACTTACTGGCATTACTTAGTGAAAGCAAAGACATCGTCGCCATTGCAGAGTCTAGTCTTTGAATTAATTTTGACCAAACTATAATGAGGATCTACTCTGGTTCCTTTTTCAGTGGTGTCACACCAATAACGTATGAATAAAAATACTTTATTCTGCTCACTATGTTAATGACCTCTTCCAACTTCTCTTAGTAGTCAACTTCAAACTCATTAGAAGTCAACACCTATACACAAACCTCACTATTATATGTTTTTCTACCCTATACACAAATATATGTCCATTGATAAAATACTCATTGTAGGTATTTATCTTTCTTTTAAGATCCAGACTTAGTATTGACGATGTTGCTTATGATAAATTCAACAATGTATCAGTTTATGATATTATAAGAGATAAATTATTTGAAAATAACATGTTAAGTAGTACATTTATGGAATAAAAGGTCTCAATTCATTATGGTTAAATAACACATAATTATGTAATTTTCTTTATTCTATTTCTGACAAATATCATCCCTTCATAATATTTTTTGGTACGAGTCATTCAAGATGAGAGAATATTGACAAGTTTCCACACAAAAGTACTTCCCCACCATTGTTACGCCTTGAAATACGGTTGATTCTTGTTCTCAATTAAAGCTCAAAATAGTACGGAATAAATGTTGAGATCTCTTCAACAATATAAGCCTCACATATTGAAGCCTTAACATCACCTTATTTTTTAATTTTCTCTTAAAGTTGAACAAGTACCTATATGGAATTAAATCAATGTTTTGAAATATGGAAAGAAAGACAATAAAATTTTAATTATGATGCATGTGTAATCCTTAACCTTTCGAATGGATACATTCATCTATATTGGACTAGGCCTCTAACTTCTGCCTCAAACAGTAAATTTATGGGTAGATGCTCCATTAAGTCGAAAAATAATGGAGGGAATATCATCTCAAGTTTGCATATTGTCTAGATATATTCATTTCAAACCTCTTCATATGTTGTGTTTGAAACTTGTTGGAGCATATATCTCTAAAAAGGTGACTGATCTCCGTGAGTGTATCTCATATCCCTATTTAGCAATAAATCCGGGTAAGCTAATGCAATGAGTGTTTGCATAAACATGTGGTAGTCATGACTCTTCATTTTATACAATCTGCAATCCTATGAATTCACCAAGCTTGATATGTTCAAGGCATATCCATCAAGAAAGCGTAGAATTTTATCTAAAGTGAAGCTGGCTTTGAGTTTTACGACCCATAACCCGAGATAAACCAACTCAATATTTTTATAATGACAAAACAAAGCTATATCCATTCTAGCATTAATGTTGTCCTTTGTCTTTCCCTTCACGTCTATAACCATGTTAAAAATGTTATCAAACATGTTATTTTCTATGTGTATGACTTCAAGGTTATGACAAATGAGATTGGTCTTCCAATAAGGAAGCTCCCAGAAAATGCTTTGCTTTGCTCAATTATGGGTCAAATCAAAATCATGAACCTTCTGCTTACTGGATTGAAAACCAAACACAATGTCACCATACTCTGACATCACGTCATACAATTCTTCACCCGAAAAAAGTTCTTAATGTTCGTTTTGAACTTGTGATTCGTTGGTAAGGACTGTTGGTGGTAGCAAAAAAAAAGACATTTTACTGCTGTTTGTTAGTATGAATGTCTTATTATTTTCCATACAATATGGACATGCTAGTTTTCCATGTGTGCTCCAACCAGAAATCATTTTGTAAGCTTAAAAATCATTGGTAGTCCACATCAAATCTCCCTTTGGTACATCTCTTTTAACGGTAATGATAATGAAGGTAGCTGTTTTTGGACTCTTTGGTAGTTCTTCCTTGGGAAATTTGTCATGTGGTTAAGAACAAATGTAAGTACTATCACAAACTCATTATCTATCGAGATATTTAATTTTGTTACATAATTTCTTGTTCACTGTTCATTGTTGTACTTGATGTACCAGGTTTATAAACTGGGAGAAAATGTTAGTGCTACATTGTCTTTACTAAGTCTGCATCGTGAAAGAAAGGTGAAGTGCTACAATGGGTATTTTATCAATGGATACATGTTTCATATTAAAGTATGGGTAGGGTAGAAAGACATATGACAATGAAGTTTGTGTTAAGGGATCGACTTCTAGTAAGTTTGAAGTTGATTATTATGGAAAATTAGAAGAGGTAATTGAATTGTAATTTCATAATGAGCATAATATAGTCTTTTTATTCAGATGTTATTGGTATGACACCATTAATAGAGAAATCAGAGTAGATCCCCATCATGATTTGGTCCAAATTAACTCAAAAGCTAGACTCCACAACGTTAATGATGTCTTTGTTTTCACCAAGTTATGCCAACAAGTTTATTACACATACACCCCTTCCTTTAGAAAGAATCGTTCAAGAGTTGATTGGATATCCTTATTGAAAACCAAACTCAAGGGTTGTGTCGATGTTGTTCAGGATGTGAACGATGACTCAAATATAAGAGATGATGTCTTTCAAGTTAGTGAGCTTGTTGAACCATATCAAGTTGCCCCTTCAATTGATTTGAAAGAAAATTCAAATTTTCACTTCTTTGATAATATTTTTTTATGTTGACGCCGAGGAGTTGAATGTTGTTCTAAGCTCTAGTAGACAAGCACAAGTCGATGAAGATGATGATAGCAATGATATCAACGTAGAAAATTATGATGGAGCTGACGACGAGCCAATCAAAGAAGAAGAAGACATAAACTATAATGTAATATTTATTGACGAAATTCTCCACAATGAAGTATTTATTATTATTATTATTATTATTATTATTATTATTATTATTATTATTATTATTATTATTATTATGTGAACTTGTGTTCTTGTATTGTGCGTGCAACTTTTAATTTAAGTATTTACAGGATGGATAGATGAGAATGCAAATACAATCTAGCGTTGTTCATTGTGCATCACACCGATAGAAATACAAATGGTTAGTGTCTGTCAGTGTATTATAGAGGAGAAAGGAATCGTTCCCCTCTCCTAACACTGTCCACCGTTTATCACACCGATAGAAATACCGATGGTTAGTGTCCATCAATGTATTGTAGAGGCGAAGGGAATTGTTCCCCTCCCTTAACGCTATTTATTATGCACACACCGATAAAAATATCGACAGTTAGTGTTCGTCAGTGTATTCCAGAGACAGAGAATTGTCTCCCTCCCTTTACCACGATTCACTGTGCATCACACCGATAGAAATTTCGATGATTAGTGTCCGTCGATGTATTCTAGAGGCGAAGGGAATTGTTTCCCTCCTTCTGACACTGTTCACTGTGCATAACACCAAACAAAATACCAACAGTTAGTGTCCATCGGTGTATTTCAGAGGCAATTAAAGTTGCCTTCACATATCATTGATGGAAATTAAAGTTTATTGACTGAGCGGCAGGTTTCTTGAGGGAATCATCGAAGGATTATGAATTTCAACGTGTTGGTAATTAATGCATCTCTGACCGTTTACTATTTAGAGTTTTATCAACGAAATCACGGACAGATCAAAAAAACATCTAGAGCGTTTTTTGAAATTTTTAGAGTGAAATAAAAATTTCAACGGGATATTACCGAGGAAATCATCGATGGACTAAATTAAAATAATAATATTTAATAATCTGTCAGTGATCCCCTCAGTAAAACGTAGTATAAAACCCAACGTGAACATTAAAATTTCATTTTTTTTTCTCTCAAAATGAAAATCACTCTTACTCTCTCAAATCCTCTTGTCAATTCTCTCAATCGGAAGGGCTAGAAGTTAAGTTTTCTTTCTCTCAACACAATTAACAGGTATATGTGGTGATTTTTTTGACGTATTTTCTTCGGTTTATTAACAATGTATTTTTTTTTTGTATTACACGCAAATAAAATCTGAAACTAAACATGCCATTAACATAAGAATTTTTCATTCCTAACGCCTATATTTATTTTTGTATATTTTTTTGTATCGCACGTGCAGAGTGAACACTGCTAAAAAATGATGCAAAATTCATCAAAATTCATTGACAACCGTATTCAACACTTTGTGGTACGTTCGTTCACCCATTTTCTTTTGTAAGTTATTATTTTCTTGAATTGAATTTGATGATTTCATTTTTTTATTTCTAGGGGACATATAATAGTCGGTTAAAGGAGAGATACGGGGATGATCCTTCAACCCACCAGGATTTCGATTTAGATTTATGGATGGAGGTAAGATTGTCTGGTGGACCTGATAGAAATCAAGTGTTCAGACTCTTCAACACTACGACCAAGAACTTGTGGACGACCCCTAGTGTCTCAACCGTTGGGAGCTTGCAATCGATATCGAGCAACTAGTCTCAAGAGTTCGTGGCCTAGTTACAGCAAGGAGTGCAAGAACATTTGACCGATCTAAATAAAAAATATGAACGACTCTCTGTGAAATATGAAAAACTCCATTGATTGTTCATGGATATTAGATCACAGATGTGTGGTACATGTGCACCCTCTTTTCAGCCTTAAGGTTTCGGGAATGACCAACATCCTTCTCTTTTTCCTCCTCCAGCACGCCTTTGTTCTAGTTTCATTTTATTTGAACATATAAATTTGTAATAAATATTTGGCTTTTATATTAAGATAATTTATTTTTAAATACTTGAATTATATACAATTTTAATTTTTTTTAATTATTTTCTTTTTCTATTCAATAGATTTTTTTTAAATAGATTTTTTAATTATTAAAGATGGAATTACCGACGAACTTAATCCATCAGTATATTCCACAGAGTTGAAAAATATTTGTTGTTATATCACTGATGAAATTATTTAGTCAGTATTTTACCGAGGGTTGGAATAAAATTACTTCAAATGCTACCGCTAATCATCGACGGAATAATTTTGTCAGTATATTCCAGCGTGTAAATTTTTTTAGGTTTCGCACTGTCCATTTGTAAAACTATCGGGTTATTTTTATTGACAGATACTTTAACAAAAAATAAATTATCAACGAGTGGTTTTTCGAAGGACAGTTTCTATTCGTGAATCAGTCGATAAAATACACGCCGACAGAATGGTAGAATAAATACCGACATAATATTCTATCAGTAAAATTGTTAAATATAGTAGTGTAATGCGACTAGTTTCTGGAAATGGGCTGTGGAACTAGTTACCCAGTAATAAAGCTAATGACTGGTAATGGACAGTAGAACTAGTTACCCGATAAGGGGTCTAGTGCCCAGTAATGAGTTAGTGCCATTAGTTCGTTTGATGATCAAAATATATAACTTAGTAAGATGGTTTGACAATAGTATTGATTGAAAAGATTAATTAAGACCATGATATATTATTGAAGTTGACTTATTGTTTTGTATGCTTTTATTATGTGGTTTTATTTATTCCATGTGTCAAATCAATTTCAGGTACTTCATAGCCTTGTGTAGACTAATAGATATTTAGGATCTTTTTTGTTTAAATAAAAAAAAGTAATTTTAAATTGTTAACACCTTTGCAATGTAAGTTGGCACATAAATAGTGCTAAAATTTATGATATTTGTAATACTATTGATTTAATTTTTTATTAGGCTTTTATAATATTATGAATTTATCATATTAAAATTAAACATGCATGAATTTATGTTATAATGTTTTTCATTGAACTTATTTATTTTATCACATTTGATTATTATTAGGTAAAATTGTTTTAAATTATATGAAGTGATTGAAATTGGGATTATATATATTCTAATCCGGTAATATGATGAAATGGTAAAGTTTAGGATGATTGGATTTTATAGAAAATAATTGTAAAGATTTGCTTGTTGTGTTGTGAATGACTTGATATTAATCTTTTTAAAGGAGACTTTGCTGAGATTTTGATAAATTGTTTTCATAAAAAACATTCCCTGGTCTTTCTTCTAATTGAAATGATAATCATATTGAACTTGAACATTGAATGAGATCATTACATCCATTAACTAAAAAATCCATAAAATGTTATTTTGCATAACTTGATTAGTTTTTTAATTTTTGACATTGGAAACTATTTAAAAAAATTAAAAAAAAAGCATAGTTGATTGTTTGCCTTTAAAAAAATTTAAAATAGTTTTATATGTCAAAAATAAATTCATCTTAAGCAAAATAATATCATGTGGATTTTTATTTATATGTGAAAAAAATCTCATATCATAATAAACAAATTTACTAAAACAAACTACTTAAAAATAATCATACACACACATAACACAAAAACACATGAACTTAATAGGCAATGAAATCATCATGTTGCATAAAAATTTAATACAATAGAAAAAAAAAACCTAAAAGATTAAAACTCTATAAAAAGTAACTTTTTGAACCCATATAATACATTAATTCAAAATATTCTATTTGCAACTACAACCACTTTAATGATTATTTGTGCTACTCTATATCATTAGTTCTTATAAATAATACTTTGTTGAACAACAATTCTATTTTAAATATTAAAAAAATTACCTATATTATGTAAAAAAAAACTCAAAATAAACTTACAACAAAAATACACATGAAAAAAGTAATCGCTTTCTTTAGCCAGTTGATAAATAATCATGTTCTTATACACAAGGTATTTTAAATCTGAATAATATCTTGTCTCCCAAATCCTAACTCGTTGCAAACCTACGAAGCAAACTAAATGATCCCTACCAAATTGCCATGAGACCCACTCTCTCTAAACTAGGGTCTAACCTTGTAAAATACTAAACATGAGTTATTTATAGATTTGAAACAACACAATTAAACAATAAGATTGTAACGTAAAAACAATTATGTTTTTTAAATAAATTGAATAATTGTTTAGCAACAAAATTTAATTAAAAAAAACTGAAAGTGAAATAAAAAATATTATTTATAATTTAATTTAATCTCATCGACAAATTTAGTTCCAATTTTTAAGTGTTAATGGAAATCTTTTGATATTATAAATATTTACATATAAGACCGTAAAGATACTCTTTTAGTAGTTCAAAAAAGAGGATCCATCGACTAATACATTCACTTATTTATTACTCTACTAGAAGCCCACCATTATAAACATGTTTGGAGGGAGTGTGTTTTTATTTTCTCCTTTGTTTTCATTACAAACTCCACCACTAGTTTGTAATCAAGTCTTTTCACTAGATATTATATATTATTATGCTTGCAAGAAGATATTTTTAATTTAATCTTTCAATTTGTGTTAGAAATTAAATTCTACTAAAGTTTTATATGTCCATAAACTAAACTAAATATTTCATTGTAGAATCAAAAATACTACACATGTAATGCTATTCAATCTCTTAAAGAGGTATACAACGGTTTTAGCACTTGTTATGCCTATTTGTTAAGAATTTTATTTTTATGAATATTTACAAGAAATCTTAAATCTTGTTAGAAGTGGCACCACTTCTATATTGTTACATGTGAAATTTTTACATGTCTATATTTTTTTAGGCACAAATCATAAACTTCGTTAAAAGCTTATACTTAACATCCTTGTGTATTAGTATGCAATGAAACTACTAGAATAGGGTCCAATAATTAAATTTCAGCTCAAAACATATGCATAATAGTAATGTGTTGTTCTAATTAAACTAGAGATAAGTTTTTGTCTTGTCCAAAGTTGTATTCTTATCACTAGTATCTTTAATAATTAGTTTCAACCCCATTCCACTATTGTTTTTTCTTAACATATCTCTATATAGTTCTTTGGTGAATGAATTTACCAAATTATTTATAAACTTCTTATAGACAAGGATAATTACTTTACTTGTAATCTACTCTCAAACATATTCATGTTAGATATTTATATGCTTAGACTTATCATTATAAATATTACTATAATCTTTAAACATAGTTGTT
>Ga0325400_1005076_pt1 | contig 12317 bp, 6 predicted proteins | sample PopdelMetagenome_2_FD_205662 | JGI IMG/M metagenome (GOLD analysis project Ga0325400, IMG submission 205662) | Populus deltoides microbial communities from Bellville, Georgia, United States - Xylem-PdKOR-R1 | ecosystem: Host-associated > Plants > Phyllosphere > Stem > Wood/Secondary xylem...
TGAAAAAAAGAAATACAGTTATAATGACCTAAAGCAATTATATTAATTGATATGTTGGGAATTTAATGTAAAAGAAAAATAGTCTAGGGACTTGAACAAGAATGTCATTTCAGGTTGAAGACTTTTATAAGATATGTCCCCTTTTTTTTTTCCTTTAACTATGATTGAATTATTAACTATTATACTTGTATATATAACCATTCCCACCCGTAATAATAGTTACTTGTTAACATTTTTTTTCTAGGAGATAGAAAATATTAAACTTTGAATTCAAAATCTAATGTGAAAGTTTAACACAAAAATTAAGGATTATAAACACAAAAAATGCTGAAAAGAGATTCTACTGCAAGCCAAATAACTTGTTTGTTTTTGCGTTTCAAAAGTATTTTTTAAAAAAATTAAATTTTTTTTCCTTGCTTCAGATTAATTTTTTTGTGTCCATAAATTGTTTTGATGTCAACAATGATTTAAAAAAATAAAAAAATATATTATTTTGATACAATTCTGAGTAAAAAAAGACTTTGAAAAATAACCGCTACCACACTCCCAAACACCCTCTAAGTACTGAAATTGGGAGTCATGCATGGATAATGATATCTAATCCAAATATGGGTTAGATGACCGGTTAAAACTCGGTTTGACTTTAAAAAAATTTTCAAGATGCCATTTTATTAATATTGAGACAATGGAATCTCGAAGCTACGTGGGTCAACCTAGACTAATTTGTCAAACCCGTTACCTGGTTTATAGATCTAAATAGATTTAATAAAATTTTTAAGAGTATTCTTTTATTTAATTATATGATAGCAAAAATTAAAGCTCATAGGAAGGAAACTAAAAAAATAGATAACCATAGGTTGTATAAAAAGAATGGTTTCAATTTAAAAAAAAAAGATTTATATGATCTTATTCAAAAACATAGTAAAAATCAAACAATATCTAAATATATTTCTAATTAGTTTAAGAATTTAATAAAATAAATTACAAAAAATATTTTTAATTAATTTAAAAATGACATGTGAATTTTTTAGCAAAAAGAGAAAAATTATGTAAGATGCATTCGTTAGGTGGCCTAATGCTTCGACCTTAAAAAATAAGCCTAGAAATGCAAGCACATCAACTCAGGACCACACATATAAGCCTTTTTTATTTCCAGAATGGATTTATGATGCATAGTTCACTGTGTTTTTTTTTTAACAAAAAGAGTATGACGATGCATTGTGTCCTATGGTAAATGACTCTTTGTCTTTAGTTCATCAGGCTTTTGATGTTTTAGACCAAAACAAATCACTTTTAACCATCTTTTACCTAAAAATACTTAAAAAACACTATAGAGGCCTTAAAAAAAATCAATTTATAGTGTTAAACATGGAAAAAAATAGATCCTAAAATGCAAAATCAACTTGATTTTAAAAATCTTTTCGAAGCCTGAGGCCAAAGAACACCTCAATGAACTCCTCACATTGAAATGAACACATTGACACAAAGAACAACTTTTTTTTAGCTGTAAAGGGGTCAATCGATAATTTTATCTCTCCTTCATCATTTTTCGACAACTCTCTCTTGTCTCTCAAACTAATGACCAATATATGAACAAAATAAAGTATTGGACTAAAATGTTTGGTCCCAAAACTAAAAGGACCACAAAGAGATTTTGACAAAACCACAAAGCAAATTTTAGCAAAAAAACATACAGGGCAATTTATTTGATAATGGTGCTATCTTTTTTCTTCTTTTTCAATCACGGTCCTCAAACTTTCAATCCTGTGCAAATAATAAAATCAAATAGATTTTTAAAAAATTGATATTATGATAGTCCATAAAAATCTAGAAGAAACAAATTACAAAGACTAATTCCTAATAAATGCGATATTTAAAGACTAATTGAAAAAAAAAACAAAACAAAAGAAATGAAGGCAAAAAAAGCAAGAAAAGCCTTGCTTTGGTGCCATGGTAAAAAATGGTGGGACATTTTGCATATTTGTTATGTAGATTGCTTATATGATACGATTTATTAATGTAAGGGTTAAACAATCAAATTTGAATTTTAGTGTAATGCTACTTACTGTCCAGTTTTACGCTATTGAACATAACTCTCAATCTGAGTGTTAGATAAAACTAAAAGTTTACCAATAGTTTCCAGACTTATTATTCTATATTGGGTTAAAATTTCAATTCAATCTGATTTCAAGAAGGTCTTATGATACAAGTCAAAAGATACAATACAATTTTTTTATATATTATTATTGTTGTCTTTTAACTTGTGGATTTTCTATTTAGAGAGAATTATTTTCCTCATAATACAAGGGTATTCAACATCTTATTTTTAGAAGTTTCATAGTTCTACAAGGAACTTTAATAGACAACAACATAGTTTCTAAGTGTGACAAGAATTCTTTAATGTTCCAAAATCTTTTTCTTATAAGGATTCTTTATTTATCCTAAATTTATATGAAAAAAGAAGGATGAAGTATTTAATGACAAATTACTTTTGTGCTGAATTATTTCTTTGTATTAATCTAGATTATTTTTAAGATTTTATCTGTTGTTTTGATATTTACATTCAATTTAGGGCTTGAGTTTTAATTTGAGGCTTGTTTTGGTTTAAAATAAATGTTTTAGGATTGTTTTAGACATTAGACTTGTGTTGGCTAATAAGCTTGGGCCTATTGGTTTTCAACCTAATAAGGGCTTATTAGAGTTATTTAGAAAGATTATATATTGTTTTATTTGCTACAAAATTCAGCAGTCATGATGTTTTGAATAAACTTGAATTTTACGTGATGCGGTTATTTGGACATCGTTTGGTTTAGGTTCTAGATTCGAGTTTAGTTTGCATAAAATAGGCCTGATTTGCGTCAACTATTGAAACTTGCTTTGCTACTGTTGAAATTGATTTGGGAAGTATACTAAAGTGTTATTTGGGTTATTTGAGTGTCAATCAAGTTATTTTGATAATATTTGCTTTTGAATTTTTTTCTTATCTTAAAAAAATTCTTATCTCGTGCGAATTTGCTTTTTACTCGTGAAATTATAATTGTAGATTTATCTTTACTTGTTTTTGTATATTTTTTGCTTCTTGAGTCAATTAAACTTATTTGGATTGTGCTAATAATATGTTCTATTTGGTTGTGTTGATTTCAGTTCTGCAAGAGTTAAAAAGAAGGTGAGATAATAGGTAAAAAGTGTATAGAGCATATTAGAGTGAAAAACTTATTATTTGTGCAAAAAATAAGAGGCGTAATGATATTTTTGCTATTAACAACATTTTTGCATATTCAAAATGTCTGAAGAAAAGGGAGATACACCACCTCCTAGGAAGAATAACAACTTAAAATTTCAGATTCAAGGTCTAACACATATGTTGAAGAGGTTTAACTTGGTTGTTGGTAATGTGAAAGAGAGGTTAGATAGGGTAAAGGGGTGAGATAACAATAATGATGGATGGAAGAACATGGCTAATTGGAATGGCAACCATAACAGGAGACCTGAACGACATGTAAACCATAACTTGGATGATTTTGACGATGAGGAAGATGTTATAATAGGAGATGATGATTTTAAGCATGAGATTGTAGGTAATGGGGATGGTTTCTAGCAACCTAAAGGCTGAAGGGATTATGATTTTATACATCGGGGCTAATTCATGCATATAAGGGATTTCCAAAACTGTGGAAATCATTACCATATGGATGATGATTTAGACTTTATTAAACTAAAAATTCCTAGTTTTCAATTTAAAAATGATCTTGAAGCTTATTTAGAGTGGGAAAAGAAGGTGGATTGAATTTTTTATTGCCATAGTTATTCTGAGCAGAAAAAGATGAAACTTGACATGATCGAACTTATTGATTATACAATTATTTAATGGGAACATATTGTGACTTCTAGGAGGAGGAATAAAGAGAGACATATAGATACATGAGATGATATGAAAACTTTGATTTCATAATAATATTGCTTATGGATGTGAGGTATTCTCACATTCTTTGATTCTCTAAAAAACCAAATTCGACTTATTAGAGAACAATTGTCTTCATGGAGTCTTCCTTGTAAATCTCATTTGCAATCCACTAATCATTAGGTGTGGGTTTCTTTCAATAGTATTGGTGTTTTGGTTTAGATAATCTCTGTATCACACTTCTATGAAATTGATTGTTTGAGTTTTTAGGATTTATCTTTCTTATATGTAGGTTATATGACCATGAGGTTCGCATCACTATAGGTGTTGAAGAGAATCTCAAATACTTGTATCATGACTCCATTGATTTATTCGTAGAACCATGGTAAAGAACATGATTAAAATTGATGTTTTTTTGATGATTTATAAAGAAACAGAAAATGGAAACTCAAAATCAGTTTAACGATTTATTCACTTCCTCTACTTAGATGTTTTTAAAAAATAACCAACCTTTAAACCAAAAAACCAAAACAATTAATTGAAAAAACTTAATTAAGAGAGAAAACAAAAAAAAAAAAAAAACCAATTTAAAAATCAAGAAAAAAACTTGGTCAAGTTCGGTTTTGGTTTCAGAAAGCTGAAATCGATTGAACTGGACCAGATTAGTTCACCCTCATTTTAATAGAGCAAAAAAATAAAGTATAAATACAAACTTATGCTAACCCTAAAATTTTTTTTCCCTTTGATTGCCCCTCCTTTTACCCTCTCTCTTTCTCATTATCCATACCCTGCCTTTGTTGTTCCCTCTTTTTTCACTTGGTATGAATTCAATTAATCAAATTTTAAATTTTTACTTGGTGATATAGTGTAATGGAAGGATCAGATTTGGGATTAAAACTACCAAACCTTCAAAGGTAATTTTCGTTTCTTTATTTTTTCACTCTATTTTTTTAAATTTTTTTTATTAATACTTGGTTTGATTTTTAGATCTAGGCTTAAGACTACCTCTCTTTAAAGGTACTTTTCAAATTTGATATTTTCTAAAATCTGATTCAAGTTAGCAACGTATGAAACATCAATTTTTTTCTTCATTTTCCCTTTCTTCTTCTCAAGTTATGATTGCAGTACAAATACAATTTATTGCTTGATTGATAAGGGACAATAGGAAATTAGATTTCTAGAACTTGAGGGAAAAAAAAACAAAAACATATAGGATTTGTTGCTCAACATCATACGGGTTCCAAATGATTTTATGCTTCTGATTCCATGTAGATCATCATTAACTCTATTACTTCATGTGAAACTTAGTCAAATGCATTCCAACCTTTATATTAGTTGCAATCCCTTTAGTTGAGCTACAAATCATAACAAAGATAATCAAATGAAACTGGAATCAACAACATAAAGTCTTAGTAGTAGCTTTTAATCATTCATTTAAAATTCATGTGTTCAAGAAAGAGATAAAGACAATGAGCAACATGATTTTCATCTATATCTCAATCTCATGATGATCATTTGTTTGCAGTTTTTCCGTTGTTGTTGAAGCTGATTGCTTGAAAAGGAGAAAAGTAAGTTTGTTCACCAACTTTACTAATAATAAATTATTAGTGAAAAAAGTACTAGTATAAAGGTTATTGTTGTGAATTATGGATATTTCTGGAGGTCTTTATTGCAAACATTTTATACAGTATTTACTTGTATTTCAACATCCAAAGGAAGTACTAGAAAGAAGTTTCTTTTAATGCGTTAACTAGATGTAACTAAGGAAGCTGATTGATTGTTATTATCTATTTATCCTACATATTAGAAAAATTTCTGGATTTTATGGATATTGATGTTGCTGGATTTTGCACATCTATATAATATGGATTTTAAAAAAAAAATTATTTTAACCTAGATTTTTCTTATTAGATTATTTATTTGTTAAAATATGTAATCTATTATTTCTAGTATGAGCATCTCTGCACTAAAGAGTTTAAACAAACATTTAATATGACCATGCACTAAATATGTTGAATAGATTTGCATTAAGTCATCAACCTGTTAAGCAAACACTATAAAAGATAAGTGGTTTCCTGTTAATTTGAAAATTCCAATTTAGAAATGGATTTGGGTTGGTTTTGTTAAAAAGCCTAATAAAAAAAGTGTTTGCTTAGAAAACCTATAAAAAAAACCAAACTTAACAATAAATTGTTAAAGCCAAATTTAAAAAAGCCCATTTAAAAAAAGCCCATTAAATAAGGATTAGGTTTTTTTGTTTTAATAAAAAAAATCGTTCTTAATTGAACTGGTTTTTGGTTTGGTCTGGGTCATTTTCTTAAAAACAAACATCTTCTAGTTTGATTGGAATTTTGAGCCCAAACTAAACTGAATGAAATCAGATCATGAACACCCCTACCTCTACTAGACTTTAAGTAATCCTTCTCTCATACTGCTTTCGAGTTGATTGTGTTGTGATGAATGGGTAGGACGTAGCAAATTTCCTCATGTTTGGCAGGCTTGTCAAAAATCTCTATAGTGCTTTTACGCAATACTTTGTTTATAATAGAAAATTCAAAGACTCATAAGTGATATCGCTGCTCATAATAGAGAAGCTTAACAAAACCAAAATCTTTTAGCTATGCTTTATAACTTTTAGATCATCTATAAAACCATGCAACCTCATGATCTCTAATGTGTTTGAAGACAAATCCGATGAAATCCTTGCAAGTTAAGCTTTCTAGCATCAAACTTTTGATCCTACAAGATCTATCAACAACACTACATTCTCACCAACATCTCTTACACCTATGTCAACGAGCCCTTCTACTTCTATAAACATTATAAATTATACATAACGACTCCTAAATCTTTAATCTTAAAAACATATGTAACTTTAACTAGAAAGTTGACATGCCTCGAAACTCAGACGTGGTAAAGAGTTACCTTCATAGATACACTAGTTCAGGACAAGTCCAAATATTTTCCTCTCTTATAGCATTTTTAGTCAATTTCAGGTTTGCAAAGAAAACCCAAAACATTTTCGAATCTAAATGAAAGAATATTAAGCTTTTAAGAAAAAAGAGTAAATCACATTTATTATGTTTCACTATCATTTATTTAAAATGTTTCAGCATAACCCATTTTTTTTTCCTTATTAATCTTCGAAGAAAAAAAAGAGCAAAACACATTTATTATATTTCACTGACATTTGTTCAAAATATTCCTATATCACCTATTTTTTTTTCTTTCTTTCAAATCTATTTAGTCTTTGTCTCTTCTATTGCTAATTTATTCGACACATAAAGCGTAGACAATCTAGTAGAAAAACATGGTTCTATATTAGTTTTTAGTGAAGATCTCCATGCAGCAAACAACCTACAAACAATGTACATCATCATTAGAAAAAGAGGTAAGATTTCATTACACGACTACATTTCCATGCTTAGTGACTTTATTGACTAGATTTTTGGTTGCATTGGAAGCACCCAACCATGAAATAATCTTTTCTCAGTTCTTCTTGCTGGATTTATTACCTTCTTGAGTTTTGAATTATCTCCAAAATGAAAAAAATCTATTGCGTGTTCAAGCGTGTATTGATGGAGAATATGTTTTTTAGGTTCTTAACAGTTGCATCCACATGGAATTGCATACTTTAAAGAACTTTATTTTCACTTTATGGCATGATTTGTGGTTATGTAATGAACTAAAGAGTTTGTTCCTTGTAAAAAGGCTAGGGTTAAACCCCTATCTAAAAAAAAGCGGTGGGGTCGAATTCAACTTGGCATGGACTTGGCCAAAGTGCGAAGTCCAATTACCAAGAGGACCTGTCCTAGGGCAGACCCCACTTGGCATGGGCTTGGTCAAGTGCTCAACTCGAGTATCAAGGGAACTTGCCCTAGGAAAAACCTAATTTGGCATAGGATTGGCCAAATATTGAGCTCAAATATTAAGGGGACCTGCCTTTAGGTGGACCCAACTTGGCATGGGCTTGGTCATGCACTTGAGCTAAGTGCTTAAAGAACTTGCCCCAAGGTAGACTTAACTTGGCATGAGCTCGGCTAAGTGCTAAGCCCAAAGTCAATAGGATCTGTCCCAGGGTGGACCCAACTTAATATAGGTTTGATCAGGCGCTAAACCCAAGTGCCAAGGTGACCTACTTTAGGGCGGACCTAACTTGGCATAGGCTTAAGTGCTAAAAGGACCTGTCCTAGGGCAAACCCAACTTGGAATGGGCTCTGCCAAGCACTAAGCCTAAGTGCTAAGAGAGACCCCTAACAGACGTCAGCTAGCAAAGATTCATTTTCATCTTCAGATATCCTCAAAGGACGAGAATAAATCTTGATATTCTTTTTCTTAATAGACCATCATTAAAGTTAATATTAGGGATATGTTCAGGATATTTGTCCCTTCTTAATGATAATGATAGAGATATTTATACCTCATTAAATGACTATATCAGGGATGTCTAATACTCATTAATGTTATAGTGGAAATATACACCTCTACTCTCTTAGGAAAAAAGAGATTACAGGATCTGAAGTATATAAGTACTCCTCAGACCATCCAAGTAAGGAGTTCATAAATTTTATCTCAAAAGATGAATATTTCTAAGTATTAGAATATTTATTACATCAAAACAGAAACAAACAATTTATTCTTGAAATTTAATGCTCTTTATCATATTTATTACTCATTTCCTCTTAAAAATTACTAACTTTACCATCAAAGGATCCTCAAATTTCCTAAAAAAGACTTTTTGTGGGTACCAAAAAACACTTACCGTGAGATAATTTCTTATAATATGGAGAATAAGAACTTTTGAAGAACAACCTTTTATTGTCCCATAATCTAACCACCAAAAAACCTTGTTCCTGAGTATATTAGATTTTAAAGCATCATCATTTAGCGTTGTCTGTGGAAAACTAATTAAGAAGTCATCATTTTCCTTTATACAATACATCTTGGACATCTCCAAGCCATTATATGGATGATAATCAAATTATCTGTGGGATGAGACATGTCACAAACCTCTCTACAATTATTGGTACCACTACTCCTCCATCAGAGCTCTAACAACTATTTAATCAGGTTAAACTCCTTGTTGAGGTAGTGCTAGCCACTCAAGAGCAAAATCAGGCCTAACAACTTGTTCAAGTCTCGGAGCAAGAGCCAACACCCTCATTCCTAAATTCAAAATTTGAAGTCATCCCATCAGCTAGAAGAAGATTACACTACCTAGAGGAGGTCAGGAAAAACAACACTCAGAGTTTTCAACCTGAACGATCCCCCAGTCTCTCTAGAGGTCGTTCTCGTAGAAGCGAAGCTCTCGAAACTAGTGGTCATTTTAGACATGATCCCTCTTGCCATCGTGGGATAGAAGATAGTTATCATTCACATTGTTCCATGCCAAAATTCTCCAGTTCATCAAAACCTAGTAAAGAGAGGTCAAGAAAGAGTTCTACTAGTATACGTGTCATTCTACTCTAAGTCTAATAAAACTTATATAAATGATAACTAGGCTCTGATAGCAATTGTTATTTTAGGATTAAGGTAACAATAACACCTAATGAGAGGTGAATTAAATGTTCCACTAATAATAACAAATATTGCAATTAACTCAATTAAATACAATAGACATAATTAACCAATAATAAAATTAAAGTGTTTAAAGTAAAGAGTATAGGGATAGAAATTGCAAACTCGGTTTTTAACGTGATTTAACAAGCCTATATCCACATCTTAAGCACCAAATTGGTCTTGAGTATTATATTATTTACTAATTCAAGCCAAAGATTACAATGTCCTTGATGAATCCTCACTAAGCCTTTTTCACCACATGAAGAAATACTTTCTTCAAGATTTTTTACCTTAGTGAGGTACCTCATCAATGACCAAGAGTTTTTCACTTAAACTCTTGGAGGATTATAATTGTTTGAAATGTAGCAACATTCTCTCAAAATGTAGACAATACAATTGAAACTTATATCTCTATAGTTCACTCAATAACACTTAAAATGTATGAAGTTGTTTAAGCATAGTGAATATGAGAATTTATACGCTCGTGTAATAATATGAAGGTTTTAATTTACAAATATAAGAATGATTTAGGATTGATGATTTGAAGTTGTTTTTACTATTAAAATAGCTTGTATATGATATATATTCAAATTATATTGTTAATTCTTTAATTAGACAAGTTATATATATGTTTCTAGCAAAAACTAGTCATTATTGTTCTTTTGACAGATGAAACGGTTAACCGGTTCCTGCAGACTCCCAGGTGTTTATTTTTGATGAACAAGCGGTCGACCGATTCACTTAGTATAGCTAAGCAGTCAACCAATTCAACTTAAAACCTAAATTTGATATTTTTAAACCTGGTGAATCTTAAACCGACTAAATGCATATCAATCATATATTGCATGTAATGTGGAGTGTGTGAATTCATTTTAATTTATGTTATCAAGTAAATATACAGATTTATAGAATTAGCACTAAAATGAATTCTTAAGAATTAAGTCTTCACTTGTTTTATATCTTGAACTTGTTGATTTATTTTTTCATTTAATTCTTCATGCTTGTTGATGATCACTATATAAACCTGTTTAAACTTAATATCTACTAAGCATATCATTAGTCTATTTTCATTTAATTATTGTCATCAAAATATATAACTATTAAAATGTGACCCAAAGATCAACAATTTCCCCGCTTTTTGATAATGACAATTAATGTATACATATAGATATAAAAAGATGAATCTCCCCCTATATTTTGCAATATGATTAACAATTAACAATAATATATATATATTCTTCCCCAAGTAATCATATAATCATGTTTTATATTTATTTTCACAAATTCTATCCTCTTTTATCATTCGGTCCGGTTTTGGACCAAAATTAACAACTAAACTGATTTTTTAAAAAAGTTTTTGAACCGAACCGAACCGAAAACTGGTTCAAACCGATTAATTTCGGTTCGGTTTGATTTTTTCCCTTCCAAACCGGTTCAAACCAAAATTATTCTAGTGATTTTTTTCTAAGCTTTTTACTGACCATATTTTTCATAATAGCCAAAAAGAGCAATAATGTAAATACATCAATAGAAGAACAAAGATTGAATGAAACAACATCCAGAGGCTAATGAGAATTTGACAAGGAAGAAAAAAAAAAAAAACTACAAGCACCACAAAGCCACAACATTTGGGCTAAGAACATGTAGATCTTATTTCACTAAACTACAAGAGCACTGATATCAAATGAAACCCTATAAAGCCTGTAACTTTAGAACGAAAATGCAAGGTGGGAAATGAAGTGAACCATCAAAAGGGCTTAAAGATCTAAACCTATACTAAAGCCCCATCAAGAAACACAGCTTCAAATGGGACAAAAATTGAAACTTGAATGAACAATTAAACTGATTGAATCCCCATCTAACCCTCAAAAGGGTAGATCCTGATAAATTGAAAAAACCGGATCGCTTCCAAGCTTAGAAAATGGAGGAGAAGAAGACAGATTTGAGAGATGAGAGATAGAGAGCATGGAAGAGAAGAAGACATATTTGAGAGATGAGAGACAGAGAATAGGGAAAGGGGGTGGCTGAGAATGCATATAGGTTTAGGGATACTAAAACCCCTTCAAACTTGGGAGCCAAAGAAGCTGAAGGAGCATGGAGCAGGAGCTTAACAACTAACAAAACAATCGTGGAGCATGAAGAAAAATCAAAGAGGAGAGTAAAGGGAGGGGAGAGATGCAGAGAGCAAAGAGAGGGGGACGACTGAATGTTACTTTAGGTTTAGGGTTAGAAAACATCCTATTTATATTTGCTTTTTTTTTTTAAGTATTGTCCTGGTTGAACAGGTTCGGTTCAGTTCAATCGGTTTCAGACTTTAAAAACTGAAACCGTACCGGAACTTTTTTGTGATTTTTTAATTGGTTAATTCGGTTTTTTTTTGTTCGGTTTTTTCGGTTATTTTTTTTCGGTTTTTTCGATTTAATCGATTTTTTTCTCACCCCTAGGATAAACCATAAGCAACATAAAAATAAAATATAAAAACATGTCATAATGTTCAAAATGTAATATCCATTACAATGAGGGAAAGAAAATACAAAAACATAAAAAAGACAAAATCATGAAAATATGAAAATGTTCTTGGTACAATCACATATGGCGGTAGATATCAAGAGAGTTGATTTGTCATCATGTTCTTGATATCTTGTAAGTTTTTCATCATATGTTCTTGATTAGCTATGATGTGTGCGTGAGATTTTCCAAATTAATTCATATTCATCTTAATATGGACTCTGTGATCTTCCATCCTAAATCTCCATGAACTAATTTCAGCATCTTCAGATGAAAAAGTTGTAAGCAAAGTCTCAAACATATCAGCATACTCATTATCACCATCGATTTTGCTCTTCTCCGTCGTCAT
>Ga0325400_1005081_pt1 | contig 12312 bp, 7 predicted proteins | sample PopdelMetagenome_2_FD_205662 | JGI IMG/M metagenome (GOLD analysis project Ga0325400, IMG submission 205662) | Populus deltoides microbial communities from Bellville, Georgia, United States - Xylem-PdKOR-R1 | ecosystem: Host-associated > Plants > Phyllosphere > Stem > Wood/Secondary xylem...
AAACATCGCCATTGTTTTGTGGAGAAACAGTCGAAGAAACAAGAGTGAGACTCTGGTGGCAGGGTAAGTCTGTAGGGAGAGAACGGAAGTAACTCAAGGAAAAAAGATGCTGATTTTGAATCAGTAGAGTAGGCACATGTATAATTGTAATAATGGGGGTTTCAAATCCAAATATTTTCTCATCTACAGAGGGTGCACATCGTTGACTTCCTGGAAATTCCCATGTACAAAAAGGCTTAAGGTCTTGTTCTTTGTTTATTTGTGATATGGCCTAGAGGACTTCTTTGCCTTCACATTATATTATTATAATGGTTGTGATGAATTGATTGGGGAGAACTTGTTACTCTACCCCAATAATAGACACGCAACAATCAATTGTTTTGTTATTTTTTTTCTTTTTTCTTTGATTTATTTGGTGATGTGGAGCCTTGGCCGGATCTGTATCTGTCAAAAACCAGACCAGCAATTGGCCCAGTTAACCTGAAATCTGGATGATCCAGTGAAAGCTGACAAAGTTATCAACACATACCATGCAATGATTATTTAAGAACCTGAAAATAAACCCAATAAGCCTTCAAAGTCCAGGTCTTTAAAATTAGAAAAAAAAAAATCTTCATGTGAACTGAGCATATGAAAATAATAAGAGAAGGGTAAGAAGAAGAAGAGGGAACCTGCTAAGGGGTCATAGAAACCAACAACTTGAAGCTGTTTGCCATCTCTTGGAGTATGGCTATCAGCAGCAACAATTCTGTAAAATGCCTTGCTTTTGCATCCCAGTCTAGCTAAACGAATCTTCACCGCCATTTTCTTGGGCTGATCTTCTTCAAGTGAGAAATGGGAGAGTGAATTGCAGAGGGAGGGACAGAGTGTTTGTGGATATGGGTTTTTATATGGATAAGGAGGATTGGATGGTTTGCGGATATGGGCTTTTGTACTTCTTTCTTGTCAAAACTATGCCGTTTTTACTACATTGCTTCTAATTGATCCCTCTGTTTTTTTTTTTAAAGGAAGTGTCCCTTTTGCGATTGTTCGTTTTCGTTCATATTATGTTTTTTCATTGTTTTTCTAATGTCAAAATAGGTCATGGCTTGGGATTGAATGTTTGATTTTTAAGTTAAATAAAAAATAATTTCTAAAAAAGACAAAGTTATTAAATCATATAACTCAAATCACGGAATTACTTGGGATTGAATGCTCACGTGTGAATGTACATGCTTCCAACCATCCAGCTTCAATTATTATGCTATGACATGCTTCAGCTAAGCAAGAAGCCAGTTTGAAGCTATTCATTCCCTGTGCTGTCAGTCATCATTCTTGCAAATCACAAATATTTCATGCCAAGTAGAGCCTGCTTATCAATTTAGTGCTCCAAGCACATGTCCTGGGAAACGTTTGACTGCATGGATCATGATTAAGAACACATGAATACAAAGGATCGAAGAGCACTAAATTGCACCATGAACACCTGGATCCTGTACAATTATCTTCTTGAGTTCAGGAGAAAATAAACAAAATCTTTTTGGCTTTTCCTTAAAGTTGAAGAGGAGTGACCAAAAGAAGGCAAGAGGCTATTCTAAACCTATTATCATAGTTATTAAAACCAGTCCGGGGATTGAAACCTCGAAAAAGGCTGAAAGGTGAAGAGCCCATCTCGAGTCAAAGTAAATGTAAAAGAATCTCTCGACTCCCCCCACCCTCCAAAACCCCCAATAAAAAAGACAAAAAAATATGTTCTCATTTGTTCTGGCTTGTTTTTGGAAACCCAAACAGGCTGTCTCTTCAAACTGCACTTATCCTACTTGGAAAGCCACCCAAACATTATTCACTTTCACAAAGCTTACATTGCAGTGTCTGAGTGCCAGAAGCCAACTGTCATGCATAATAAATAAAGGTTTCAGTTGTCCGTGTGAATTGTCTTTTTAAGTCGTGAAATTTATACCGGTTAATCATTAGAACTTACGTTGTATGAATGAGTAATAGCCTATCCACCAGAACTTTAGTTAGATCAAGTACCTGAATATCACGAATCAATAATAATGTGGCAAGAGATCGGGAGTCGGCTTGAATGGCTGAATCTTCCACTGACTCATCAGCCAAAATTAAAATCTAGACACACCAAATACTGCATCAAAATCTTTTTAACTAAGAATAAGGATATGTACATAAAAAAAATACAATCCCAAATGTCATACATATAGTTTGATTCAAAACCCACCACTATTTTAGTATTATTCACTTACTGAATCAAAAGATTGCAAAGGAAGGCTTTCTAAATGACGTCTAATGACCGCATTTCCCTCTCGATTGACAAGTTGTGTATTTTCCAATCTACAAGTCTAGACCACCATCAATGAGCTTCTTTTCCCTCTCTTTTCTAGATCCAGCTTATAACCATTATGCTAGATCTCATTTGTCTATTTTTCATATGTCCTAGGGAAAGTTTTATGTCATTGCTAAATTTAGTTTAGGAAACCTTGAGTTTCTCTAATTATTGGTTTCTCACACTCCACTAGACTATTTATCAGCAGGTTGCTTCTTACAATGACCCTGAAGATTTTAAGCAAGATGTGAGATATAATCTACTCCAGAAATCTTTTGCCGTCCTTCATGTATTTATGGTGTAATTGGCACAATTTTGTAAATCATAATGGAAGCCAGATCTGAAATCAGGTCTATGTTTATTCATGCTCAATGAATTATATAAGACGCACCTAGTATCATGTTAGATAGATAGGTGTCATATATTAGTACAACATTATTTAGCAACCCAAATGACATGTTTACGGGATAATGAGTTTTTATTAACAAAATGAACCTTGGTGGTCGCACAGTAAAAGGCACGGTAAAATTTGTATTTAGCAAATCTCTTCCCTGTCTAAATGTTCTTTCAACACTAGGTTCTTGACTATATTCTGATCATGTCAGCAGTCTGAGTTGGGTTGATGACCAAACTACTTATGACATTATAAAGGCTCATATTTAGAAGTTATTTAATCATTTTCACAGTTAGATTCTTTTCAGTAGTTGGATCATGGATCATGTTTAACCAAGTTTCTGAATTGTTGAGATCTTGGTTAATTGGGATTTCAAATGCTTATTTGAAGGCGTTTGCTCTCTCCTATTAGACTTGGAGTCCAAGCATTTTCATGTGCAGCAGGAAAACTGGAAAACAACCGCATTGGTTTACCTACATCACCTTAATCCTTATATGTTCAAAACCGGGTGCTGCAAGCTGCTGCAAAGCATGAATCCCAACCATCTGAAACTGAAGTTCAGAATCCATCACCTGAATCAGTGACACCATTAAATGAAAAGGTAGATCTTTCAGAAGCATAGGCATCGAGACGGCATTTACTGGAGTGTGGTGTATAATTCTGAGAACTTAACTGAGCTGTACATGTACAAAGAATAAGAAACATTCTATCATTGCTAACCTCTTGGAAAACAAATTTTGTATGTTAATACCAGATAAAAGAACAAGTTTTGTACATTTCTCTAATCAAGTGCTGAGGAACGCCAACACAGGAGTGCTATTAATAATGTAATGAATTAGGCAAAGAGAATGTTTGCCTAATTCATTCCCTAATTTTCCTTGCCTTGCCGTCACTGAGTCATGCTGGGGCCTTCACCAAGTTGTTGGACATGACCATGGTAACTAGTGAAATGAACATAAACAAGACATCAAAGCTAGACTTGTTACCGGAATCGGTAGTCTATCCAACAAACTATCAAGTCCGAAGCCTGTCGGCAATTCAGCCTTCAACAAGCAATGTATCACTTGGCTAAATCTAAGTAGAGGTATAGGTTGCGCAGAGTAATCAACCTGGTAAAAAAGCTCTTAATTTTCAGACTTTTTAAATTTTGTTAAGAGATTCTAAGCTTATTAAACCCGGACCGGCTCAGTGAGTCAATCTAAAACCCAGTTGATTTGGTGTTTGAATCAGTTCGAGTTAGATAAAAAACCAAAAAATACAAAAAACCAGCAAAACTCGGTGGACTCAGTGAGTCGACCCATGACGCGGTTGATCCGGGCGAGACCCAGCATATATGTGTTTGTATTAACTTAACTAATAGCAAAAGCAAAGAAGTAAAGAACCATGTATTCTGCCCTAATTTCTTTCTTTAAAGTTTGAAAAACCAAGAGATCTGGTATCTCAGCCTCTCAGGAACGTAATCCAAGTGATCTTTTACTATATAGGTCGAGTAGAAGAAGAAAGCCGAAGCCGTTCAGTGATGAATCGGTAGATCAGAGATGCCTTTTTCTGGTCTCATCCAGCGTCTACAAGCGGAGAATTAGTTATAGCGTAGGGGTGGAAAAGAGGAAGAGTGCCCGCTAGAATCTTCTTTCACATCTATCTTTCCTAAGATTTTCAAGCCAAGGTAAGAACCATCTATTCTTTTAATTTTAAATGGTGTCTAGTTCAGGTCATTTAAATCTTTCTTGCCCCTGCAATTTTCAAGACTCTGCCCAGTAAATAGGAAAACTGTGAATTCACGGAACAACTTGGTTTCTTCATTAGTCATTAAACTTGGTGTTGTGAATTGAGAATCTACTAACTCGTTATATTCTTTTATATTTTGTTGTTTATGTTTGTCAAACAATTGAGAATCTGATAACTGTGGAAGATGATTGTAACTTCAATTGTAAAATGGAGATTTATATAATACATTGCATAAGATTTGTTATCAGTTAATTGTGTTTTTCGAAAGATGGGTTTTAGTGGCTCCTGTGATTTTTGATAAAGTTGGTACTTGATCTTGCCTCTAAGTCCACCGAAAGTTTCATCAGTAGTTTCATCACAGAGAGGGAGAGCTACATCCTGCGTTTTCTTGAGATTTCTGCTAGAATTACGCTCGCAGAATGCATCTCAATTTGGTTAGGCTTGCAATTTAGAAAAAAATTGGTTGAATGCTGATATGAACCCATGAAAAAGTTAAAGTTGGTTCTTTTAGTGTTTGATGGTTAATTATTGCTTGAGACAAACAAGTTTTCGTGAAATACACACATTCTGCAAATTATGCTTGATTAATCTCAATTTGGTTAGGCTTGCAATTTGATTTTAGCCATGCTCTTGCTTGTGAGATTGTGTTTATATATATATAAAAGATCAAACTCTTTTTCATTATTTTAATTCTATTAGTGTTGAACATGTTCTAAAATCTTTTATTTTCTTTATTCAGCATAGGATGTTAATTTATGGATTCTAATGCAAAATAGAGTTTGAATGTTGTTATCTTATATCTATTAGGTTAAATTATTTATCTTTAGAACAACTTGTTATTTTATTATTCTTGTCTTTAATATCTTTAAATTATGTTAAAGGTTTGTTTATTTACAGACAAATGCACCTTCTAATCTATTGATGCTAGTTAATTATGCTAGTTTATATGCTAATGTGATATTTTCTTGATAGTTATGCTAGCATATAGGTTAATGTGATATTTTATGTCAAAACAACCATATTAACATGTGCCTTGGTCTTTTATCTGGGTTGACCCACAAGACCCTTAACTCAATTATTTTACCGGGTCAACTACCAGGTTGGGTTTTATAACTATGATTCTAAGGATCTAGTTTTATAACGAGGTCGGTTAGTTGTAATCAGTTGAGGTTCGGAATTCTTCTAAATTTATATTGAGGTTGGTTAGTTATAATCAGCTGAGATCTGGAATTCTTCTAAATTAGATTCAAAAAATATTGTTTGAGCTAATTTAGTTATTTTTCATTTTCATTTTCATATTTCTTAGTTTGTTTAGGCTAGTTTTGAATTTATTTAAATAGTTATAAAATATACAATAATAAAATCTTGAATTTGAAGTTTTTATGTGATGACCTATTCAATAGAATTTTGTTGCTTTTACTGTTTTTCTTGTGTTGTTAGTTTATGTAAATAGAAATCAAAGATCCAAAACATAAACATATATTTATTTATTTGTAGAAATAGAAAACCAAACTTACAAGTAGAAATAGACAGTCATTCATAATTTGTATAGTAAACTGAATCCTTCCTTCAGTTTACTGTAAGTGTATTTGGATTGAATTACTTTTTTACTCTCTTATTTATAGTATTCTGCATGTGCAAGAATAAATGCGCACATGATTCATTAGTTAGTTGAGGAATTAGTTGAATAACAGAAAGTTAGTTCGTTAGTCAGTTGCAATGGAAGAACAATATTTAATTACAGCTATCTTGAAAACCAAGTAATAATTGAAGAACAATTTGCAGTAATTACAGAACTCTCTTCCCTTTCTATTTCTTTTATTTCTCCCTCAATTTTCTTCTGAACTTTTGTCCGCCGGTAGATTTTCATCAAAGTGCAGATACACCCCACAGCTTTTCCACTCGAACTCAAGACCTACCTTCCTCCCCATATTGTACGGTACTTTATGGTAGAATTTAAATGTAACTTCATTGCCAGAATATTTACGTAAATGATTTACCAATTTGAGCTCGTAGTGTATAATCATGTGATCCGAGTCACATGTCTTCAAGGAATATAATAGATAACGTCTTCCCTGGGAAGCGAAGACGGCTTCATCATCACCATCATGCTCACTGTTTTTACTCTTAACATGACAATCAACATATGCATGAACATAAGAACGATGACCGCATTCATAAAGCATGTCATGGGAGGGAAGAGTGAGTAGAAAGACAAGGCAGAAAGCAATTCCCTTGAGCTGATGACAATTTGAGGGCAACTGTATGGTGACTGAAGATCCAATTCCTTTGTCACCGAACCATTCTGGAATTTCACTCCCCGGTAGAACCATTTGAATTCCGTCATTTGGGATCTCCTCTCTGGACTGTAACACAAAAGTCACATTTCAAAAATGTGATGAAGCAAGCAAGAAAGAGAGAAGAAAGAAAGACAAAGGGGTTCAGAGAGATACCTGAATTTTCAAATGCATTGCTGCTACCAGCGGTCTCTGATCCAATTTGAAGCAATTTCTAAAATCCAATCCAGACCATAATCTACCGATATTTATGATTGATATCGCGGTTTCTAGTGATGCACAGTCATGTGTACGTAGAAGGCTCAGCGAAGGGGGGAGCTCAGGTAACGCTTTAATAGGCGTTCCACTCAAAGACAGAGAGTCCAAACATACCATATCTTTGATTGACAAGGGTAGCTCTTTAATAGGCGTTCCATCTATATATAGAGACCTCAAAGATATCATATGCTTAAATGATGACGAGGGTATCTCTTTGATGCTTGTTGTACTCAAGTTAAGACTCCGCAAAGATTTCATAGGCACTGTGATTTCTGGGAGGCTCTCAAGTTCTGAGCAACCACTCATATCCAACGTTTCGAGTCTTGTGAGAAACTGAATTGATGAGGGCACCTCTTTAATAGTAGTTCCCTTTAGATATAATGCTGGTATATCTAAATTCTCTGGAAACTTGGTCATCTTTGAGCAACCATCTAGATTAAGAAGTTGCAAATTGCCAGTAACTGATTGTGGAACTTCTTTGATTGAAGTTTGTTCCAACCGTAAGCATACCATATTTTGTGAAATCGTTGGACACGTGGTCACATCTAGGCACCGACTTATACTAAGGAAGCTGAGAACCTTTGAATCAAGCATTGGAAAACTTCTAAGATTATAGCAACGAAAGAGATCAATTTCTTCCAGCTTGTCAAGATATTGAAGAGATGACGGAACCTCGGTTAAACTTGAACACTTCGCAAGTCTTAAGCACTGTAAATTTTTTGCCATTGATAGATCTGGCAATTCCGTCAAATATAGAGAGTCAGATATGTCAATTCTTCTTAAATTTCCAACATCCTGTCAACAGAAATAGGCATAATTAGAAAGTTAGCACCTCTCCAACTTCATATTTCTGATCATAATCTGTAGCAATTAAATCATACCTTTACTCCTGTCCAAAGTTTTACAAGCTTGCTTTTGCGTAGGTGAAGCTCGACAAGGTGTTCAGCACGAAAAGATGGCGGCAAGGATTTCGAAGGGAATCCATACCATCGCAAATATCTCAGCTCATTAGGAAGATATTCGAGGCCAGTAGGAGGAAGGTGCATTTTATATTCTTGGGAGGAACGACCGTGATAGAAATTGAGAAATCTAAGACCATCCATCATTGCGAAGGCATCAGATTTCAAGTGTATATGTCTCGATAACATGGACACGTCCAAAGAGATGCCTTTAATTTTTTGAGTTCCCTGTTAAACAAGAATAAAGAACAAACAATAATACAATCTACTCAAACACATCAACTTTTGAGCAAATACATGAATGACAGTTAATGGCTGTAACTTTAACCTTATTTTCCTCCAATACTTGAACGACATCAGGACGATGACATAACCTGCTACGTTCGCCAGGAAAATCAGATTCTGCACGAACAATGTTAAATGCCATTTCTTGTAGTAAATGATGCATTTCTAGCATTTTATAAGTAGTTATGAGACACTTATCAATGAGCGTTCTTATATCAAAAATCACACACCGACCATATAAACCATCTAATATTCTTGTTACTCTTTTTATTTTTGCTGCTTCGGGTGTCTCCCATCTTATGAAGAAATGTGCTATGTCAAGAAATATGGATTTTTGTTCTGAATCCAACCCATCGTAGCTAATTCTCAACGCCCTTTCGATTTGAGGGTCCTGAGCTAGTTTATTCAATGCACTGCGCCATTCTTCAATGCTTTTACCATAGAGAGAGGAACCCAAAACTTTAAGAGCCAACGGATTGCCTTGTACATGCCTTCCAATCTTTTCTATCAAGTGTCTATAATCAATTGTGGGGATGTATTTCTTCAAGGCTTTTGAGCTAAAGAGTTGAATAGCGTCTTCATAATTCAACCCCTCAACCTTGTATGTTTGGTCTACTACATTCTTAAGCACTTGCTTGTCCCTACTTGTTATGAGAACTTTACTGCCTGAACCAAATGAACTGTTTCGTCCGTCAAGCAAATCTCTCCATTCTTCCAAACGCATTAAATCATCCACATCATCAAGAAGAATGAAAACCTTTTTACGACGAAGTCTATCCCTCACAAAAGTATCTCGAAAACTCAGGGAGCCCATAGTGTTAATTTCTTGGCCAAGAAGCTGTGAAAGAATAAAGCTTCTTTGCAAATCAGATTGTTGCCTTAGGTTTTCAACTAAGATTCCTTCAAATCGAGAACGAACCTTGTTGCACACAACTTGAGCAATCGTTGTTTTACCAATACCGCCCATTCCCCATATCCCTACAATGAGAACGTCTTGAGATTTCATATTTAACAAAGACTCGACTTTGCTAACACGATCATCAATTCCAAATAGAGCCGTAGTGTGACTTGAAGACATGGCTTGCAATTTGTTCATAACATCTCCAACGATTTTCTTAATAAATTCAGACTCCAGCCTGACAAACAAGAAGAACACATATAAACATACTCACTCCTTAGTAGCAGGCACGTATGAGTAATCGAGCATCATTATTGGTGAGGGATAGTGCATTTGAGTTTAGAAATACAGCTCCCTACTTGTAATCGGTGTTTATCTATGAAAATCAATGAAAAGCAAATGCATATGATGTTTTCTCATATCATCTTATCTTATAGAATCATCTTAATCAATATTATTTTTTAATATTGCATTATCCTTTTTATATCAAAATAATATAAAAATACTAAAAAAAATTAATTTAAAATATATATATATATATATATATATATATATATATATATATATATATATATATATATAAAACATTAGAATACAAAAACAAACAACCACTTAATATCTATACAAACATTTCATTACAAATAATATTTTTTATTTTTAAATTTTTTTTAATATAAACACATTAAAATAATCTAAAAATACTAAAAAAACAAATTTAATACGCAAAACAACCAACCACATAATATCTATACAAGCGTTTCACAACAGCATTTTCAAAATCAAATAAAATAAATATAGATTCATAGAGCTCATCATTTTCAATAATTTCAAATCCTCAACAAAGTAACGAATATTTTCTTTTGGGATATATTTCAAGAGCTTACTCAGAATTCCCTAAGCTCCATCCAGATAGAGAGGCTGTATCCATCAAAGCGTCTGTGAAGCTCTGCACTTTGTCCATCGTCAAAGCTTTCTTCTTTATAAGTCTAGCAAATGCATCCCCAAAGCTTCCTGTTTGATTTCTTACATGGGATGGATCCACCTTGTAGAATACCGGAATAACTATCTGTCCATTATTTTTTCTACGCTCAAAAATCTTTGCAAGCTCCTCTAAGCACCGTTTGGAAGATGCATAGTTTTCAGAAAAAACTGTCACAAAAAGCTTGGCCTCTTCAATTGTTCTCAAAAGTGATGCCGGAATCTGATCTCCTCTCACTTGCCGATCATCTACGAAAGTTAGGATTTGTTTCCGATTCAAAGCATCTTGGAGGTGGCTGGTAAAACCAACACGAGTGTCTTGTCCTCTGAAACTAAGGAAGACATCATATGTAATTCCTTGTGGCTGGGCGGTGGTAAAGGTGGAAGGAGTAGATGGCGATGGAGAAACATGGCGGCTTCGTATGATGAATCTCCAGATATAAACAAACAAAAAGATAGAGAGAAACAAGAAAAACATCGCCATTGTTTTGTGGAGAAACAGTCGAGGAAACAAGACTTAAGACTCTGGTGGTAAGGGAGGTCTGGAGGGAGAGAGCGGAAGTAACTCAAGGAAAAAAGATGAGGCTGATTTTGAGTCAGTAGCTTAGGCTTTACGTGTTGAAGACCCTGCCTTAGGCATATGTATAAATTTATAATAATGGGGGCATCAAATCCAAGTATTTTCTTAGGCTTTACGGAAGTAACCATTTGTTGATTTCCTGGAAATTCCCCAGTTACAAAGTCATGTGATAGAAAAAGGCATTTATACGTTGTATTGACAGTGTTTTTATAAATTTTAATTTTTTTAAAGAATTAATTTTTTTTATTTTTTTAATTTACTGATATAAAAATAATTTTTAAAAATCAAAAGCATATATATATATATATATATATATATATATATATTCCTGTTTATCATATCACAGCTGTGATACATACCTTTTTTAATATTTCACTTGGCGGAGTAGCTGATCTTTTGTTATTTTCTCTTCGACTTTTTTATTATATATTTTTTTTTAAACACTAAACACTTCTGTCCCACATCATTATAATTTTCCTGGACATTACGAATTTCTTGTCTTTGTTTTTGAAAACACTAAACTCTAAACACTTTTTTAAGTCTGTGTATAAAAGGCTTCAGGTCTTGTTATTTGTTTTTCTTTGATGTGGAAGGAAAGGGTATTTATAAGTTTTTATCTTTGCGGTATAAACAATGTTTATATAAAGTTTGATTCTTTTAATTTTTATTTGAGACTAATTTTTTTAGTTTTTTCAGTTTATTTTGATGTGTTGATGTTAAAAATAATTCTTTAAAAACAAAAAATATATTATTTTAATATATTTTCAAATAAAAAATACTTTAAAAAATAACTAGAGCCACTCTCTCTCATAAACACTCTTCATATCTTCAGTCCAAGTGTTTGCCTTGCGAAAGATTTTTTTGCCTTCATATTATATTATAATGGTTATAATGATTTAATTGAAAAGAACTAGTTAGAGAATCTGTTTAATATTATACTAATATTTGTTTTTCAAATTATTTTTTATGTGAAAATGTATCAAAATAATATTTTTTTAATTTTTTTAAAATTTATTTTTGATATCAAAATGACAATAAAATATAAAAAATAATTTAAAATTAAAAAAAAAACAAAATTCAAATCCAAGTATTTTCTCAGGACATTAGAGAGGGTCCACACTGTTGACTTCCTGTAAATTTCTCACGTACAAAAGGCTTCCGGTCTTGTTATTTGTTTTTATGTGATGGGGAAGGAAAGGGCATTTAGATTTTGTTTATCTTTGCGGTATAAACAATATTTTAATAAATTTTGAAATTTTTTTATATTTTATTTGAGATTAATTTGTTTTTAGTTTTTTTTTTTGTTTGTATGTTAGTGTTAAAAATAATTCTTTAAAAGTAAAAAAATATTACATTGATGTATTTTCAAACAAAAAAATATTTTAAAAATTAATTATTACCACACTCACAAACACCTTTTATATTTTCAGTCCAAGTATTTATGCGTGCTAAAGACTTTTGTGCCCTTACATTATATTATAATGGTTATGATAATTTGATGAAGAAGAACTTGTTAGAAAACATGTTTAGTATCGTGGTAATAATTGTTTTTTAATATGATTTTTATTTAAAAATATATTAAAATAATATTTTTTTTATTTTTTAAAATTTATTT
>Ga0325400_1005085_pt1 | contig 12309 bp, 10 predicted proteins | sample PopdelMetagenome_2_FD_205662 | JGI IMG/M metagenome (GOLD analysis project Ga0325400, IMG submission 205662) | Populus deltoides microbial communities from Bellville, Georgia, United States - Xylem-PdKOR-R1 | ecosystem: Host-associated > Plants > Phyllosphere > Stem > Wood/Secondary xylem...
CATAATTTTTTGCACAATTCAATTACTTGGCGACCCTTAAAAGAAAAAAAAATTATTGCCCTTGGAATTAAAAAGTCTTAGGTTTTGCTTTAGGGGCATGTTAGTATTTTCATATTGGTTTTTTTTTGTAATTAACATGTGGTCCCAAGGGTGATTTGGTGATTTTTTAATTAAAAAATATTTAAAAAAGAAAAGTCGATGGCACATTCATGGAATGTACCAGCGAGTACGCTACTCCGCCGTCTTTAAATGGTGTGTGTTGTGGCTCAAGATATGTAAAAACTAGTTTCCCTAGTGTTTTTCAATTCACAGCGACAAAGGCTACCTCTTCTTACAGCACATGAGACTTAATTCCTGACAATTTGGTGGTGATTGACTTCTTTTCTCTTATTTTTTTTATTTTCTCTTTCTTTCTCGATTTTTATGTGCCCTTGCAACATTTCACAAAAACCCTTCAAGTTTTTTTCCAATAGGATTTGGTCCCTACTTTTTTAATTGCTATTTCTTTTATTTGAATTACTTTAATGAATTGAATTTTTTTTCGATTTCATCCTCCACCAATTTTTTTCATTTTAAATTTGTTCTCATTCTTTTGATTATTATTTAATTTATTTTTGATGGTTTTTGGAATTGATTTTTTTTTTTTTTACAATTTCATCCTCCTTCATTGTATTTACATATTAAATTTTATTCTCATTCTTTTGATTGCTATTTTTTAACCTTAAATTTTTTTTAAATTTTAATTTTTTTATTTAATCCTTCAACCTTAAATTGAGCTTTTTGATTGACTTCATGTCTAAGATTTAACGGGTTATAAATTTGAAAAGTTAACTCAAGTTTAGGAGAATCGCTCGAGTTCATTTGTTGTTTTTTTTAAGCTCATGTATTTCATATTTTTTTAAATAAATTGCTCGATATTCATTTTAAAAAATATATCATCAAGTATATCACCATCTCCATTCATTTTATTATTTTTTTAAGGTTAGAAAAAATAAATTAACCCACAAACATAGTGTAAGGTATTAAATCATTTGTTTTTTTTATTTTTTCTTAAACTCATGTTTTTTTTTGGTTTTATCCTTCGACACTTGATTTATTTGAGGATTGACCTCCTTTTTTTTGTTTCTATATGATTTCTCACTAATTTTAAAAAATAGCATGGGTTATCTCAGGTCTTTTTATTTATTGTTCATTGTTATTTTTTTTAATCATATTATTAGACTAACTCATCTTAATGGATCAAATCAAATCAATTACGCTAGTCTTAAATTTTTCTTTCTTCTTTAAAAACATTGGTTTAAGCCTCTTTATAGCGTAAGACACTATTCTAGGTTAGCTCAAGTTATTTTTTTAATCTTTTTTAATTAAATTTTTTTATTTTTATTTCACACCCTTAATATTTGGTTGATTTTAATTAGAGTTTTTAAATTTTTTTAATTTAAATTTCATGATGTTATCACGAGCTCATGTCCCATATTAAGAGTTTCACATATTGAACATGAATGGCTCTAATCGATCTAATATGTTAGCATCTCAATATATATATTTTTTTAAATGTTATACGGTGTGTCATGATCTTAATATTTTAAAAATTAGTCATCCACTGTATATTGGACTTCGGACTTCTGACTTCATAGTGTTTTTATATTTTTTATAAGGTTATAAAAAAAAGATCAAACTCGTAGCATAACACGAGTTAAAAATTAGACAGTACTAAATAAGTAGATCATGCAAGTCAATCTATTAGAATCTCAACCATTTCTGATATTCAAGAAATATATATATATATATATATATATATATATATATATTTGTTTTTGACAATGCTCTTCTTAAAATAATAACATGTAACTATGTTTATTTTAGGTGTGTAATACATATAAAATTTTGTAGTTATATTTCAAAATAGAAAAATTATACTCTGGTCACAAAAATAGCAACAAAAGAATATCAGGAATGACAAATTAAATACTAAATATGATAGGGAAGTGATGAAGAGGGAGAGATCTCTGGTCCCTAATCATGTGAGTTTTTTAAAAAAAAAAACTTCTTTTGCTTGTCACATGCTTTATATATAGAACTTATAGTCTTTCTAAATCAAATCATGTGCATGATTGACTATATTAATTTTTTTTAAAAAAATAGACTAAAAAATTGGAAACTTAATTATTTTATAAAGATAAAATTGACTAAATTAAAAATATAAAAATATATTAGAAACATATATCATGATATAAGGATAATAAGTCCTAATCAGATTCTTGAATCAAAAGTTATAGTTTGATGAAGCTATAGTGCCCATTCGCTTTTTCAAGCTTATTTTTTGACTTACAAACGCCAATAACTTTCTTTTCTAGTGAGGAACTTAATAGATACCAAGATGTACTTAAAATAAATCCAAAACATGTGCACAACTGGCTCACTGAGATTTTTTTTATTTTTAACTTTTAATAATTGATTTATTAAAAAATAATCTTTATAATTTGTTTTAATTTATTTTTATATGGTTATTACAGTCTTGTGATTTTGGTCTTGAATTTGGCAAATTAATCTAGATTGACTTAATCATTTTGTTTTTTACTTTCAATAAATTTATCTTGATCTCATGATCCGGGTCATAAGTTTAGCAGGTCAAATTTTCTTGTTAATTGTTTTTCAATTTCATTATTTAACATTGAGTTGATTGGAAATTAAATTTCATAATTAGTTTTGATTTTTTTTTATATGAGTTGTAATGGTCTCATGATCCGGATAATGGATTTGATAAATTAACCCAAGTTGATCCGAATCGATTCAATATGTTGTTCTTTCAATATCATTATTTTTTTTTTAAATATAGTCTTGATTTTTTCTGAAACAAATTATGTTTTTACTTGTTGTTTGTATTATTTTTGAACCCATCAAATTAATCAAATCACGACAAATTAACTCTATGATTCAGTTCTAAATATTTTTAAATGTTCAAAAAAAATTTGATCATGCAATTGTAGTATAAATCAATGGTATAGTTATGAGTAGTAAACAAAAGTTGACCATCAGTCAGCACAATCAAACAAAAATAGAAAAGGAAATCAATACCAAAAAGCTCTTCTTTTTTTTAACCTAGTTTCTCTTTGACCTGAGTCAACATTTCTAAACTATAACCCAAGTCATGCCTTGATTATTTTGATAACTTTATTTTTTGAAATTTATTTTATTATTTAATTAAATGTTCTAATTAATGTAATTTTTTGTTACCATACAATGGTTTTTTCATCGGCCATAATTTATTAAATCAAAATCAAAATAAATCATAATTAGAAAAAATATTCTAAAAATCTAGAACAATTTAAACTAAAAAGGAAAGAATGTGTATTTTTAATCAAAAACTTAATTTCCTTGTTTATGTTTTTTTGGTAAAATCATGTTAAATATCTATTAAAAAATAATAGAAACAGAAATTTTATTTTCATCAATATTCATGAGTTTTTTTTATACATATTAGGTATATAATAATTGAAAAAGAGATTATCGAAAATTTTCATAAAAACCTATGACATTATATAAGAACTATGCCAAATTTGAAAATAATAATTTAAATATTGTTTTAACCATTTTATTTATAATACATTCCAATCAAATTAAAAAACAACAAAAAAAAAGATCATAGAAAAAGGCTAAGCTTCTAGGCCTAAAAGATTAGGCTTGTGTTTTAGGCCCAACAAAGAAAAGGCCTAGCACACACGCTGGCCTTCTTTTTTTATTATTATTATTATGTTTAAGGATAGATAACGTGTTATCCATCCTTTTATTTAAAAATAAAAAAATAAAACACACGATATGTCGTCTACTAAATCGGTTTTCAATCACTGAAGAAATAGCTAGAAAGTCAAGCCAAGGGTTTTTCAAACCCAAAGATCTATTTTCAATTTATTTTCATCTAAAATATCTAATAAACACCCTAAGAATCTTTATAAACCAATTACTTACCTCAAAAACCCTAATTTGGTTTCAAAATACAAAATTAAATTGAATAAATAAATCTTTCTTAACTTTGATCTACTTTTTCTGGTGATATAAAAGTTTAAAACACCTTAATGACTTACTTCTCCTAAAAAGAAATTTAACAACACCAAAATCAACATTTTTCATCAATGGAATATGGATAACCGACTACTTTCTCCCTTTTTCTCTATTTTCCATCAACTATTTCTCTCTCCTCTCAAACTCCAGATACTGAAATATAAGATAAATAAAGCTTAGGATTGAAAAGTAAAATCCTTAAACTAAAATCTTAAAACTCAACAAGCATGCTTCGACAAATTTTAAACTAGATTGTTAAGAACACTTGTTAAAGTGCTTATAATTTGATTTAGATGAAGATATTTTGTTTTTAATGACTAATTCTTTATCTTCAATGCTTTATTACTCGTCTTTTATTGCAAACTAAATCATTACAATTAGTCCTTCAAAATTTCAATAACACCACATTGATTAGTTACACTACTAAATAAGATCCACAAATTTTAGAACATATGACTCCAAATCCCTCTATAATATAATAGAACATAAACTTTATAGTGGAATGGGAAAAAAAAAAAGGAAAAATCATAGCATAAACTTAAATAAAAGTATTTAAAAAAAATTAGGTGAAGAAAAGTCCAAAATATATGTCAAAAACCTTTCCTTCTGCCATTATTTATAGTGAATTTTAGAACCAAAACTAATGTAGAATATAATTTTGGTAATCATTAGAATTAATTTTATCTATCTTTTTTCTTAAGAGTTTTTATTGATTTCTTTTATTTACAACTTTCTTTATTTTCCTACACTTTAGATTTTTATAATCCCTCTCTCTCTCTAAACTCATGTATTTCTTTATTCGATGGTGTTTCTTAGAATAGATAACTCTTTCTAAGTGTTCAAAATTTAAAGTCCTCACTTCTCGTTTAATAAAAGTAGTTATTATCTCGTTACAAGTTTAATCTTAGATAGATTTAATTGGTAACATATATGTGCCACATATTCAAGATGAGGTTTTGATAATAACATGTCACATTAAAAAACAACTAAAAGGCCTTAGTGTTTTCCTATGGCATATGATTAGAAACATTGTGGATTTAGATAATGTATTGACTATTTTGATATTTATTGCACTTAATAATTGCCTTGGCAATATGGGTAAAGTCGTCCTTTTCAGGGGATTCAAATGTCATTTATCAATTGATTGAGAAAAATTTAGTCGTTCATTGTTTTTTATGTACAATAAAATTAATTTCTTGCCCTTAAAAGCTAAAAATATTGGCCTTTCATCCAGGGATATTTTTGTCTTTTCCTATTTATTTGCACAATAAAATGATGTTGAAACTTAAAAGCTAAAAAATATTGACCTTGGAAAGAGAGGTTTTGTTGTCTTTACATATTTTTTATACAGTAAAATGACATATTTAACCTTTGACTTAAAAAAATCTAAGGCTAGGTAGGGAAGCTGTTTTGGTCTTTGCAACATGGTTTTTTTATATAATATTCATACGCCTTTTAAGACCTATTTAGTAATTTGCATTGTTAAAATATTAATAAATCAATTAAAAAAGCTAACACGTGCTGCGCAGCGTCTGTGCATCATCATCCTTTGCTCCGTTTCGGAGGCATGTGGGGAGTATTCTGGTGGTCAAAAACAACCAATTGTCATCTCATTTAACATGTAAGGTGGTTGCGCAAATGCTAGAGTGGCGTGTTAGGTCAAGTTGACAGCGATTCGACGACGATGAACTTTTTTCTTCCTCCCCCTTTTCTCTCTCTCTCTCTCTCTCTCTCTCTCTCTCTCTCCTGGGACTTGGTATTTGTGTCGAGCCTTTAAAAATTCAATTGTGTCCTTCAATTTGTATTTATTTTGAATTTAGTCCTTATTCTTTTGATTTTTATTTGTTTTGATTTTAATGCTTCTTGAAGTTTTTTTTTCAATTTCATCCCTTAACATTTAATTTCATTTAATTTTTATATCCAATCTGGTTCTCATTCTTTTGATTGCTATTTTTTTATCTTTTGCATTTTTTTAATTTTTTTCCTTTAGGATTTCTTTTTTCATTTTATTTTGTTTCCAATTTTGGTCCTCATTTTTTTATTGTTATTTTTTTAATCTTTTTCTTCACTTATTTTATTTTTCAATTTAATCCTTAATTAGTTTATTTCAATTACTTTTTGTGCAAGGTTTAGTCCTTATTGTTTTAATTTTTGTATCATTGAGAATTTTGCTTTATAATTTCTTCATGTCTACCTATTACAGGTAATTTCAGTCTCATAACCGGATTCACTAGTTTCCACTAATTCGGTCTTTTTTAAAATCTTTTTTAATTTTTTTTATTTTCATCATTTGACATTGACTTATTAGGCCTTAAATTTCATAATTTGTTTTGCTTTTCTTTTAGTGAGGTTATCCATGTTTCATATCTTAGTCGCAAGTTAGTCGAGTTAAACTTGGCTGACTCGATTTTTTTTAAATTGATTTTTTTAAAATTTTTATCATTTGCTATTAAATTATTGACCCTTGAGCGTTGTGATTTTTTTTCACTTTCCTTTATGCGGGGTGGTCAAGTTAACACGTGTTGGCTTGTGTTTTTTTTTCTTTCATTTTCTTATTTTACTTCAGTCTTTTTTTTCTAAGTTTTTTTAATAAAAAAAATTAATTTTTAGATCCATATATCATATCGCATTTGATAAGTTTGTAAAGCTAACCAAACTTGATTTGGGTTTTTTTCTTTGACGTATTTTTTTTTACTTTTATCCTTTTATATTTGGTTATCAAACCTTGAGTGTTGTGATTTTTTTTACTTTTATTTTTTTAAAATTTTTTTAAAAAAATTATCTTGAACTCATATATTAAATCACATATTAATCAAGTTGGTCTGAATTTACTTTATCGTTGTCTAGACATCTATATTTATTTTATAAAACTAAGCCATGGAGTAGCCCGGAGAAGCATTATATATATAGCTAAAAGAGATCAGTGTTTTACTGTGGACTGCACATGCAGTCCACAGTAAAACACTGATTTTCCCTGCAGATTTATGTTTTTTTTTTTAAGTTATTTCTTTTGGCTGTTTTTTTATGCCTTTTGAAAAATTATTTTTTACTTTTTCTTTTTTTTTTAGCAAATTGTTTTCTTTAATTTAGTTTATTAATGTTTTATTAATGTTAAATTTTTTTATTTAGTTATCAGACTTTCATGACATATTTTCTAGATTTAACGGGTTAACCTGATTTGACATGTTAACCTAAAATATATATTTTTTGCTTTTTAATTAATTTTTTTTTAGTTTAGTTTAGTTATTAATGTTAAATTTCTTTCTATTTAGTTATTAGATTTCCATGACATATATCCCGAGTTTCACGGGTTAACCTGATTTCACGAGAGAACCCAGTTAATTATGGGTTGACCCATTAATTTTTTTATTTATTTTTAATTTCATAAATTTTTTTGTTTAATTTAGTTTGTTAATGTTAAATTTTTTTTATTTAGTTATTAGACTTTCATGACTCAAATTCTGAGTTTAACAGGTTAACACGATTTGACGAGTTAACCCGAATTTGTTTTTTGTTTTTTGATTTTTTTCTTTTTAATTAATTTTTTTCATTTAGTTCAGTTTGTTAATGTTCACATTTTTTTTATTTAGTTGTCAGACATTCATGACACGGATCCGGGGTTTAACGGCTTAACTTGGTTTGACAAGTTAACCTGATTTTTTTTTGTTTTTTTTTTAAATTAATTTTTTTCGTTTAATTTAAATTGTTGATGTTAAATTTTTTTTCTATTTAATTATAAAACTTTTATGACACGGATTCCGGGTTTGACAGGTTAACTTGGTTTAATGAGTTAGTTCAGTTAATTCTGGGTTAACCCATTAATTTGTTTTTTCATTTTTAATTATCAAACTTTCACGATGCGAATTCAAGGTATGACGAGTTAACCCAATTAATTCATATATTTTTTTCTTTTTATTCATTAGTTTTTTTTCTTCCTGTTGGTTTTTTTTCTTTGTTTTTTTCCTTTTAACTAATCTATTTAATTATCACACTTTTATGACATGACCTTACAGTCAGACCCACGTCCAATGCTATTGGGTCTGGTATTGCAGTCCAGACACTTTTATGCTAAGGGTTAACCCAAGTTTAATGTTATTATTAATATTATAAATATTACTCTTGGATCAAGCGTTGCAACCAAATCTAAGACTCTTACGTAAAACTTTACAAAAAAACTTAATATTTTTAGATCTTATTTTTTAAAAAAATATAAAAAATAATTGACCCGCGTCATCACACGTGGTATATAACTAGTAGAAACTAAAGATGCTATAACATATGGATGATAAAGAAAGAATGAAGACTTGGTGGGCTTAATCCACATAAAAAAGAGCACGAAGCTTTGATCAAGATAATTCAAAGAGACATATGCAAAACCCGTTTAAAGCCCAGTAGAAATCAAAACCTTAGAGAAGTCCAAAAATTAAAAAAGAAAAAAAAGAAAAAAAAAAAGAGAGAGTAAAGAAACCGATGTTTTGATAATGTGAACGTAATTAGACTACTGGGTCTTTGCTTCGTTGTCAATGGAGTTTGCATTTATTGTGAATCGTTTCAGCATCAGGAGGATTAGGACCTTTGATTGGCTGCACTCCACAATCCAAAGCCGACGACTTGGAGTGTGGAATATGAAAGTCTTTCTGGCCTGTACCGGCTCCATCTTACCGGCGACGCTAATTCAAGTGGGGCCTGACCCTCCCTTCCTCCCTCTCTCCATGATTTCTTCATCTGCATGTGAATAATTGGACCGAGGAGATTTCAATTCTAGTTACTTGATAGAGGAATCATTTTCTCTAGTGGAAAAACTGGTACCCCAGCGAAGCCCACAAACATGATTTTTTTTTTGGTCCATCCAATAATCATAAAACTGCTGGGTAGGGAGGAGAAGGCACCAAGAACTAAAACTAAGAAAGGGGTTGAGTAAAAAATGGAGTAAGAAGACTTTTCAAGGGTAAAAGGTGACCTGTTTTGTAGGACGTTGTCCTCTTAAGTACTATATTAGAAATTTATTCATTTTTTGCATACAAGCTTCTACCACACCAACTGTGTCCTACATAACCTTGTACTATTTTACTTATCATTTCCTCGATAAATCCTAATCTTTGTTTAGTCTAGGCTACGTTTTAGAGCTATCCATTATTTCTTGCCCCATGTCTCGCTCTCTCCTCTTCCTCTCTCTCTTCCTCTCTCTCCTCCTTTTAACAGCCGGGCACAGTGGCCACAACGATGATGACAAAGCCGACGCCGACAGCACAAAAATTAATCTCCGTTCGACATCCTTAATCCTGGTTAAGATATGGTGCTTGATATTGATCTTTTTTGGCACTTTCATTGGTGCGGTGTCCCCCTACTTTTTGAAGTGGAACGAGGGGTTCTTGGTGTTAGGGACTCAGTTTGCTAGCGGTGTGTTTCTGGGGACTGCTTTGATGCACTTCTTGAGCGAAGCAAGTAAGAGCTTCGAGCATTTGACAGAAAAGGAGTACCCTTTTGCTTTCATGTTGACCTGTGCTGGTTATTTGTTGACGATGCTTGCGGATTCTATCATTTCTTATGTTTATAGCAAAGATGTGGCCGGCCGGGTTAATGGTGGCGATGTAGAGCTTCAAGGTATGTAAAATCCCTACAATATCTGCTTCTTTAATGTTTTATATATTCATCTACTTCCTGTTTTGTTGAGCAAATATTTTAGGCTATATTTGTTTGTTTAAAAGTGATTTTTTTTTAAAGTTGGTTTTTTAAAAAGCAAATTTATAAAAAATAATTTTTTTTTATATTTAATAGTATTATAAAAAATAAATTGAAAAATACTTTTTAGTATTTTGTTATATTATAAAAAATAAATTAAAAAATAATTTATTAATAATTTATTTTTTAAAAAAATTTATCTAATATATATAATATTTAATATAAATATTTAATCACTTACAATAAAATAAAAAAATAAAATCTAAAAAGTATAATGTTGAATTTTTTTTATTATATATTATATTCATAAATATCTTATTTTATAAAATACAACTATATATTTCATATCATATTATAAAAAAATAACCTTGTGAAATATTTTTTAAGTAAAACCTATTAATATATTTTTTTAATTTTAAAAGCTTAAAATAACTTTTTTTTTTCATATGAAGAAAACCAAATTAATTTATGGTAGGAATTAGATATTTGGGTTTTTTTGGTATGATGAATTTTTTAAAAGATAAAATAGATATAAAAATATTTTGATAAGTTTTTTGGATAAATATTTTTTTTTTACCAGGTATATGCAATTATCCCCTTAATATCCCTTTAATATATATAAATATCTAACATCAAACATAGTTATGCATAAATATTAAGTTTTGATGTCATATACATATATATTAGTTCAAATTAACAAACATAAACATGCTAGACCGAATTAAACAAGTAAACATACTTGTTAAATAACAAACATAGTCCGAACCTAAATTTTGAACATAGTCAAATCATCTTAGCAAACAGGCCTGTAGTAGTGTTGGTTTACAAAATTCTGAACCCAAATTTTCCTCAAATTAGCATTTTTTACCATAAATGCTCTTGCCAACATTTCATTTTGGACCAAGTGATCAAATGCATCCCCAAGAGTGATCTCATCAAAGCCTTCAATTTTCATCACTTCTGTATACAACGCATTAACATCAAGTTGATTTTTGTTGAGGTTTTGAATTGTAAATGCTATATCTTCAATCTGTTTAGACAATTTTTCAACACCATCATCTTCATACATGCGATTTCTCTTTCTATGTTGCCTCTTTTGATACTAGAGGAAGATGTCTCTTTTCCCTTAAAAGTTTTTTCATATTCCCCTTCATTTTCAATTGAAATTGATTGCTATTTAGTGTTCTTTTTCAAGTTGACATCCACATATGATTTGACATAATTTCTGGTTGCCATGTCTTTTCCAACAACAATTGTCATTGCCTCATACATATCAAGTTTTTTGTTATGATACTTGTCATCATTGGAATGTGTCTGTTCATAAAGTTTGGAATATGCAATTTTTTAGTTCATTGTATAACATTTTAGAAACAAAAATAAATATAAAAATTACAAAGAGTATAAATATTTATCATACATTTACTTCTTCATCATATACATATTTCGAAACTGTAATCATCTTCAAACAATCATCCCAGCCAAAGCCATTTTTAATTTTAAGTTTGGTTATTATTCCCCATTCTTTTTTCACAGTCTTAAGATGATTGTCCACATACTTAGGCTTGCATTGCACGTTGAACTTTTGATTAATTTCTGTAGTCACCTTAACAAAAGATTTTGCTTTAAAGGTGGAAGAAGGTTTGCTTCCTTTAAATGCCTCCTCAGCTAATATTTCAAGTAACACGTGAGACATAGGCTTAGACCATGTGAAGTGTTTGCCCTTGCATTTTTCATTCTGTGTGAAACTCATTTCTACAAAAAACAAAATTACAAATTTATACAAAATAAAATCATATAATATTTAGATTTAATAAATTTCATATAAAAACTACAATTAATATTTAAAAAAGAATACATAAAATACATAAGAAATTATAATAAAGTCAACATCTACTCCAAATATATAACAAAGATAATACAAACTGAAGAAAAACATAATAAAAATAAACATATATAATTAACATTTAATTACTAGTTTATTTGAGTGTTATAATCATTCCACATGGTTGATGCAATCATTTCTCTTTTTGTTATCGACTCCCTATTCTCTTCCCTTTCCTCCCGTTGACTTAAGTTGATTGTTCGTTTAATTGGTTCACTTTTCGAACATATTTCTTCCATAAGAAAGTCATAAGGATCAACTCCCATTATGTGATTATGAATAATACAACATGCAAGCACAACATCTACTTGTGTTTCATAGGACTAAAAAGATTTTTCATCAATTGATCTAAAACGACTCTTCAAAATACCAAACCCTCGTTCAATAGTGGTTCTCAATGAAGAGCGTTGAAGATTAAATATCTCATTTTTATTTTCTAGTGAACGTTCTGTAAACTCATTCAAGTGATATGGAACTCCACGAAAAGAAAAAAACAATTCCTTTTCGAATATCATAACCAGCATTACTAAGATAATATTTCCCTACAAATTTTAAAAAAAAAACTTATTACTATCTTTATCTAATAAGACATTTTATATGTTTATTGCATATAATACATATTTTATTATATACCTTCTGAAATTTTTAGACCACTAGGTCTTGATAATGCATCATCTAAAACC
>Ga0325400_1005087_pt1 | contig 12309 bp, 12 predicted proteins | sample PopdelMetagenome_2_FD_205662 | JGI IMG/M metagenome (GOLD analysis project Ga0325400, IMG submission 205662) | Populus deltoides microbial communities from Bellville, Georgia, United States - Xylem-PdKOR-R1 | ecosystem: Host-associated > Plants > Phyllosphere > Stem > Wood/Secondary xylem...
GGGACCACCGTGTGCGGGCCCGCCGCGATCCGCCGCGCGCTGCTGGCGCAGTGGGGCGGCGGGCGCGAGGGGCTGGCGCCGGGTGCGGTGCGGGTGATGCTGCCGCTCACGCCCGTGATCAACCTGGGGGCCGACGGCCGCACCGCGCAGGCGCGCTGGCACGAGCTGGGCATGCTCCGGCCCGCCGGCGGCGAGGCATCGTGGACGGGCGGCATCTACGAGAACGACTACGTGCTGGAAGGCGGCCGGTGGCGTATCGCGCGGCTGCGCTATCACCCGCAGTTTGCGGGCAGCTATGCCGACGGCTGGCGCAACCTGGAGCGCGACATCAAGGTCGTGCCCTATCACTACACGCCCGAAAGCGCGGGCGTACCCGTGCCGCCGCGCGCGGCCATGGCGAGCGGGCGGGCGGACCTGGGCACGCTCGGCGCCACGCTGAGCCGCCTTGCGGACGAGCAGGCGGTGACCAACCTCCAAAACGCCTATGGCTATTACGTCGACCAGCGCATGTGGGACGACGTGGCTGACCTGTTCGAGCGGACGGGCAGCGAGACGGTGGACGGGCTCGGCACGTGGACGGGCGCGGCCAGCATCCGCCGCGGGCTGGAGCGGGACGGTCGCCGAGGCCTGGGTGCGGGCGAGCTCAACAACCATGTCCAGATCGGGCTGGTGGTGACGGTTAGCCCCGACGGGCGGGAGGCGCGCGCGCGCGGGCTGGACCTCGGCATGACGGGCCGCAACGAGGGGCATGCCTATTGGAGCGTGGCCGACTTCGAGAACCGCTACGTCAAGCGCTACGGCACGTGGCGGATCGCGGAGGTGCACCTCTCGCCGCGGTTCAAGAGCGACTATGCGCTGGGCTGGGCCAAGAGCCGGATCGTAGACCCGCCGCTGCCCGCGGCGGTGGCGCCCGACCGGCCCGCGCCGACGGGCAGCATCCTCGCCTTCTCCTTCGCCAACCCGGTAACCGGGCGCCAGCCACGTGCCGCAGCGCGCGGGCCCGTGCCGACGCTGGCCGCACTCGACACGCAGCGCCGGCGGATCGCGGCCTATGTGGGGGCGGAAAATGTTTCGAACGCGTTCGGCAACTATATCGACGACTTCAGCTGGGGTAATCTCGGCAATCTGTTCGCCGCGAAAGGCTTACGCGGCATGCCCTATTCGGGCTATTTCCGTGGGCCGGAGCATATCACCAAGGCGGAGGTGACGCATTGGGGCTGGCCCAAGGCGCCGCGCCTGTCGATCCCCATCCACCTGCGCATCCAGCCGGTGATCGACGTGTCCGCGGACGGGCGGTCGGCGCGCTTCCGCACGCGGCTCTTCTCCATCGGCAGCAGCTGGGACAAGCCGGGCATGTTCTCGGGTGGCATGTACCCCGACGACCAGGCGGTGCTGGAGGACGGGCGGTGGAAGCTGTGGAGCGTGTCCATCGACGAATTCTACTACAACAGCGCGACCTATGCCGACGGGTGGACCAAGGTGCCGCACGACCCTGCCGAGAAGAAGCCGGACATGTTGCTCGCCGCCTATCCGCCCGACATCCCACTGACGGCACTCGGCAAGCGGCAGCAGGCGTTCATCCCCGGCAGCACCGAGTTCAACCCGTACATCCACAACGGCCCGGCCTATCCCGGTTACCCGTCGGCGGCGCCGATGTGGTTCAGCTACCGGAACCCGGTGAGCGGGCGCATGCCCAAATACTACTGGCCCGACTGCGCGACCTGCGTCGCCTTTCCCGAGACGAGCCTGTCCGCCAATGGCTATTGAACGCTGGGTGCGCGTCGAGGCGAACGACGGCCCCGCCTACGGGCTGGTCGAGGGCGAGCGGATCGTGCTGGTCGACGGCAGCCCGTTCGGCGACTGGCGGCGGGACGGGCGCGACCTGCCGCTCGCCGGCACTGCCTTGCTGCCGCCGGTGGTACCGCCGACCTTCTACGCCTGCGGCATCAACTATGCGGGTCACGCGCACACGGCCGCCGCGGAGTTCGGCCGGACCGTGGAGAGCTTCTGGCCCAAGGCGCCGGAGATCGGCTACCGCGCGCAGAGCGCCATCGTCGGTCATGGCGCGGAGATCGTGCTGCCCTACGACGCGCCGCCCAACGTGCAGGTGGAGGGTGAGCTGGCCGTGGTGATCGGCCGCCGCGCTATGCGGGTGAGCGAAGCCGACGCGCTCGCCCACGTGCTCGGCTACACCATCTGCAACGACGTCAGCCAGCGCGAGTGGCAGTTCGCCGACCGCACATTCTGGCGGTCCAAGAACAGCGACACGTTCAAGCCGCTCGGCCCGTGGATCGCGACGGGTGTGGAACTCGACAGCCTCACCACGCGCGTGCGCGTCAACGGCGAGCTCAAGGCCGAGTTCGCCACCAACGACATGCTGTACGGCGTCGCCGCCTACATCGCCGCGATCACGCGCTACATCACCCTGGTGCCGGGCGACGTGATCATCATGGGCACGGACGGGCAGGCCCCGCGCATCGGCCCCGGCGACGTGGCCGAGATCGAGATCGACGGCATCGGCACGCTGTCCAACCCCGTCGTCCGGGCGGACGCATGAGAACGGCGCTGCTCGCCGCGGCGGCGCTGCTGGCGACCCCTGTCGCAGCGGCGACTGAGGACGGCAGCAGGCTGGCGCGTGTGGCCGCAGGCGTGGAGCAGGTCGCGTCGGTGCGCGCGGTGAAGCAGCTCCAGATCGCCTATGCCCAATATTCCGAATTCGGCCTGTGGGACGAGATGGCCGCGCTGTTCGCGCGCGACGGGGTGCTGGAATATGGCCCCGCGACGGTGCGTGGCCGTTCGGCGATCGGACGCTGGTTCCGCGCGGAGTTTGGCAAGGGCCGTGACGGCCTCGCACCGGGCATGCTCCACACGCAGCTCAGCCTGACGCCGGTCGTCACGTTGTCCGCCGACGGCCGGACCGCCAAGGCGCGCTTCCATGAAGTGTCGCTGCTGGGCGGCCCCGGCGACGCGCGATGGGAGGGCGGGATCCAGGAAAACGAATACCGGCTGGAGGACGGCGTGTGGAAGATCGCGCGCCTGCACCACCATGCCATGTATGCCGGCCCCTACGCCACCGGCTGGCGCAATCTCCAGACCGACCTGCCGGTGGTCCCCACCCACTTCACGCCCGACGGGGCAGGCACGCCCTTTCCGGCGGCGAGCGCCACCTGGACGACGGCGGATGCGCCGACTATTGCCGCGCGGCTGGCGCGCATGCGCGACGAGGACCTCGTCCGCAACCTCCAGAACGCCTACGGCTATTATGTCGACCAGGCGATGTGGCAGGACGTGACCGACCTGTTCGCGGACAACGGCACGGTGGAGGTGGCGGGAAGCGGCATCTGGCGCGGGGAACAGGGCATCCGCCGCTGGCTGGAGCGCGAGGGCCCGGCAGGGCTGCGCCGCGGCCAGGTGAACGAGCATCTCCAGCTCGACATGCTGATCACCGTTGCGCCGGATGGACGCGAGGCGTGGGCGCGCGGGCTCGACTTCGGCATGCTCGGCCAGAACCACCAATGGGCGCAATGGACGGAGGCGGTGTTCCTCAACCATTACGTCAAGCAAGGGGGGACATGGCGATTGCAGGCGGTACGCCTGTTTCCCAAGCTGCGCTCCGACTACAGCAAGGGCTGGGGCGAGAGCCGGTTGCCCGAGCCTACGCCCAAGCCGGGTTACGAGCCCGACGAGCCTTCCGCGTTCGCGGTGGGCGCGCTGCCCGCTTTTCCCGCGGCTAATCCTGCATCGGGCCGGGCGGTGGCGCTGCCCGCGGCGGTTGGTGCCGACCCGGCATGGAGCGCGGCCGCCCACACGCCGGCGCAGGCGGGCGAAAGCGTGGCCGTGGCGGAGCTGGAACGTCGATTGACGGTGGAGCAGGCCTACGACGCGACCGAGAACGTCTCCAGCGCATTTGGTGACTATCTCGACGATTTCGACTGGGCGAACTCGTCGGCGCTGTTCGCGCGCACCGGCCGGCGCAACAAGTATCAGATCGGCTTCTACGTCGGCCCGGCGCGCATCCACCAGGCCGAGGTGACCGAATATGGCGAGCCCAGGCGGCCGCGCACCTCCGTCCAGGTGCATCTGCGCACGCAGCCGGTGATCGACGTGGCACCGGACGGGCAGAGCGCGAAACTGCGCACGCGCCTTTTCTCGTTCAACAGCATGGCCGCCCGTGCGGGCGAGTTCCAGAGCGGCATGTACCCCAACGACGTGCTGGTGCGGCAGGACGGGGTGTGGAAGTTCCAGCACCAGTCGATCGACGAACTGTACATGACCTCCAACGGCTACAAGGGCGGCTGGGCCGACGTGCCCGACCCCGATCCCCGGCAGTTCGCGCCCGACCGCACGCCGACGATCATGGACAAGCTGCGCACGGCGCTGCCGCCCGACGTGGACGGCGCGACCATGGGTCCGCGCTACCGCGGCTTCGCCGCCGGCCCGGACTTCATCAGTTTTCCGGACGTGAAGCCGATGTGGTTCCACTATGGCAACCCGGTGAGCGGGCGCTTGCCGCCCAATTATTGCCCGGACGAGAGCACCTGCCTCCAGCGCGCGCCGCTATTCCGCGACCAATAACCCTTGCGGCCCCACCCCGTTCGGTTCGAGCCTGTCGAGAACCCGCCAAGCGCGACCCGCCAGCCATGGTTCTCGACAAGCTCGAACCGAACGTAGAGTGCAGCTTGATCCAAACTCTTGTCGTCCCCGCGCAGGCGGGGACCCCGCTGCCTTGATCGCGTAGAGAACAAGCGGGGTTCCCGCCTGCGCGGGAACGACGAAGGGACGGTCTCGCTCAGGTCGTCATCAGGAGGAGGCCGATCGCGCAACTCTGCGGGGATGACGACAAGGAGATGGTCTCGCTCAGGTCATCTGGAAGAGGCCCCGCCGCTCAGCTCTGCGTCGGCATCACAAATTCCGCACCCGGCGCGGCTCCGCGCGGCCAGCGCAGCGTGCCCGTCTTCAGCCGGGTGTAGAAGCGCACGCCTTCCGGGCCGTGGATGTGGTGATCGCCGAACAGGGATGCCTTCCAGCCGCCGAAGGAGTGGAACGCCATCGGCACCGGGATCGGCACGTTGATGCCAACCATACCCGCCTGGACGCGGTGCAGAAAGGCGTGCGCCTGCGCGCCGTCGCGTGTGAAGATGGCGGCGCCGTTGCCGAATTCATGTGCGTCGACCAGCGCGAGCGCCTCGTCAAAGGTCGCGACGCGCACCACGGCCAGCACGGGGCCGAACACCTCCTCGCGGTACAAGCACATGGCGGGCGTGACACGGTCGAACAGGGTGCCGCCCAGGAAGAAGCCGTCCCCATGGCCCGGCAGCGAAAGGTCACGGCCGTCCACCACCAACGCCGCGCCTTCGGCGACCGCTCCGTCGATGTAGGAGACGACGCGCGCGCGATGCTCGGCGGTAATCAGCGGCCCCATGTCGGGCTCGTCCTCCGCCCCCGGCCCGACGCGTAGCGCGCGCACGCGCGGAGCGAGGCGTTCCACCAATGCGTCGGCGGTGCGTTCGCCAACAGCGACCGCGACCGAGATCGCCATGCAGCGCTCGCCCGCCGACCCGAACGCGGCGCCCATCAGTGCGTCCGTCGCTTGGTCCAGGTCGGCGTCGGGCAAGACAACCATATGGTTCTTGGCACCGCCCAGCGCCTGCACGCGCTTGCCCGCTCCGGTGCCGCGGGCATGGACGTGGCGCGCGACGGGGGTCGAACCCACGAAGCTGACCGCCGCGACGCGCGGGTCATCCAGCAACGCGTTTACCGCCACTCTGTCGCCATGGACGACGTTGAACACGCCGTCGGGCAGGCCCGCCTCCGCCAGCAGGCGGGCGAGTTCGACCCCCAGCCCAGGGTCGCGCTCCGACGGCTTCAGAATGAAGCTGTTGCCGCAGGCGAGCGCCACCGGGAACATCCACATCGGAACCATGGCGGGGAAGTTGAACGGGGTGATGCCGGCGACCACGCCCAGCGGCTGGCGCATGGACACCGCGTCGACGCCGCGGCCGACCAGCTCGCTATATTCGCCTTTCAGGAGCTGGGGCACGCCGCAGGCGAACTCAACCACTTCGAGGCCGCGGGTGAGCTCGCCCCTGGCGTCCGATAGCGTCTTGCCGTGCTGGGCGGTGATGATCGCGGCCAGCCGGTCGGCATGATGCTCGACGAGGTCGCGTAGGCGGAACAGCACGCGGGCGCGGACGTGCGGCGGGGTCGCCGCCCAGGCGGGAAAAGCGGCGGCCGCGGCGGCGACCGCCTCGCCTACCTCGTCCACGTTCGCCAGCGGCACGCGCGCCGCGATCCGGCCGGTGGCGGGATCGAACACGGGCGCGTCGTGGCCCGACCGCCCTTCGTTCTCGAGCCCGGCGACGAAATGCGGAATGACGGGCACGGACATGACGACTTCCTCGACGTTTGCAGGGCGGCTAGCCGCTCCGGCCTCCCGCAAAACAGCGGCAATCGCGCAGGCAAACTGTGCGCCAAAACCGGACGGTGCCATGCGCGGCCTCGGCTAGGCAGCGGAGGCCATGCGCAAGATCTTCGACAGTCCCGCGGCCGCGCTCGACGGCCTGCTGTTCAATCGCATGACGCTGATGTCGGGCGGCTTCGGCCTGTCCGGCAATCCGGAGAATCTGATCCCCGCCATCCGCGAGGCGGGGGTGCGGCACCTGACCGTCATCTCCAATAATTGCGGGGCAGACGGATTCGGGCTGTGGCAGCTGCTCGACAACGGCCAGATCGCGAAGATGATCAGCTCGTACGTCGGCGAGAACAAGCTGTTCGAGCGGCTCTACCTGTCGGGCGAGCTGGAATTGGAGCTCAATCCGCAGGGCACGCTGGCCGAGCGCATCCGTGCCGGCGGTGCGGGCATCCCGGCCTTCTATACCAAGACGGGCGTCGGCACGGTGGTAGCGGACGGCAAGCCGCACGAGGTATTCGACGGCGAGACCTATGTGCGCGAGACATGGCTGCGCGCCGACCTCGCCATCGTGAAAGCTTGGCGCGCCGACCCGGCCGGCAACCTCGTGTTCCGCAAAACGGCGCGCAACTTCAACCCGGTGATGGCCACGGCCGCGCGCACCACGGTGGCGGAGGTCGAGGAGATCGTGCCGTTGGGCGCGCTCGATCCCGACCACATCCATACGCCCGGCATCTTCGTGCAGCGCGTGATCCAGGGCGCACACTATGCCAAGCGGATCGAGCAGCGCACGGTGCGACCCCGGCCCGCCGCCGCCTGACCTTTCCCGAACGGAGCCACTCATGCCCTTCACCACGCGCGACGACGGCACCCGCCTTTACTGGAAGATGGAGGGCGCCGATGCGCGGCCGCCGCTGGTGCTGCTGAACTCGATCGGCACCGACATGGGCATGTGGGACCGGGCAGTGCCCGCCTTGCTCGCGCATTTTCGCCTGCTGCGGATCGACACGCGCGGGCACGGCGCGTCCGACGCGCCTGCGGCCGATTACTCCATGGCGCTGCTGGCCGACGACGTCGCAGCGGTGATGGATGATGCGGCGATCGATCGGGCGGCGGTGGCCGGCGTGTCGCTGGGCGGCATGATCGCGATGGAGCTAACGCAGGCCGATCCGTCGCGAGTGGCGGGGCTGGGGCTCGTCTGCACCACCGCCACGCTCTACACACAGATGTGGGCCGACCGGGTCGCCACCGTGCGTGCAGAGGGCATGGGCTCGATTGTCGAGGCGGTGATGCAGCGATTTCTCAGCCCCGACTTCGTCGCCGAGCGGCCGGAGTTGGCAGAGACGATCCGCCGCACCTTCCTGTCTACGGCACGCGAAGGCTATGCCGGCTGCGGCGCCGCAATTCGCGACATGAGGCTGCTGGAGCGACTGGGCGAAATCAATACGCCAACGCTGGTGGTGGTCGGCAGCCGCGACGTGTCCACCCCGCTTGCCGGCAATGGCGAGCATCTGCTGGCGGGTATTTCCGGCGCCACGCTCGCCACCGTGGACGGGCCGCACATCGCGCCCGTCGAGGATCCGGAGGGTGTCGCGACCGCTTTGATCCAGGCGTTCGGCTGAGCAATGGCCGAAGCGTTCGTCTGCGCAGCGGTGCGCACGCCGATCGGCCGCTATGGCGGCGCGCTCGGCCGGGTGCGTGCGGACGACCTCGCGGCCGTGCCGCTACGCGCGCTGATGGCGCGCTGCCCTGGGGTGGACTGGGCGGCGGTGGACGAAGTGGTGCTGGGCTGCGCCAATCAGGCGGGCGAAGACAACCGCAATGTCGCGCGAATGGCGGCGTTGCTCGCCGGCCTGCCCGAGGCCGTGCCTGGCACCACCGTCAACCGGTTGTGCGGATCGGGCCTGGACGCGGTGGCCATGGCCGCGCGCGCGATCCGGGCGGGCGAGGCTGAGCTGGTGGTGGCCGGCGGCGTGGAGAACATGACCCGTGCGCCGTTCGTCATGGCCAAGGCCGACCGCGCCTTTGCCCGCGCGCCGGCACTGGAGGATACCACGCTCGGCTGGCGCTTCGTCAATCCGGCGATGCGGGCGCGCTATGGCACCGACAGCATGGCGGAAACGGCGGAGAATGTCGCCGCGGAGCACCGCGTAGGCCGCGAGGCGCAGGACGCTTTCGCGCTGGAAAGCCAGCGCCGCGCGGGCGTGGCGCAGGCGTCCGGCCGGCTGGCGGATGAGATCGTGGCCGTGCCCGTGCAGGCGCGCGGCGGTACGATCGAGGTCGATCGCGACGAGCATCCACGCGCGACCACCGCCGAGGCGCTTGCCGGGCTGAAGCCGGTCGTGCGCGCGAGCGGCACCGTCACCGCGGGCAACGCGTCGGGCATCAACGACGGTGCAGCGGCGCTGGTGATTGCGTCGGCTGAGGCCGCGCGCCGCTACGGACTGGAGCCGCGCGCACGCATTCTAGGCATGGCGAGCGCGGGCGTGGCGCCGCGTGTCATGGGTATCGGGCCAGTGCCTGCAGTGCAGCGGCTGCTGAACCGGCTTGCCGTCGCTTTGGACGCCATCGATGTGATCGAATTGAACGAAGCGTTTGCGGCACAGGCGATCGCGGTGCTCGCCGCATTAGGCATCGATCCCACTGACCCGCGCGTCAATCCGAACGGCGGCGCAATTGCGCTCGGTCATCCACTTGGCATGTCGGGGGCAAGACTTGTGCAGACCGCCACGGCAGAATTATCGATGATGAGCACCCGGCTAGCGCTGGCAACAATGTGCGTCGGCGTGGGCCAAGGTGTAGCGATGCTGCTGGAGCGCACCTGACGGTGCTGGCAGAGGTGCTGTCAGACCAAATTGCCCCGGCTGTCGATGGGCTACTAGGCGGCAGCTATGCGCCGCTACAAGCCTGTTCCGCCCTCTCCGTTCAAGCGGTTCAACTCTTCGCCCGAGGTGATCCGGCTGGTGGTGCTGATGTACGTGCGCTTCCCTCTGTCGCTGCGGAACGTGGAGGATCTGCTGTTCGAGCGCGGGATCGACATCTGCCACGAAAACGGTGCGGCTGTGGTGGAACAGGTTCGGTCCCATGTTCGCGGCCGACATCCGCCGCCAGCGGGTGGGCGCCATGCGCGGCTTCCGCCGCTGGCGCTGGCACCTGGACGAGGTATTCGTGCGCATCAACGGCGAGCGGCACTACCTCTGGCGCGCGGTCGACCACGGAAGGCGAGGTACTGGAAAGCTACGTCACTAAGACCAGGGACAAGAAGGCGGCGCTCGCCTTCATGAGGAAGGCGCTCAGCGCCACGGCTCTCCCGAGGCAATCGCTACCGACGGGCTACGCAGCTACGGCGCCGCGATGGACGAGCTAAGCTGCCGCGCCAAGCAGGAAGTGGGCCGCCACGCCAACAACCGGGTGGAGAACAGCCACCTGCCCTTCCGACGACGCGAGCGCGCCCTGCTGCGGTTCAGGCGAATGGGCTCACTCCAGAAGTTCGCCTCCGTCCACGCCGACGTCCACGATCACTTCAGCTCCGAACGCCACCTCGTCGATCGCCAGACCTACAAGGCCCGACGCTCCGTCGCGCTCGCGGAGTGGCAGGCGCTGGCGAGTTGAGACCCACGCTCAAACGGCTACCTACATCCCGTGGAGAGCAGTTCGCGTTAGACTGACAGCACTGAATGCAAGCAGTCTCACCGAGCTGCTCCAGATCGCGCTGGCTGCAGGGATCGCGCCCTCGATGAACAGCAGGGGAGGGCAGCGAAGGTCTACCTAGGAACCTTACGGATGCCCGGGCCGGGCAGCCGACGATAACGTCGGTCCATTTCACGGGACCAACGACGATGTATAGTAAAAACGCGGCCGGCGCCAAACTCGCGCAACAGTCCGACTGGCTCCATCATTGGACACGGGCGCGGGAGGAGCTCGACCGCGCACGCTGGGCCTCCAGTTGCTGCGCGCGCCACCCCCATGTCGAGCTGGCGCAGCTGCACATCCAGCGCTTGAAGATTGCGCCCATGCGACCGCCGGACGCATGAGCCAGAAACGCGCACGCGGCGTTGGACGACAAGCTGTTGCGAGGGGCGGCGATGAAGACGGTAAGTTTCCGTGGCGGAGAGAAAGTGCCTGCCCTGGGGCAGGGCACGTGGAAGATGGGCGAGCGCCGCGACCGTCGTGCCGCGGAGATCGCGGCGTTGCGGACTGGGGTCGAACTGGGGATGACGCTCATCGACACGGCGGAGATGTATGGCGAGGGCGCTGCCGAAACGCTGATCGGAGAGGCTCTCGGCCCGATGCGCGACGCGCTGTTCCTGGTCAGCAAGGCCTATCCCCAGAATGCATCACGCGGCCGGCTCGCGGCCGCGTGCGAGGCCAGCCTGAAGCGGCTCGGCACCGATCGGCTCGACCTGTATCTCCTCCACTGGCGCGGCTCCGTTCCGCTGGGCGAAACGGTCGAGGCGATGGAAGCGCTGACGGGCGCCGGCAAGATCCGCTACTGGGGCGTGAGCAACCTTGACACTGCCGACCTGGAGGAACTGGTCGCAGCGGGCGGCAGCGCCTGTGCGACCGACCAGATCCTCTACAACCTGTCGCGCCGGAGCCCGGAGCACGACTTGCTCCCATGGCTTGCCGACCATGCCATGCCGGTGATGGCCTACAGTCCTGTCGAGCAGGGGCGGCTCGTCGCGAACGCTGCACTCACCAAGATCGCCAGGTCCCTCGACGCCGCACCCGCACAGGTCGCGCTCGCTTGGACGCTGCAGCATGACGGCCTCCTGGCGATCCCCAAAGCCGGAAGCGTGGAGCACGTCCGCGAGAACCGAGCTGCGGCCGATCTCGTGCTGCCCGAAACCGTGCTCGCGCAACTCGACACTGCCTTTCCGCGGCCGCGCAGCCGTCGACCGCTTGAAATGCTATGAGCGAGGTTGGCCGGAAGGATCCGGATCAGTGACCAGCGCCCTTTTGCGGTCCTATCCGGCGGTTTCGGCGAGGCTCTCAGCTTCGAACGCTCGTGGGTATGAGATGGTCGGTGCTCCTGGCGATCGCACGCGCGATCCGACATCGCGGCCGCAATGTAACGGGCCGACCTCGTCAGCCGACCTTCACGCCCTTCCAGAACGCGATCCGGCCGCGGATGCTCTCGGCCTCGGGCTTCGGGTCGGGATAGTACCACGCGGCGTCGCGGTTCTCGGCGCCGTCCACGCTCAGGGTGTGATAGCGTGCCGTGCCCTTCCACGGGCAGACGGACGTGGTGTCGCTCGGCCTGAGCAGCGCGGCGTCGATCGCCTCGGCGGGAAAGTAGTGGTTGCCCTCGACCACGACCGTGTCGTCGCTGCTGGCGATCAACGCGCCGTTCCAACGTGCCTCAATCATCGTCTTCCCTCGTCAACTTTAGCGGTCCGCTTTGGCCCGCAACCAGGTTCCTGCGCTACAGGCGCTTGCTGAGAAAATGGCGCCGCTGGCCAACGGGATGATCCTCCAGCGTGCCGAACAGCTCGAAACCGAGCTTTTCGTAGAAGCCGCGCGCCTGGAACGCGAATGTGTCCAGCCACACGCCGACGCACCCGCTCTCGCGCGCAATGTCGTCCGCCCGCAGCATCAGCGCCCGGCCGTGCCCCTCGTCGCGATGCTCCTCCGGAACGGCAAGATATTCGACGAACAGCCAATCGTAGGAGCACCGGCCCCACAGGCCACCTACCGGCTCGCCGCTTGCGTCCGTCAGCAGCACGGCCACCGGGCGGACGCGCGGGTTGCCTCCGCGAGAAAGATTGTAGGCGCGCAGCGGCGCCAGCACCGCGTCCCGGTCGGCTTCGGTAGGGCTAGCGGGCGTGGTCAGGCGCAGGGTCATGGTTCCACCATAAGGCCGGCCAGCCGGCCTTCAACGCACGCTTGCCGGCGACGAG
>Ga0325400_1005088_pt1 | contig 12306 bp, 2 predicted proteins | sample PopdelMetagenome_2_FD_205662 | JGI IMG/M metagenome (GOLD analysis project Ga0325400, IMG submission 205662) | Populus deltoides microbial communities from Bellville, Georgia, United States - Xylem-PdKOR-R1 | ecosystem: Host-associated > Plants > Phyllosphere > Stem > Wood/Secondary xylem...
TTCCATGACATAACCAAACACTGGAAAGTGTTTTCCAACTTATTTTCCATTACACTACCAAACATCGGAAAATACTTTCCCGGAATTCACTTTCCTGGAATTCACTTTCCCCGGAATTCACTTTCCAAAAGAAAACTACTTTCCAGCAAACAAACGGGGCCTAAGTCTGTTCAGCTGTCATCGGTCTCTCCCCCGTTCATTGGGCAGCTCAATCCTTGAACATGTCTGATTATCAAGGTTGTAAATTTCGTTACTGTTGATGTTTTGTTTTTTTAATTCAAATGATAAATTTTGTTTTCGGGTTATAAGTTGTACTGTTCACACACACACACACACATATATACATATACATATATATATATATACACGGGTCAGATTAATTTTTTTTATGTAAAAAAAATATATTAGGGGTAGTTGATATGGATATATTATGTAAGAGTTGATATAATATGATCTGATCAAACAACTTAACGGGTTCAGAAACAATATAGACGATTAGTAAAAATATAATTTCACACAAAAAAATCCAAGACAACATTATTTTTAAAGATATTAAGATGATATTATATTAGATTGATCTAAGATAACTTTTTAAATTCATGATCCGGATCATTAGATCATGAAAATTCAAGATAAAACAAATTGAAATAAATTATGAAGTTCAAACCTTAATAAACTCATTATTGAGTAATGGAATTAGAAAAATAATAAATCTAGAAAAAGGACACAATAAAACGATTCAGGTCTACATGAGTTAACTCGCAAAAAGTCGTTACCTAGATCACAAGACCGAGATAACTTCATAAAAAGCAAACCAAAACAAATGGCAAGGCCTAACTAATATTCACCCTAATGTTGGAGATATTGAATGATAAAATTATAAAAAAAATCAATTTAAAAAAATAGACAAAAAAAACTACAGTCAACTGAATTAACCTATCAAATCCATGAGATGAGTCACAAGACTACGATAACCAAAAAAAAAACACGATCAGATTTGAAGTTCAATACTCAACAAATCAAGTGTTGGTTGATGAAATTAAAGATAAAAAATATTGATTTTAAAAAACTAAAAATTAAAAATTAAAAAATAGGTGGAATGAAATTAAAATATCTCGAATGAAATTTAAGTGGTGAGTGTTTATTTATGTGGTTGCTTTTGCTTTTGCTTTTAAAGCAAACTGCAACAAAATTATGTCTGGTAACTGAGGAAACATTGTTTATTGTTTGTAGGACTCATCATTTTTTGTATTTTAAATGCTGGGCAGTCGATAGCAGCTACACGCTGCTTCTCCCATCAAAATGTTCTCCATTGTTTACTGTTCTGGACGGACCGAGTCTGGTCCAAAGTTAAATGTATTGAACCATGTCCGATCTAGTAAAAAATTTCAATTTCAATTTTTATTTTTATTTTAAATTGTGTTTTATTTGAAAAACTGGTGTTTGATATTATTCAATAACATTACATAAATTAAAAGGAGATCGCTTAATGACGTAGCATTTGTAAAATTTGATCGTAATTTCAATTTTGTTCTTGGTGATATTTTACCTAATGTTGTTGCGCGCTTAAAAAACCAAAGAAACTGTAATTATTGTCGGATGGATTTCGTATATAATAGAATTATAAATGGTTTAATGAAATAATAAAAAAAAAATTTATATGAAGTATTATTTATTTCATGATATAATAGCATTAGTTAAATCTACAATATTTAAATTAAAAACTTTCACTATATATATTAATTATTTTATAACTTTAATTTGAAAAATATTTTTAACCAAATACATTAAATTACTTTTTATTCAGTCTCAATTTCAACTACAGTTTTAATAAAAAATATATACCAAACCAACCTCAACTAAAAATATTTTTTTATAAAATAATTTTTTCAAATTATAATTATAAAAGTTATCATAATATTAAATACACTCATAAAAATATAATCCAAAACAAGATTAAATTTATGCAGAGTTGTTTATTTTTTTAAAAAAATGGTACAAAATATAATAACTATTTTGAACGGGATAGGATTGAACTGACAACCATGTTAATTATACAATGCATCTAAAAAATTGACATGGCACTCTACATTAACACTGCCATTATTTTTATTTTTCTAGCACTTAACTTTTTTTATTTTTTATTAATTTTATCATTGCTATGATATTTTATTTCTTTGCATATTTCAACGAATCAAGGTATTTGATCATAGTTTATAATTTAATCAGAGGCCATTGTAATAAAATATAATTTAAATTTGTAGTGTGAAAAATAACTAAAAGAAAAGAGACCAACATAACAATAAAACAAGGTTTTTTTCTTTAATTTATTTTACTCTTTTTTTTTTATAAACTTTAATTATAAATTTGAGAGATGAGAGAGATTATTATTAGACAAAAAAAAAAAAGAAAAAAAAATCTATTGACTACATAAAACAATAAAAAAATCGATCTTAATAAAGAAGCACTATTAAGGTGTTTTAAAACCTGAGTTTTTTTTATTTGATTTAATTTTAAATTTTTGGACTTGTGTTTTGAAGTTAGAAATCCACGACCCAGACCCAACAAACAAACAACCCGAATATTAGACCAGACCAGACCAGCCCCGGACTGGGTCGGTTAACTATGCACCCAACAAGGAAATTTTGCGTGAAATATATATATACACACACCAAGCCCTCCCTCCTCTCCCTGTCTCTCTCTTAAATTCTCAATCCCCACACAACACGCGGACGACAGTCTTTCGTTACCTCTTTACCAGTCCTACTGCATGGCGATTAGGGCTCGATCTCAAAATCAGGGCACGTAATCCCCCTCGATCGATGCTATTTCAACTCGATTAAGATGTAATCTCACACTGATTTACGACCTTTTTAAACCAATTTGCAAGCCAACTGAGTTTTTTCCATTTTCGATTCGGTGATTTTAGATTTCTAGGGTTTGTTTCTGTTCCTTTGGTTTTCTTTTCGTCATGAAGGTTGGTCAGTCTGACAAGACCAAAGTGGTGGTCCGCCACTTGCCACCGGGGGTTTCTCAGCCGATGTTCGTCGAGCAAATCGACCTTGCTTTCTCTGGCCGCTACAACTGGCTCTCCTATCGTCCTGGCAAGAGCAGGTTAGGGTTTGCTTGTTTTTTATTTTATTTGACCTGATTTAGGGTTTTATCTGACATTTTAGTTTCATGTAGTGTGGTCTAGGGTTTTCTGTGCGTGTAGAGCTTAGATTAAATTAGGGTTTCTGTGTGCGTGAGGCAGTTCTGCTCATGTTTTGTTATATTAACCATGATCCGTGTAAGGTAGGGTTTGATGGTTACTTTGAATGAAGTTGGATAAACTTGATATTTTAAAATGGGCTGTTGCTTTATGAATCTTAGGCAACTGTTGTGGATGGGGGAGTTGGAAACTTGAATGGGTGCGAATTTGGAATTAAAGACACTGAGATGGCTCAGAATTACATCCAATTACTAGAGTTATTGCTGGCTTGAATTGAAGTTGTTTCCAGAAGCACGGGGAATCTGAAATGACGGAATGTGTTGGGGCCTTAATGGACAATCAACTGATTTGTAGAACAAGACGCTTCTGGGTGTTTGTTTTAATGTTTTAGAATTTCAGAGTTGATTGTCTTTGTTTAATTAAACCAGGAAAAACAGAGAATGCTAGGTTTTTTTTGCCAATCCCTTAACTGGTGTCTCTCTCTGGTTGTTGGTCGTTCATACTCTTTAACTGGTGTTTCCTTTGTTTGACTGTGATGTCTGGATTATCTTAGCATGAAGGAGTTTGTTTTTCTCCTAACAGTAGAATGTGGTGCAAGCAGCTATTTTTTTTTTTTTCTTATTCTGTCTAAAGATAGTTTCGAATTGAATATAGGCTGTAACTGTTTTTTGTATTCCCTCTTCATGGGTAACCAGCATTGGAGAATTAATGAAACATTTTGATTCATGAATGTAATTTTGGTTATGGCATTTCTCCTTTTGACTGTTTTATAGCTTCCTTTTCAAAATCTTGTTTGATATCAGACAGAATTGCAGTACTGCTTTTCTAATGAGTTGATTCCTGTGGAAAGTCCATCCCCTTCTTCAAGTCACTAATCTCTATGATCAAATTATGACATGTGAAGATAGATGGTTTCAACCCAAATTCGTGTTTTCAGTGAAGTGTGTGATTGATAGTATTTCCTTCTGATTGTTTCTTAAAATTGTTTCCCAGCCAGAAGCATCAATCCTGTTCTAGAGCCTATATTGACTTTAAAAGGCCTGACGATGTTATTGACTTTGCCGAGTTCTTTAACGGCCACCTATTTGTTAATGAGAAAGGTAAATCTTGAATACTTAAATCTTGCTTCCATATATAAATATCTTTGTATTTAAACCATGGTTTGTCATTGCAGGATCTGATGTCAGATAAACTTTTCCTAACTTATTATTCCATCTATTGTTTAGGCACTCAGTTTAAAGCTATTGTTGAGTATGCTCCTTCACAGCATGTCCCAAAGCAGTGGTCTAAGAAAGATGGTCGTGAAGGCACCATATTGAAAGGTATTTGATTGTTTTTTTTTTTTGTGGAATGAAATTGAAGAATATTTGTTCCAAGTGAACTTAATATGCCATCACTTTGATATCTGTAAATACAATCATTTCCTTGTTGACATATAGATCCTGAGTATTTGGAGTTCCTTGAATTTATTGCAAAGCCTGTCGAGAATCTTCCAAGTGCTGAAATACAATTGGAGAGAAGAGAAGCTGAAAGAGCTGGTTAGTCACAAAGATCTTGGAATGCAGCATTTTGAAATTATAGCACTACAAATAGGGAAAAAATGAATGATTGGATTGTTTAAATTGGAGATAATTTTTCATTTAATCTTGCTTGATGTTTTTCCATTTAACTGGGGAAAAATGAATGATTTGACTGTTTGAATTGAATATCATTTTTCATGTAATCTTGCTTGATATTAGTTAGTCACAAAGATCTTGGAATGCAGCGCTTTGAAATTATAGTACTAGAAATAGGGGGGAAATGAATGATTGGATTGTTTGCATTGGATATCATTTTTCATTTAATCTTGCTTTATGTTTTCCCATGATGTATCTACAGGTGTTGCAAAAGATGCTCCCATTGTTACCCCTTTAATGGACTTTATTCGACAGAAAAGAGCTGCTAAGAGTGGACCTCGGGTATTGTTTGAAATTGAATATTTATGACTGGTGAACATTATCAATTAATTTTAAGCTGCATTTTTTTATCTCAATTTATGTGCTATTGTGAAAGCTGTAGTTTAAGTGAATTTAGAACAGTGTTTTGTTAATTACTATAAATTAATTTGCAATGGATTCATTTGGCATGTATGATTGCTTCAATTGGACAATTTGTTTCTTGGATTTTAGTAGCAATGACTTTATTTCAGGAAAAAAAAGACAACTGTAGTGCAAAGCTCAAAAAATGCCTTAGCTTGAACTTGGGGCTGGCTAATTTTCATTGTATTCACACTGGGAAATTAGCCTGTTAGCTAAGAGTTTAGTCCTTGTGTTAGTTCATATGCTAATGTTTAAAAAACATGTACCATCTATACTCCTTGCTGCAGTTATAAATAAAGGCATGGTGAAAGTAGCTGAAATCTGGAATTAGCATTGCTGTAAGAATATCCTTTCATAGAGTGATGCACACAGGTCTTTGCTCTTGTTTCATGGTTTCAGATGAGTTTAAATTTGTGAAACTGATTTGATTTGATGTGTTTTTCGTGATTGTGTGGCTGTTCGCTTTGCATAATTTTTCTTTGTTCTACTTGTTATCTTATTTGTAACCATAACAATATAAAGTAATTCTGATTTTGGTGACAGAGGATTTTGTCCAATGGGAAACCGAGCAGAAGGGCTGGTGGCAGTGGAAGTCCGAGCTCTTCCTCATCAAAACGAGGTTCTGAGAAGAAGAGAGCTTCAACAACAATGGTACATGTTTATAATGATGTTTTATTCCTGAAGCCACATAGGGGAATTTTTTCTGAAGTTATTTTACCAGCTTGGATGTTGTCTGTGATTTACATGATTTTCTTTCAATAGAACTGTGAGCCTGGTACATTCTGCATCCCTTAGCAACACTTGATAAGTTATTAAATGGGCCATGATGATTTAAACAAGCTTTGCAAGTGGTTGAAGCTTAAATTAGTCATTGTTGTGGTGTTTAAAAGATGATGAAAATCTGATGTCTTGTTTCTTTGGTATTTGCTGAGCTACTGTTCTGAAATGCTCTGCTAGTTGAAGATAGTGCCTTGAACCTGTCTTGAGGTTATTGTGCATTTTGGGATCATGCGTTCACCAGAAATTGTAAAATGCGAGGAATACGGAAAACACTTTGCAGAAAATTGAACATGGAAAGGTGGAAATGTTGCTCTATGTGCTTGTTTTCTCGATCCAAACCACGAATTGTATGTGAACGTTTATGTTTTCTATTAGAAAATATCTTGGTATTAATTACCTGTAAATAAGAAAATACAAGCCCAGTAGAATTTTGCTGGTTGTTTCTTGCTTGGAACTTGTTGCTTTATTTGTTGAAGGATTCCATTCCATTTTTCTGTCCTTGGATCCTCACATGCATGCTTTTAGATGTCCTAATTTAAGTTTGTGTAATCATCTAGAAGCCATAGTTAGTGAATATTGAGATGTTATATGTTTTAAATTATTAATACTTTCCCTTGTCTAATGGGCAGTATGTTTTAAGGGACACTGTGAAAGGCACAAGTGGAAAAGAGAAATCAATTTATGCGCAGGTTCCCAAGCTAGATGACCGGCAACTATCTAAAGCTGTAACTTTAGGTTCTGGATCTGGGACTGAAGTATCAGAAGAGGAAACTGGTATGATGTGAAACTGAATTTTTAGGTTTTCAATGATGCTTAGACTGGCTACTAAGCTCTTGCCTGTTTTATGGTTTTAAACCTGTATGCTATTACAAGTTGCATTCAGCTTCTTCACAATTTGAGGGAATGCATTAATGCTCGTTTTATTTTTTTTGGGTTAAGCACTCTTCATTCTCTTTCATATAAAATTGTACTTTTTTGTTCTTGATCTTTCTGAGTATCTTGTTTTCTTTTTGGAAGAAAAAGCTGCTGGTTATCATACAACTCTTCATGGAAGAGAACATGTTCCCTACTTGTCTGAGATTGTTGGCTTTTACCTTGCTCTGTTATTCATATTTCAAAAATCTGCTTTTAATAATCATTAGATATTTAAATGAGTCTTTTCTCTTAGATTACATGTGTATTTTTTATGCTTTCTCCCTTTTATTTTAATATACTTTTATTCTCAGTGCTGTCATTAAGCATGGTTTGTTATCAATTTTTTATTCCAGCAGTTTCTGGAATTACTGGTACCGGGAAGAAGAAAATCCTGCTTCTGAAAGGGAAAGAGAAGGAAATTTCACTGGTGAGCCTTGCATTTCTCTTCTCCTCCCTCGATAGTGATTTAATTGGCGTATAACATGCTATGGATGGAGAAAGCATGCTTAATGTTTGCAATGCCCCTCAGAAATGCATCACAAGAGGGAAAGTTGCAGGATAAGGGAAATGTAAGAGAGGAATTGCAATATGCAACTGAATAGTACTTTCCCTTGCCCCCTTGTCCTGGAAAATGGTGCAAGAGAGAGGAAGGAGGTTTTTTTTAAATAGAGGGCACAAAAAATAAGCTAATGCAAGAGATCCTTCTTGGATGGATGTTCTACAACTAATTTGGCTGCTGTTGGATTGTGTCAAATGAAGTGGCCCAGAATGATTCTGGGTTGCTCTTGATTGAAATAACAATACTTATCCAATGCTGACCAAAATGATGTGAACTGATTTTTTTTTCCCGTATCCTGACTGAGTAGTTTTTGAATGTATTTATTTTTTTGTTTCCTGCACTAATTCATGCATGGTTGTGTTTGATTGTTAAATGACTCGTTGCCCCTTCTGTCATTTGTTTTATCATGATTACCATGACAGGCTTTAGTTATTTTTGAAACAATGTTTCTCATGGTTATTGATTCTCCATGTTACTGGCATCACATCCCAGCAACAGAGCATATCACCATCTGATAGAAATATCATTAGTTCGACCGCTTTAAAGAGCCAGCGGCATGAATCCTCTGGAAGGGTAATCAAAAGCATACTCTTAAACAAGGATTCGCGTCGAATTCAATCCTCTGGAGTCCAGTCTGAGCCACAGATGCAAACCTCAAATCTAGAAAAGGACAAACGTCCTCCTCGGCCCCCACATGCATTGGTTTTGAAGGATGCAAATGGAACACCAGATGACAAGGTTGTTGGGAATGATTTGCATGGTTTTCCAAATGAGAAGCAGGAAAGGCGAACCCGAAATAAAGATAGACCTGATCGTGTAGTGTGGACTCTCCGCAGATCAGAGGGATCCTATGCAAGTGATGAATCCTTGTCATCATCTGCATCTCTATCTACACAGTCAGGGTTTGATTCTTCACAAGGTAAGCTATTATTGATCTTCAGCCTAAATATGTTCAGAGTAGTGATATTGGGCTCATCTGGGTTCCCTGCAATTGCATTAACAAGTTCAAATGATTGTTTATTGCACTCTCACAATACAAGATAACATATGGCAACATTTGCCAAAAAACCTCAGCCATTTGAAGAAGAAACAACTTTCAGCAGCAGGATATTTTACACTCGAAGGAATTGTTTTAATAACTCTTCTGTTTTTTTATCTTGTAGTAAACCATGGAGATGTTAAAGCGGACACCTTAAATTTAAGGAGCGGAGAAGTAAAAGCACTTGGAAGTGGGCGTAGTAATCATTCTTCTTTAGATAATGGTTAGATTTTTTATTTTATTTTTTTGGTTTGGACATTCAACTTATATGTTGCTTCAGCATCTATTTGCCAATGCACATTTGTTAATCATTAATACGAGTTTTCAACTCAGATGCTTGATTTTATGCAGGATCACATAAACATTCTGGTCGTCGGGGACCACCACATCCTGTGAGGGATGCTGATGGCTCCACTGTTGAGGGGAAGAGTCTTAAAAGAGGTGGTGCTTCTGGTTATGGGTCCCATGAGGTGCTTACACTTGATTTTTGGATGCTAAACCACGTTGCCATTTTGTGCATTTCTTTCTTGTTTACTGATATGTTGAAGGTCTGCTCACTGAATTTACAGAAGCAAGTCTGGGTTCAGAAGTCCAGTTCTGGTTCTTAGTGTCTTTGAAATGGTAAGTCAATTCTTTTTCCGCTTAAATATTTGGTATGTCTTCTTTTAACTCGAAAACACTCATGATGACACTGCTACAATCTTCTTTACCATAAATCTTGTGGCCTCTCTGCTGCTGTTATATAAGCTGAGAATGAAACTGGTTGGAGGAACCTGGAAGGAGGGTTAGATGTAGGGAGGGTGAAGGAACAGGTGTGGTTGGAATTTGTTTTTTGTTCTTGTTTGTTTGTTTGAGAGGAAGAAATGGGATGCTATAGTCCGAAGCAAGATAAAGGGATTGTGAATGTGTAATAGCAATTTTAATCTTCTTCCTTCCTTCCAAAGAACAAAAAAAATTCTTCCAAGAAAAAGAACTGGTATCTCTTCCTCTTCTCATCTCGTCTCTTTCTCTTCCCTCTTTTGAGTCTGCATCTTCCTAGTTCCTATTGACATGCTTGACCATTCAGACCAATGATTATCAACATTTGGTTGGTTTGATAATTGGTACTCTTGACATATGAAGGGATGGATGTTGGGGATCTAAAATCATGTTGTATTTGCATTAAGGTTGTCACGGGCAATTAAGCTTGTTGAATGTGTTGATATAGAAATCTGCAAGCATTTTGATTATAGTTTTATAAATTAGATAATAGATGTAAAATTCATCACTGTCCTATATTTAAATTCAGTGGTCATCTGCATCTGTTTCTTTCATTACAAAGCAGCCTTTTGCTTTAGCTGGTGGATATCACAGTCTATTCCTGCGTAGGCCTTTTGCTGAGTTGATGATGTTTTACTGTCTCACATTATTTCTGCAGTGGAATGCTTAGTATCAGTGAAATTTTGGAGCATGCAGTTGCTGTATGCTGGAGGCTGTCCCTTTCTGTTAGACAGATGATCAGGTGTGAAGTATCAGCAGTGGAGAAGGTTTTTCTTTCGGAAACCTAGAAGAAAATTCAAAGTGGACATCAATGATGCAGGTATTGATGTAATTAATACTTGGGTCGATGAAATCCCGATCTCAGGTCAAAGACGGCTCGGAATGGGAGAAAAGGAGAAAAAGATATCATTGTTACTATCATACATAAGACCACAGTTTTTGCCAGGGTGTGTCCCCTTACTGGGTTCTACACAACAGAGCAGCCATTTGTGTCCTCATTCTTGCCATTGATTGGATATCGGGATATTCTCTACTTCTATAGGTGGATCCCTAAGTTAAACTGTATATATATCCACTGCAAATAGTTGCAACCAGGATTCCTTTAGTTGTTATATGTCTCATTAAGCAGTCTGCTATACGCATTTCGTGAGCGTTTGTGTATCGCCCCTGTTATTTTGTAGGGCTTCCTATACTCCAGTTCTTGTAGAAGAGAAGCAAATGTGGGTCTTTTGCAAAAAGCTTGGTATGTTGTGAATGGATTTGACCGATTGGTTAAAAGCGTGGATGAATATTGTAACTGGTAGGAACTCATTGGTGTATGTTATGGCTGTGTTGATGATGGTTTTATTCGGCCGAAATGGAAGATTGCCTTCTTACAACATGATGGCTTATGATGGTTTTCATACCCGTAGTGAATATGCTGCATGCCTTCATGTTTGTTTAAGTTTCAACAGGTCACTGCTCATTGCCTGATCAACAAGAGGTCCTGTGTGGCGATGGCACACGGGGGAGAATATGAGGCGGTAAATGCAGGCACAGTGCACTGGGATTTTCACTCATGTCTTGCACCATAGGATCTGAAACTTCTTGTAAATCTCCTGTTCATGTGCTCTATCATTATCTCATCACAATGTCTGCATTTTTTCAGAGTTTCTCAAGCAATGGATTACTGTATTTGAAGATGCCTCTTCATGCGTTTGGTTCTCTCTTCAGGGCTAGGAGTAAACCGAAATGGAGAGTTTTTATTCAAGTTCACCTTTTCAAATCTTACTCTTAGGTCCAAACATTGAAAATTCATGGAAAACAATTCTTGTTTTGAAAAAAAAAAAAACCCTAAATCACTAACCTAACCTGTTTTTATTTTTATGAAAGGTGGATTAATTCTATTCTTTTTTCAAAGAGATAAATTTGTGTTTTCTTAATTTAATGATCTTTTTTCATCCAGCACAAGAGAATATTTTTGAACTGGTTTGTACTGTGTTAGTCTCTAAAAAAGAAATCATGCCTTTTTAACTAGTAAAGTTATCGAGGGCGGTTCAAAATTGTATTTCAAACATTGTTTTTTTTAAAATTAATGTTTTTATTTAAAATTAATTTATCTATGTTTTTTTGATGTTAAAAATGTTTTTTTAAAAATAAAAAAATATTATTTTTATATGTTTTTTAAATAAAAATATTTTAAAAAGCAATTATTATTATATTTAAAAAAACCTACTATATTTTCAAACTTTATCTACATCTAGCGATTTAATTTTTGGCATTAAAATTTATCAAGTTATACTGCCTTTACTTCTATTATTTAATTTAAAACTCTAACATGGATTGAGGTGGGTTAATGGCATGTTTAGAAGTATAATAAAAAATATTTTTTTTAAGCGTTTTTTTATTTAAAATGTATTAAAATAATATATTTTTTTATTTTTTTTGAGATGAACATATTAAATAATTAAAAAAATAATTAAAACTGAAAAAAATAAAAAAATTTAAAAAAGATGGTTGGACCACGGCTAAATCAACAACTCACCACGGGCAGAAAAGAGGGCGGGTGTCCAGTTGAGAAAGCAATCCTTTAATTTGCGCACCACCAGATATTGAGAGATGGGAACAGGTTAGTGACGTGGATAGTCTCAAATTCAAGAAAAGAGAGCCTTAGAAAAGGATTGATGGATTTTCCTCTGTATGGCCAGAGAGAGAGAGAGAGAGAGAGAGAGAGAGAGGTTCTTTAGTTTAAGGGCAATGGCTTATTATTGATCAGTCTAACTCTATCCTTATAGAGCTCCCGAAATGACATTCTCTGTCTTCCCCAACCGATCCCACTTTCTCTCCTTCAACTCTGAATCCCCTCCTACTCTCAAGAAACCAGTTTTCGCGCGAACAAGCTCCAACGCTCAAACCCCCGCTTCCGCCGGCTCTCTCCTTGTCAATGATTACAAACCCTTCCCAGGTCTCTCTCTCTCTCTCTCTC
>Ga0325400_1005091_pt1 | contig 12303 bp, 9 predicted proteins | sample PopdelMetagenome_2_FD_205662 | JGI IMG/M metagenome (GOLD analysis project Ga0325400, IMG submission 205662) | Populus deltoides microbial communities from Bellville, Georgia, United States - Xylem-PdKOR-R1 | ecosystem: Host-associated > Plants > Phyllosphere > Stem > Wood/Secondary xylem...
GTTTTGAGAGCGGCAGCCGTCGGTTCGCGTGATCTACCCCTATTCAGAAGCCGCGTCGGCGCTGTCGCCGTCGCCGGTCACGGCGTTCGGTTTCCCGCGCCGTCAACGCGCTTAACGTACGCTGATTGCCGTCAAATTCGTCAACGACACCGGGGCATGGCATGTATGACACGGCCGTCACGGTATCTGTGATGCCTGAGCCGTCGGTGGCATGACGGGGCGGTATGTAGACGCTCTCCCCGTTCCGTCCCGAGCCCCGTGTGCCCGACGTCGGAGAGCAGGTCTGTGCCCAGGTGCGCCCGGACGCGTCTTGTCCGATCAGGCGCGTGCCGCCCGCCTCCGTCGTCACATACTCGGTCCAACTCTCACCGTCGGCATCCGTGGCCTGGCGGATAACTCGGTTGCCCACTACGCGTTCTATATATGTGGATCCATCGGGGGCGCGGCAGGTCCGGACCGATCCGGGAGCGGAGCAATCCCACTCGTTTGCACCTGTTTGCAGGGCCAGTATAAGCAAAGCAAATATCATTCCGGCAGGCCTTCAAATAGTTCACAGACGACGTGGCAATTCGCACAAAGCTGTGCCCACGTGCAACCTGCGGACGGGGCGGGTCCAGCGGTTCGGACGCCATCGGCTGACGGCATAGCAGGCCCGTCGTCATGAGCATCGGTGTTTGCCGGCTTGCCGTGCCGTGCCGCGCGACGCCTAGCTGTGCTACTTGCCCAGCGCGTTCAGATCGCGGGCGAGTTGCGCGACGGGATCCATTGTCTCCAGCCGGGCGAAGCCGGCGCGTGATCTTGCGGCCGCCTCGGTCCACGCATCGGGGTCGCGTAGACCGTCTACCACTTCAACCAGTTCAGCGGCCGTTCGGCGCAGACCGGCGGTGATACCAAAATCATCGGCCATGGCGTAGGTCGCCGACCTGGGATGGACCGTGCCGACGACCGGCAGTCCGACCGCCATGAAATCCAACACCCGCGACGGCACCGAAAAGCGACTGCGCAAGTCGTCTTCGGGGGCAGCCAGAGGTCCCGGCATGAAGCCCAGGTGGCAGCTCGCCAGCACCTCGTCACGGCGTTGATCCGAGGAAAGGAAGCCGGTCCTGACCAGTGGTTCGCGCAATGGTTTCGACAACCTGCGCCAGGCACCGTTTGGGCCAATGTAGAGCAATTCAACCGCGTGTCCCCGTGCCTGTAGCCGTGCGCAGGCATCAACGAGCACCGCCAGACCGTCCTGATAGGATACGAGGTCGCCCATGGTGGCGATCCGCAACGGTTGTCCGGGTCGTGGGGGAGTCGCCCGGACGTCGGCACGCGCACGAGAGAAGAGCAGAGGCTCGGCATCGTCGCGTCCGCTGGCGGCCATCAGGGTTCCGGTGAGGCCGTAGACCTTGTCCGCATGAGCAAGTAGCCAGCTCAGGTCGGCGTTCAGGGCCGGCTCTACGTCCAACGAATCCCACAGGTGGACCACGAAGGGACGCCTGATCAGCTCTACGATGCGGCGCATGCGGGACGCGTCATCCGCGCCGATTGGCGCCAGATAGACCACGGAGGTGTCCTTCGCCGAGGCGGTCAGCCGAGCCTGGATCCGCGACGAGGGATCCGAGCCGGACCAGTGCGTCATGCGTGCGAGCCGGCCTAGACGGGTCAGCACCCCAGGACGTCGCAACATGGAGAGCCGGGATACGAGTAGCTTCTCAATCGATCGTGATCGCTGGTCGATCCGGCGGAGATCGCGCTGTTCCCAGTAGAGATGACGCGCGTCGGGAAACGGCATCATAAACCGCCGGGTCTGGACACCGATTGCCGATTTGCTCGACAGGCTGAAGCGCGTGATGAAGAGTGGTTTCATAACTGGTCGATCGTCATGGTTGGTCAGCAGGAGCTGTGGGCCGGCATGGACTCCTGCCTGGTACGGTTATGTTCGGTTATTGCACCCGCACAGGCAGGGTGTCGACGCCGTTAAGCCTATCTTCACCCGGTCCCCAGGTCGTAAGGATCTCCGAATGGTCGACATCGCACAAGTGAAACGATCCTGTAAGCGAGCGAGCTATACTCCCTGCGCGTTAAGGAAGGCAGCATAAGCGCGTGTGATCCCCTCGCGTAGCGGCACGGATGGGGACCAGCCGAGCGCACGGAGCTTATCGGCCGCCATGAGCTTGCGGGGCGTGCCGTCAGGCTTGGACAGATCGTGCGTGATCGTACCTTGGAAGCCAACCACCTCACAGACGAGTCGGGTTAGTTCCAAGATAGTGAGGTCGGTGCCAGAGCCGACATTGACATGACCCGCGTCCGAATAGTTTTTCATCAGAAAAACGCACGCATCCGCGCAATCGTCGACATACAAGAACTCGCGCCGGGGCGATCCCGTGCCCCACACCTCGAAGCTGGTCGCACCCGCTTCCTTCGCCTCGTGCGCCTTGCGGATCAGCGCGGGCATGACGTGGCTGCTCTGGAGGTCAAAATTGTCGCCCGGACCGTAGAGGTTGGTCGGCATGACTGAGATAAAATCGTGGCCGTGCTGGCGGCGATAGGCCTGTGTGAGCTTGATACCCGCGATCTTGGCGATCGCGTACCATTCGTTGGTCGGCTCGAGCGGTCCGGTGAGCAATGCATCTTCGCCAATCGGCTGGGGCGCCATCTTTGGATAGATGCACGACGAGCCGAGGAAGCACAGCTTGCCCACCCCAACGCGATGCGCGGCTTCGATGATGTTGGCCTCGATCAAGAGGTTGTCGTAGAGGAAGTCGGCGGGAAAGCGATCGTTGGCAAAGATGCCACCGACCCTGGCTGCCGCCAGAAAAATCGCGTCAGGCTGGTAGGCGTTCATCCAGCCGCGCACTGCAGCCTGATCAATCAAGTCGAGCTCACGACGGTCGGCGGTGAGGATTTCGCAGCCCTCGCTCGCCAAGCGACGCACCAGCGCGCCCCCCACCATGCCGCGATGTCCAGCGACCCAGACGCGCTTACCTTCTAAGCTATACATGATGCGGTCCTTATTTGTGTTCAGATGGGCGGCGTCTGCCGTCGGCAGGCCCGCTGCCATGGTGTGGGCGCAACACTACAAAAATAGCCCTTGCGCAACCGCTTTGACGACGAGTTCGGTGACTAGGATCGCATCAATGTGACGCGCCAAGGGGAGTAGATTCATTCGCGATGTCGCCGCGTAGGAATGGACTTGGCTGTCAGGAGGATTGCGGGAGCCCGCAGCAACCGCCCAAGTCGGTTTGCAATCCTTCTGGCCGTGGGATAGCGGCCCGCGAAGCCGTGTTTTCTGTCGTGGCCCTGGCAGGTCGGCCCGCTTGAATTGTTCCTTGCCGCATCGGGGTAGCTATCGTGTCGCCGAATAAACATGAAAAGCAGGCTAAGGCAGCGCCGCCCGACCCGCGTGGTACGGACAAGATACGGCTCACGGCGCAGATGGCCCTACTGGTGATATGCCTGGCAGGGGGAGGCTCGTCACGGGCCGACGTCTATTCCCTCCTGTACCTTCGGCCGATCGCGGCACTGGTTCTGGCGGCGGTGCTGCTGGTAACCACAGGACGCGAGGTCCGGGCAGCCCGTGTTCCGCTGATCCTGCTGGGGCTGCTTGCGGCGTCCATGGTAATCCAGTTGATCCCGCTTCCGCCCGAGATTTGGAGCGTGCTGCCAGGCCGCCCGGCGCTGGCTGAGGCTGCGGCCGCAGCCGGCATCGCCTCCGTATGGCGCCCCATCAGCCTGACACCCGACTTGACACTTAATAGCCTAATCAGCCTAGTCCCCCCCTTGGCGGCGCTGCTAGCCACGGTGGGTCTGACGGGAAAAGAGCACCGCTTCCTAATCCTTGTCCTGATTGGGGCGGCGGTCGCGTCAAGCGTACTGGGTATCGCGCAGCTTGTCGCTGGGGCAGCCGATGGCCCCTATCTTTACACGGTGCCTACCCGCGGAACTGCAAGCGGCTTGTTCGCCAACCGCAATCACAATGCCGCGTTCTTGGCCATCGGGCTTTTGTGCCTCGGTCATTGGGTGTCCCTGCATCCAAGTCAACGGCGAGGCCGGCTGCAGCCTCTGGTCCGCATGGCAGCCGCCGCCGCGATCGGCGTCCTGTTCCTGTTGATGATCATCGCGACCGGATCGCGGACTGGCAGCGTGATCGCGCTCCCCGTGCTGGTCGCCACAATCCTCCAGGCGCTTCCCAAGGGCGCCCTTCGCTCCCGCCGGGGGCGGGCTGCGGCCATCATCGTGCCGGTTATGGTGGTGTGCGGAGCAATTGCGCTGGCAATCGCGGCTGGCCGCGGCGCTTCCTTCGATCGCTTCATCGGCTTCGACGCGGATGCCGAAAACCGGTTAGAGAACTTGCCGGTGCTGCTAGAGATGCTCCGGACCTTCTGGCTGGTCGGGATCGGCTATGGTGCATTCGATCCGGCGTTCCGCTGGTTCGAACCCGATCATCTCCTCCATCCCCAATATTTTAACCATGCGCACAGCGATTGGTTGGAACTGGTGCTGACCGGGGGCGTGCCCGCTGCGCTGGTGCTTGCGGCCTTTGTCGCCTGGGTCGTCGTTACCGCCTTGCGCATCCTGCGCAACCGCGATGATCGAAATGGCTACGGCGGCCTAGGTATCGGGATCGTGCTTATATTGGGCGCCGCCAGCGTTTCGGATTACCCACTGCGCACTCCGCTGCTTGCCGTGCTGCTGGCGATTGGCTGCGGCTGGGCGACGCTGCGCCCCGCTGCCGCGCCCGAACACGGTCGAACCGATAATCGCCATTGGTTGCGCTGACACCAGAAGCTGTTTACCCTGCGGTCGAGACGAATTCGTCCCTTTTGAGGTCTTTCACCCTACATGAAAAGTCGCGTACTTCTTGAATGTTGTCTGATAATTATGTTGGGTGCCTGCGCTGAGCAAAAATTTATCGGCCGTCCGGGATTGCAATTGGTGGAGGGGAGCGCCGAGCTTCCGGCACCTCAAGTTGCGGATTTGATTCAGGAACAGCGGCCATATGTGATCGGTCCGTATGATCGCGTGTCGATCGACGTCTACGGCGTGCCCGACCTCAGTCGCACCGTTCAGGTCGATGCCAGCGGCAATATTGCTTTGCCGTTGGCGGGCGTGGTTGCGGCATCGGGCAAAACGCCGTCGCAGATTGCGGGAGCGATCGCTGGCAGGCTACGCGGCCGCTATGTCCGCAATCCGGAAGTTACCGTCAACACGGATGCCACCGCCCAGACGTTCACTGTCGACGGTGAAGTGAACGCCCCCGGCCAGTTCGCGGTCACCGGCCGCATGACGCTGATGCGCGCGGTTGCCCGGGCACAGGGCGTAACTGAATTTGCCAATACCAACTATGTTGTGGTGTTCCGGACGGTAGGCGGCCGGCAATATGCCGCACTCCACGATCTCAGGGCCGTACGGGCTGGTGTCTACCCGGATCCCGAAATCTATGCCAATGACGTGGTGCTGGTGAACGAGTCTCAGGGACGTCGCCTATTCCAGTTGGTGATCGCTACATCGCCGCTGTTGTCCGCTCCCTTGATCGCGCTGTTGAACTAAGGCGTTTCCGATGAATAAGATGGACCCCAGCGGGACCCTGACCATGATGCCAGCGCGGAGTACAGGCCAGTTTGGCTTCGGCCTAGCCGGCCGTAATAATGCCCATTCGGTTATCACGCAGGCGCTGTCTATCGTAAGGCGCCGTAAGTGGCTGATCTTAGGGACGGTGCTAACAGCGCTGCTGGTCGGCTTGATTGTTACCTTGCTGATGACCCCGCAATACACCGTCGAGGCGACGCTGGAGGTGCAACGGGAAAATTCGGGGCTAGTCAGCGTCGGTCAGCAGGACGCTCGCTCCGCTATGGTCGATCAGGAGTTCTACGAAACACAGTACGGCTTGCTGCACGCGCGTAGTCTAGCCGAGCGTGTGGCGACCGACTTACGGCTCCATGATAACGCTGCTTTCTTCGAGATGTTCGGTGCCGATGAAAATTGGTTCGAGAACGGCCAAGTACTGCCTAATGTATCCACTCGCGAACAACGGATTCGGGCTGTAGCTGGCATCCTTCTCGACAACATAGAGATTGAACACGAACGAATGTCTCGCCTCGTGCAGATCGCGTTCACTAGCCCCGATCCACAGCTGTCCCAGCGAATTGTTGATGCATGGGCAAAGACGTTTGTCCGCCAGACGCTGGACCGCCGCTTCGAGGCAAGCTCCTACGCTCGCCAGTTTTTGGAGACTCGGCTGAGCCAGCTACGCACCCGAATCGACACATCCGAGCGCCAACTCGTTGATTATGCTGCGCGGCAGGGAATCGTGAACTTGCCAGCCGCGACTAGTGGGGCGAATGGAGCCATCGCGCCCGAGCGCTCGCTGATTGCCGACGATCTCGCGACTCTTAACGCCGAACTCGCCCGCGCGCGCGTTGATCGAATTCGCGCCGAAAGCCGTCTCCAGGCTCCCGCTGCTCAGGCAGAAGAGGCGCTACAGAATTCGGCAATCAATGAACTCCGCCAGCAACGGGCACGGCTGTCGGCCGACTATGCACGACTGATGGTTCAGTTCGAACCCGGCTATCCTCCTGCCCGCGCGCTGCAGAGTCAGATCGCCCAGCTTGACCGTTCTATTGTTCGCGAAGAAGGCCGGGTCGGAAACTCGGTGCGCGACGCCTACCAAGCTGCGCAGCAGCGCGAGCAGACATTAGCAACCCGCGTCAACCTGCTCAAAACCCAAGTGCTCGATCTCCGGCGCCGCTCAATCCAGTACAACATTATTGAGCGCGACGCGGACACCAACCGCCAACTCTACGATGCCTTACTTCAGCGGTATAAGGAGATCGGCGTAGCGGGCGGAGTTGGCGTGAACAACATCTCGGTCGTTGACCGGGCGGAACTGCCTACATCGCCGTCGAGCCCCAAGTTGCTCATGAACCTGTTGCTTGCGCTGGCTTTCGGGCTAGCGCTCGGCATCGGCATGGCTTGGCTTCTCGAACAGCTTGACTTGGGGGTGGCTGATCCGCGTGAGGTGGAGGAGGAGCTTCAGGTGCCGCTGCTCGGCACCGTTCCCAAAGTGCTGGGCGAAAAGCCCCTCGAATCGTTAGAGGACCGAAAGTCGTCGGTGTCCGAGGCCTATGTTTCGATCCAAACCACGCTGTCCTTTGCGACTACCCATGGCATTCCTCGGACACTGGCAGTCACCAGCACCAAGCCGGCGGAAGGCAAGTCGACTACTGCGTTCGCGCTGGCGCTGTCACTGGCGCGCTCGAATCGCCGCGTTGTATTGGTCGACGGTGACATGCGCTCGCCCTCGATCCACGACCTGTTCAACCTTGTTAACGAGGTCGGACTGAGCAACGCGTTGTCGGGCGAGAACGACTTCGGCAAACTCTTGCGGCACTCCACCTTTGCGGGACTAGACATAATTACCGCCGGCCCACAACCGCCTAGCGCGCCTGAACTCTTGGGTAGCGGCCGTTTCGACCAAGTGTTGGCCGACCTCACCGGAATGTACGACCACGTCGTGGTGGACGCCCCCCCCGTAATGGGGTTAGCCGACGCTCTCTTGATCGGCAGTCGGGTAGAAAGTGTGATCTACGTGATCGAGTCCCACAGCACCCAGAAAACCATGGCCCGCGTTGCCTTAGCCCGCCTTGCCAGCGCGAATGCGCCGATTACGGGTGCGGTGTTGACCAAGTTTAATACCAAGCGCGCGCATTATGGCTACGGCTATGATTACGGCTACGGCTACGGCGACCCGAAAGCGGCCTGACGGATGCGTCGGACAGTAGAGGCGCTGGGGGGCTGGCGGCGGGTCGGCTTAGTGTGCGCCATCGGCCTGATCCTTTTATGGCTGTCGCTTGCAATCACGACTAACAACGTTTTTGCTCGCCGGAACCCGCGTCTGGCGGGGGTGTTTGGCTGGTCTGGTGCCGAAGTACAGGCCCGCGAAGCGCAGGCGTTGATGCGGCTCGATGCACCGCCTGTGGCGCTAACGCGAGCGGAGACGCTGGCACGGAGTGCGCTAGGGTACGAACTGCTCAACGCGCGGGCGGCGTCGACGCTTGGCTCTGCCGCAGCCCTGCGACGGGACGTGCCGGGTGCTGCACGCATGTTCCGTTATTCCGAAACCATCACCCGGAGGGACCTGCCAACCCAGCTCTGGCTGATCGAGGATGCCGTCAGCCGCGGCGATACCAGCGGGGCACTGCGCCACTACGACCGGGCGATGAGTGTATTCATCTCGTCGTGGAATCTGCTGGTTCCGGTGCTCGCCGCCGCATCCGCTGAGCCGCCGATTGCGCGCGCGCTGGCTGTTCGGCTAGCTCGTCGGCCGAACTGGTGGCGCGCTTTTATTGACCAGTTCATCTCCGCCAATTCCCAGCCGGCGACTGCCTTTCCTATAGTTCTGCCTGCCCTGAGGCTCAATCCGCGCGACGCCGTGGATCTGCCTTTTTTAATTCGCGCGATCGAGACGCTGGTTACGGCCGGCGCCTATGACGACGCTTGGAAGCTTTACAGCCAAACGACCGGGGCACGAGCGGGTGCACGCCAAGGATTGCGCAACGGCGGGTTCGAGGCGGTAGCTCCGGTCGCTCCCTTCGACTGGCGCTTAGTGGAAGGTGAAGGTCTGTTCGCTGCTATCCAGCCGCACGAAGGTGGTGCTGCGGGCAAGGCTCTCTACCTTTCGGCGGAGGCAGGACACACAGGTGACGTGGCACAACAGCTTCTGCTACTTGGATCCGGGCTTTATACCCTGTCAGGTACGGTGGGTGGCTCCGCCTTGGAGGCGGACAGGCCGGAAGTGCTGGTCACGTGCATTGGGGCCATGGTGCCGGTTGTGCAGATCACGCTCCCTCCTGCGACCCAGGAAGGAAAGCGCTTTGCAGCTGCTGTCAGGATCCCGGCCGATAACTGTCCGGCGCAGTGGCTTTCCATTCGTGCCCATGCGCCTCTAGACACCGCCGCGCCGGAAGTCTGGATCGATGCGCTTTCAATGAGGCGCGGCTGAACCGGCCGGCAGTGCCTCTTGCCTGAGGAAATTATCATGAACCCCGGCGCCAGTCGTACGCCCGAGCCGAGCCTGCAGCTGCTAGGAATGAAGGTAAATTTACTGGATCCCGAACAGGCGGTCGCGGCGATCCTTTCAAGCGCCGCGGAGGGCCGGGCTGGCTATGTCTGCGTTACTAACGTGCACCAATGCATGATGACGTTCGACGATCCCGGGTTCCGCGCCGTGGTGAACGATTCCGAGTTAGTACTGCCTGACAGTACAATCCTACGCTGGGCGTTTGGTCTGCGGCACCGCATACGGACGCCGGCGAGCGAAAAGGGTGCCGATCTAATGCTCAGCCTGTGCGCCGCAGCCGAGCAGGGGGGGATGCCGATCGCGCTGATCGGCGGTAAGGATGAGGCGGTGCTGAACACCCTGTCGGTCAAGCTTCTAGATCGCTTTCCCGGTCTACAAATTGGGTTTCGTCATTCACCGCCGTTTCACCCCGCGTCGCCGGCGGAGGTAAGGCAACTTGCCGCCGATCTGGATGCATCGGGCGTGAAGCTGATCTTTGTAGGCTTGGGCTGTCCCAAGCAGGAACGATGGATGGCCCAGTATAAGCCACTCCTTCATGCCATTATGATCGGCGTTGGCGCGGCGTTCGACTTCAACGCGGGGGCTGTCCGGCCATCACCTGCTTGGGTGCACAAAGCGGGGCTAGAGTGGCTCTACAGGCTGCTGTCCGAACCTCACCGGCTGTGGCGGCGGTACCTGACGACCTCACCCCGCTTCCTCTTTCATCTTGCGCTCGACATGGCCGGCTTCCCGCAACGTGGGCGGCAATAGCCGTCAGGGAGCGGTAACCTGACCCGTCGCGTTCGCCGCTAGAACCAGTGGCTTGAATGAGCTCGCACGTGGGGCGGCATATCTGTTGGAGCCGACCACCGTACTCGAAGGCCCGCTAGTCCCAACGGTTCTAACCGCTTCCACGTCGCTTGTCGACGTACTTTGCAGACGGTTGCCATGAACGCGCAGATTCGTGCAGCCTTCGCTGGAGATGATGTAGGGGCAGTTTGTGGTCAGGTCGCACTCAGTAACCTCGCCGCTATGCGACGGGTAGTTGATACCAAATTCCAGTGCCTTGCGGTCGGCGTGCGGGTGTGAAACCATTGCCGCGATTCGGGACAAACGGAATCCTTGCGTGTTGTCGAGCCGTACCAGCGTCCGGGCCACAGTGGGCGCGTGTCGCCGCGACACAATCCGAAGACCGTCAACCACCACGTCCCGCATCTCGAAGCGATTTGAGCAACGGATCAACTGGTCGTCTCCCCCAAGACCGTCAGCTAGTACGCTGAGGTTGCGCACGATCAGGCCCGAGCAGCCGACGCCTTCTACAAGCGCGCCCGTCACGCGCTCAAAATGAGGAGCCAACACCTCCACGGCTTCACCGGCACCGCTGAACGAAAAACCCATAGATGCGCAGTCCAGAACGCGCGGGCGCACAAACCGGTGTTGTCGGTATCTGGGTACATGGTCACCTGCTACAATATCGTGCCGGTGGTTCTGCAACTCCACTCCCATCCGGCCGTTGCCGCGGAACGTGCAGTCGATCCAATTGAAGTTTTCGGTTACGCCTTGGTGATCGTGGACGATGTGTACGCAATTATACGCTCCATCGGCCCCAGCGATGAAGGTGACCCGCTCGAAAGTAAAGTCACGGGCGGCGAAGCCTCCGTTCCAGACCATGGGTGCGCCGCGACCACGAAATGTCAGATCCGCAACGCGCACGCCGGCAGCCGGGCGGGAAGGTGTTGCAACCAAGGTGCCGTCCGGCCCCTCAATCACCGTGTCGTCTTCGCCTTCGCCAACGATCTCCAGCCCGCTGACATCCAAGACTAGGCCCCGTTCACCGCTAATACGGTAGGCACCCTGTTCCCCAAGTCCGCGGCGTGCAGGCAGTCGCAATATGCCCCCTGTCGACGCCAGACGCGTGAACGCCCGAGCAAACGCCGGCTGGTCGTCTTGGTCCCCGGACACGCGAAAGTCCAGCAGCGACACCTCCGGACGCGCTGCCACCTTACCGGCCAAGACCGGCAGGACGAACAACCCGCACAAGCCGACGCCGCCTGCCGCAAGAACAACGCGCCGCTGCTCATCCATGACAGGATTTCCCTTTTTTGCGACCGGCATCGGCATAGATGGTCTCAAGCATATCTAAGTTCCGTTCGGGCGTGAGATCGCGTTCGTATCTCGATCGTGCCCCTTGGCCTAGGCGGGCGAGCAGCCCAGGCTGACCGAACGCCTCCCTTACGACAGCGGCAAGGTGGTTCGCGTCATTGGGACGGAAGTGCAGCCCGTCCACGCCTTCCGTCACGACCTCGTTGAGCGCACCAAGGCCCGATGCGATCACCGGAGTGCCCGCCGCGAACGCTTCCACAACCGTCATTGGAAAATTCTCGTACCAGCGCGACGGCACCACCACCGCCGCAGCCGTGGCCATGGCATCCAGCACCGCATCCTGGCTAAGCCGTCCAAGAAAACGGATGTTGGCATCGCCCCTTACCCTCAGCTGCGATGCTTGCGGTCCGTCCCCAACGACCGTCAACGGCACGTCTAGGCCGGTCCAGGCGTCCAGCAAGGTGTCCACGCCCTTTTCCTCGCTTAGACGGCCCACGAACAGTACACCCGTCCGTGCCGGATGTCGCTCGTGAACGCGCGGATCGGCAATGAAGTTAGGTTTTATCGCTAGCTTGTCTGCGGGCAGACCGGCACGAACAAAGACGGAGCGCGAGAAGGCGGTCAGCGCAATGAAGCGATCAACGCGCCGCGTCCAAGTGCCGAGGGCCGCATGTCCGCGATGCACCGCCGTCACCGCGGCAGACCCGACGGTCGAGCCACGGTAGCAACGGTGTCGAATGCCAGGCCAACCGGAGCCCCCCAAGCAATCCTCACATGCCGCGCCATCACGCATCAAAAGGGCGTTGGCGCAGGTGATCCGGAAATTGTGCAGCGTCCAGACAACTGGAGTGCGCGCAGCATTGCAGGCGTAGAAGATGGCCGGGCTTGCCGTCGGAAAGATGTTGTGAACATGGACCACGTCTGGCCGAAAACGGGCGATCGCCTCGTCGGCGCGGCGCCGGCTGGCCGGATTGTAAACGCCCAGCAGGGCTGCACGCGCTGTGGCCACCGCACCACCAATATGATCATTGGCAAAGTCGAGACGTTCGACTTGGTGTCCGGCCCCTTCCAGCAGCGCGGTTTCTGCGGTGAATACCGAGTCTTCGCCGCCCGCCTGCTTATACCGGTTGTGAACGACAAGAATACGCATAGGACTG
>Ga0325400_1005092_pt1 | contig 12297 bp, 6 predicted proteins | sample PopdelMetagenome_2_FD_205662 | JGI IMG/M metagenome (GOLD analysis project Ga0325400, IMG submission 205662) | Populus deltoides microbial communities from Bellville, Georgia, United States - Xylem-PdKOR-R1 | ecosystem: Host-associated > Plants > Phyllosphere > Stem > Wood/Secondary xylem...
TTAATTCCTAGAGAAATAAAAATATAGATTTTAAGCAATTCTTTAAGAAAGACAACCAATCAATAAGAGAACACAACACCAATTTTATTAATCAATATGGCGATGGTGTAACCAATATTTTTATAAAACCGAGACTATTTGGTTTATAATTATTCCATTCTACTTTCCACTAGTTTTTCACACTACTTTCATGAACACTTTTACTTCATAGAATTAGAGGCCAAATTATCTTATTTAGTCAAAGCAGTCAAAGACCTAAGAGAGGCTATAAAAACTTTTGCGCTATAGTTTAGGACTTTGAAAGCTAAGTGCATTAGAGCGATAACTAAGTAGGATGGATAAAATTACTACTCGAGGACATGTAGTGGAACATAAAAAAGAAGTTTGTAAGAAACAAGTATTTAGATATCAAGAAACAAGTATTTAGATATCTACACCCTTATCGATGATGTTAGTTGTTTTGAGAAAGTTCTAGCAAAACAAATAGAAAAGAAACCATTAAGTATGACAGACATACCTTGTTAATTATTTAAACAATACCATGAGTGCATTCATTAATTGATTCAAACTCTAATTTTCAAATAAAAACAAAATGTCTATTTTTATTTAGCAATTACTTCATGAATAATTATAAATAGACCTAATATGTTTTTTTTTAATTCCATATGAATATTCAATGTGAATAAAATATTTATTTTTTTATATTCTTATTCAATTTTCTCAAGTTAATTATTCTTTTGTTTTCCTATACATTCACACAAAATTATCACGATTGAATATTGTTTTCAAATCATGATAAGTTCTTATTAATAAAAAAGAACAATGCTATAAATAAAAAAAATATATTTTTATATAAAAAAACAAAATATGTAAACAAGGGAAGTGAGTTTTATCTAAAGAAACTTTTAACAAAAATTCATAAGAAAAAATTATTTCCCCAACACAATTAGGTGTAAAGAAAGAAAAATATGTTTATCCTGTCAAAGATTTGTTGTTCTCTATGAAAATAATTTGGCCCTCATGTACTGTGATGAACTTACCATGTGAATTATGCTCATGCACCAAAATTTTATTTTTGAATAAGAAATTAAAATTATATTATTTATTAACTGAAGTAAAAACATCATTAAATAATTTTATTTATAATATATAATTTTATTATCATGACCAATATATATAATTGCCGACAAGGTACAGGTATGACATCTTCAATGAGTTGTTCATGCCACTACAGGGAGGCAGACTACTTCCGAACTCAGTCCTTCGTCTTGCCAAAACAGTTCCATGAAAAAAAGTCTTCTGTTCCTACGAAACTAGTACAGTATACCAAGTGCAAAATTCTCAAGATCTTTCATGGAGAAGAGATTTCAAGGAAAGGAGAAAGCCAATTAAAAAACCTATACAAGAAAAGGATTGTAACTTTCTACTAAAGAACGACTGATAAGAACATGATTTTGATTGACATACAGAAATTTTCTCTTCTTGTGATGAATACACTTTTTTTTAAAAGAATCTGCTTCGGCTTACAAGCTCTTAATCAATGTTTCAACTGTACAGAAAGTTCAGGGTTATAGGCATTGGAACATGACCTCCTATACTTCAGATTTATAAAAAAGGAAAAAACAGAAGAGTATGAAATGGAAAATAGAGTTTTCCTTTCTGTATGTATACACACAAAACTTAATGTTTGACTACCATGGCCTCCAGCTTCCCCTTCCTCGCAGCATGTTTTAGTTTCTCAAGTGCAACGAGTCCGACTTGCCTAACTCTTTCTCTGGACAACCCCATGCTGATAATAGCAAAAATCAACAAACTATAAATTTCAAGGCACTCAAATCTAGTCCTCATTTATACAAAGTCAGCATGCAGAAGCAGTGCAAAAATTTACTCACCGCTTGCTAATGTCCTCCCATGTGAGGCATTCTTTATCTAAACCATGGTAAAGACGTATAATCTCTCTTTCTCGTTCTTGAAGAGCTGAATCGATAAGCTTGTTTACTTCCTCCTGTCAAATACATTACTCAGCATATTAGCCTTTTTTCTCTTACAATCATCTGGAATCCGAATACAGGAGGATGAGTTATATATATATACTTGTGCCTCTCAAAAAACTCAACCATCCTTTTGAAACTCTACTTCACAAAATATCTCACTTAGTGTGGTTTATGTTTTTTGAGTTTTTATGGTGTCTACAGCATCACCTCATGGTAAACCTAAGCTGTATAAGTTAATTGCGGGTTTGTTCTTCCATTCAAAAGTTTTTCCTTCTCATTACAGATTCTTGTTTTCTTGTTCTTTTTACCTTGAGTGCCCACTCATCTACTCCATGCCATGGGTTGTTCTCGAGGCGATTATCTGCAATGTACTTTTAAAAAAGAGAGAAAGAAAATGAGTCAATGATGAAAAATAGACACATGAGAAGGATTTGCAGAATGGAGAGTTGAGCTTCACTTACACTATGGTGTGTTTCTCCTGGAAGACCATTCAAAGAAGGGAACGCTTCCCTATCAAGCGAGAAGACCTTACTGATAGCCTGCGTATGATGACATTGTTTGGTAGGCAGAAAGAGAGATTGAAAGGCTATAGAACAAGTAGATTCATAAATTTAGTACCTCAGTAGCATTCCTAACTTTCCTTTGGGACATATTCAAGCTTTCTGCAATTCTCTGAAAATAATAATGAAATAAGAAGATTCGTATGGGAAACAAGAACAAAACAGAATAAACAAAATTAAATATCTCCTCATCAAAGAAAAAGGGATTAAGAACGTTCACAAATGGTCAACTTTTTGGAAATTGAATGATGCACCAGCACTCAATTCTTATACACAGGAAAAATTAAGAAACTAAATTTCTGTGATTTTGATCCTGGTAAAATAATGCACTTACATCAATTGATGGAGTCACTCCTTTCTCTTCTAGTCTAATCTTCGCATTCCGAATTAGGCCTAACCTTTCATGCAAGTGATTAGGCAATCTCAAGGTTCTTGAATTCTCAACTAAAGCTCTTGAGACACCCTGTGTCCAAACAAAGACGTAAAAATGCATTAGTTTTGTAATATCACTGATGACTAGCTGGCATTATTATTGCAGCAAACTCATTTTTCAGGTACGAATTGCTTTGGGATAAAAAACAAGGGCCGTGAATGCTAAACTTCATAGGAAGACAAGTTTTCGAATATAGGTTATTAGAATGTAATGATGCAAAAGATCTGTGTGGTTATTATCTATTGTGGGATATGCATACAACTGCTGGTGGTAATATCTGATGTTCCAATATATAGGAAAAATCAGCCTTACCTGACGTATCCACCAATAAACATAAGTTGAGATTTTGAACCCTTTGGAAGAATCAAATTTCTCAATACCTCGCAATAGCCCAATTAAACCTGCCTGCATGAGAAATATTACAAACATTACATATAAGAGGTCGGCCACAACTCTATCCAAGCTACTCAGATACATGGATACCGACATTTCATACTTGAAGTGAAGCAAAAGAAAGTAACCTGAACAAGGTCAGCCATTTCAGCACCCATGTTATCATTTTTTTGAGCAATAGACATAACCAGACGAACATTGCTCATGGCCAGCTTCTCTCTTGCCAAGGAGCATTGAATCAATTGTGACTGTAAGTCAGCACGAGAAATCCTCAAGGAATCCGCAAGTTGTTCATCTGAGGGCTCACAACCTAATCTCTCCTTCAGACTGAAATTTCCAGATTCGAATATATTGATCATACAGCAATGGAATGAAACACAAATGAAAGATATGGATCGCATGTTTTATAAATGAGTGTTCAGCACACTAAAGAAAATTAAGTCATGATTTCTCTTCACATAAAATTGTCCCAAGTTTCGAGAACACGGAGCAAGGTGTGAATGATAAGAAAGAAAAAATCATTGCCATCCATACCGTTGCCCTCAATTATATCTGCCTTTGTCACATTCAAAATCTATTTTACGACAGAAAAATGCAATAAAGCTGCTTATCATAGAATCAACAAGGTGTGCAAACAAATAACTACACTGAACTACAAAACTTATCTAATCATTAATATTGTATTCTCACCTGGATTTATGGTCCTCTAAGGAAAGACCAGCTCTAATTATCCTTGACAGACGCACAACTTCTGTATGGGGAAGCACCTCATCACTTACTACACCCTTCACATAACCTTTCAAACGATTCAGCAGTAGATCTGGACTAATATCTGACCTTAGCAGCTTAAAGTCACTACTACGTGACATGAATTTGCTTTGGTTCTGATTTTTTCTCTTGTTATTCAACCTTCGTTGTCGAGCAGACACCCCAGAACAAGTGACAGGTATCTTCTTGTTACTTTTTTTAATTTTTGAGTCACTTGAGTTTATCCTCTCAAAAGAAAGATTCCATTGCTTTTCTAGCATAGACTTCTGCAGCAAAATGAGAGCTTCTACTGAATAGTCGAGAACAGAACTTTCTTCTTCGAAGTCATCTAATGTCTTGAACCATGTTGCCACAGTTGAAGAAGCAGAAGCAGTATCAATAAGTTCTTTAAGGGCTTTATTGGAGTGTGGATTTCGATAGGACGAGGGGAAGCTGGGGCCATATTTTGATGACTTTTTTGCAACAATCACACTCTTTGTTGTTGTAATTTGATAGTGGGCTATTCCATGATCATTGACATTGGAAAGCTTTTCTGTGAGGTCTGAAAAATAAAAGGAGGAACTCAAGAGCCTCTTTCCTGTGGTAAGTCCAATAAATGAAGCTGTGGCCATCATATGGATACTTTCAGGTTTGTACAATAATCATCACAAGCTTTTAGAAAACTGATGAACCAGTCTACCGCTCTTCAAGCCTCCTCTATTCACAAGGCTCCGTGCATGTAGATACTGTTTAGGATAAATCTCCCTAAAGCTCACTTTGATAGCCCTTCTGGAATTAAAATCGAAGGAAATTGGGGGGAAAAAACAAATATTAGGATCCTCAATAGGTCAAAAAAAGAAAAGAAAAAGGGTAACTATATGTTTGGTAGCTTGTAAAAAAATGTATGGAGACAATAGTGATCCTCGTCGCATCACATTCCATAACAATCTACCAAATTTTGTGTAAGTTCATTGTATTCAAACTATCCAAAATAAACAACTACATGAGTGTCAGGGAATGTGGTCACAGATATGGATATGCAGAGGATTAGTATCCAGAAACCATGTAAATAGAGTTAAACTAAGAATTTCTAAAAAAATCAATCTCCAATCATATAGGAAATGGAAAGAAATATAACAGTGAAGTTAAAAACAAAGATCCCATCAAATACTAAATACAAAACTAATATGATGCAAATTAAGTATTAAACCATAGTTTAATTTTCTTTACCACATTAATAACAATTGAGATATATTACCATGCCTGAAACAGGTATGTGTTATAACATCTTGAAATCAAGCTTTAGCCAATAAAGTGAGACTTTGATGTTAAACCATGAATGAGTGGAGGGCAGATACATTAACTCAGTCCCAATACTCCAAGTGTTGAAGTAGAAGCCCATATCGTTTGCAGAGCTAATGATCACAAATGGTGTTTACAGTTGTGGGTTATTCTTCATATTTACTACTATATTTTCAAATTATGAGCTATGCAAGCTCTTCTCTGTCTAAACTGTGCCCCAGAAATTGGGTTCCAAGATCCAAACAAAGTGGCCAAAAGAACAAGAATAATTCAGTTTACAACAGAAGAATAAGGAAACGCATAAGAAAATTTAGAGAGTTTTGAAAGAAGAGAAATGGTGTATAAGTTGAAGAGCTGCATACCTGGAAAACAACAGTTTGTTAGGAAAACAAGAGAAGCAGAAGGTGATAGGGAAGAGGTGAGGATTCCAAAGTGAGCAAGGGGCAGAGTGGTTGTAAACTGCACCTAGCCTCGTTCCAACCTTATTTGTCTGAACGTATGATTTTTATTATTATTATTATTTTCAATTTTATCCTGTTTTTATAATCTTACTAAATGGAGGGTTACAACTTAATATATATATGAATATATTTGTTTTTCCGTTAAAAAATTATTTTAATTTTTTTTTATTTTAAATCATTTTAATATACTAGTATCAAGAATAAATTTTTAAAAAATATTATTCTCATATATTTTCAATCAAAAAATACTTTAAAATACAATCAAACACCATCTAAAATATTACCACCTCACTTATTTTAAAACCAAACACTCTTAAAAAGATAAATTTTATTCTAAATGTTTTTATTTATTTATTTTTAATTTTATGCTAATATAAAAAATAAATTTTTAAAAAATATTAATTTAATATATTTTCAAACTAGAAATACCTTCACATCACTGTACTATTTCAAAGGTGGTAGAAGATATGGGAAGGAGAGTTGCTATTGGCCATTAGAGATATTGGATCCATGTTTGAGTGGTGTGGAGATTGCCATTTTGCCTCTTTCCTTTTCTTCTCTGTTTTGTTCTTTTCCTGGTTTTTGTTCTTCGTTGTTTGAGAAGTGGGAACTGAGCAGGAAATCGATGGGTCTGCGACAAATCCATGAGTCCCCGCTTCAATAAACTATGTGCTGCTTCACACACGCTCTCTCCCTCCGCTTTACACTTGCGGATATTTTGTAATCTTAATTTCATTATTATTATTATTATTATTTTGGCTTTGGGTTTCTAAATCTAAACTAGTCAGACACCACAAACATTATTTAATCTCAAAAGGTTGAAAATTACATAACTTCATGCTCGATACAACTTGGACAGATTGGTTTAAATAAGTAATATTTATTTTAATCAAAAGACAAGTCCTTGATTCGTTCATGCCACCTTTCTTCCTTGAGTGAATCGTTTTTTCACAGCACAGACTCCTCACTTCTTGATTAGCCAACACCATTGGCCCAAGAGGAAGTATATCCTTATAGCTCCTGCTTCACCTGTTTTCTCCGCGCCAAATTTGCCACTTCACAGCATGAAACCTGTGGGCTTGAAGAGGTTGTTCTCTTCAGGGTTTTGCCAGGCAAGAAGATGAATCCCTAAACATTACATCCAACTAAGGACTCGGCATCTTGTATTTGAAAAGTCCAATTTACACCAGCAATGTAAAAACTCTTCACTGCCAGCGAGCTGGGAATCATAAAATACTTCTATTTACACCAACAACCCACAAAATTCATTGTAGAGCTTACAGAAATATGAGTAAATACGATTCAATTTACACTCGGAAACAGTTGACTCAACCTTGACATCTTGACTCCCAGTTGAATTCTTCCTCTGGCCTTAAGTTTAAACCTCGTTGATAAACGATTGAGATGCATAAAATGAAAACCTGAGAAAGGGGTGTTCGGGGCCACAGAATTGTTGGAACCAAGAAACAAAAGATTGCATGTCAAAAATCAGGGCATGAAAGAAACCACAATGATGAATTATATTTTATGCAAGCATAATGAATGAGCATGTTTCAGATGAGGATTTTCGAAGCAACAGCCCACTAAGTATGTGAACTAATAATGGGGAACAACTTTCTTCCAACACAATAACAAAATCATCACAGTAAGAAATTCAGGTGGCTACGAAACTAGGCAATCCTTTCAAAGTCTTTTCTTCCTCGGGATGGTGGTGGAATGCTATTGAAATTGGCCCTACGCCCTACAAAAGATTTCCAATAGTAGTTAATAAATTTCAATTCATGTGGATCTAACAAACAATTAAGCAAATCAGTCAGAAAGTACCCCATGGCATGCTGTTGTTCAATGAACTACTTCCTGGAGAACGTTGCCCCCCGGAATTGAAGCTGGATGAAGGGGGCTGGACCTTGATATGATTCCATTCACTACCCCGAACAGTGGGCCTTCCATGACTAAACCGCTGAGGGGGTTGCTGTCCTAATCGGCTTGGAGAATTTTGTGAGATATGAGGTGTAAAGTATGAAGGCTTTGACATTGAACGACCATATCCAGCATGAAGATCATGTGTTGAAGGCGGGCTTCCCGCATCAACATGTGAAAATGCATGAAAAGGCCCATTTCTGACATAATCATAATACAACCACAAAGGAGAGAAGAATAGTAAGAAATATTTAATAGTAAAAACATAAAACCCACTGGTCCCTTCTCGAGAAATAAGAAGGAAAAAAGAAAAATAAATGGTAGAAAACACGAATTATATATATAATAGAAAACATGAAGCAACAATTTCAGCATTATCTTAATTTATGCTCATCAATTTTCAAATTTTGAAGTTTCATATATACAATCAGTCAATCAACAGTTCTACATTTTCTTCTATGTTGAAATTTCGTTTGCTTGAATAGTGAAAGTTCTTGCTGCCCATTTTGCACAATGTTTGATTTATGTTAGACTCCACCACTTGGGCAATAGTTAACAAATAATAGTAGTAATCATAACTTGAAAAAATTCAGGCAACCATGTAAATTGAGAGAAACTGTAAGCTTTTTACTCAACACAAAGCATACCTTTGGTTTAATGAGCTGGAGCTTGCATTTGAGGCTCGGTTGGATCTTCCAACACCTACCACTGGAACACCAGAACCAAGATGCATGCTATTGCTAAACTCAGTGCTTATGGAACTCACATCAGAACCATCCTCTTGAAGAAGAAGTTCATCACTGGAAAATGAATAACAGATGCCACACTAAGAGATTAAACAAACACATGGTAGAAAATACAAGTGCATACTATTTTAAATTGCCCTTGAAATATTCTTTGGAGATGTGGTGACAGGTGCATTGCCACCCATCGCTCCACCAATTAGTGTTCAGAAAAGAGAAGCAGTCAATGAAAAAGTAAAATAGCCAAAACAACTGTTATCTTATGTTTTTTATGCTTTTTAAAATGTGCTTATTATTTCTTCATACAAAAATAGCCTTCTACTTTTCATATGTAATATTTATTATGATTTTTACTTTTAGCAAAACTCTCGCCCAAAATCTTTTCTTGCCACAATTATTTAGAAATAGCCACAAAAATGTCAAAAGTACTGTCAAAACAGATTATAAGCAATGTATTTATTGAAACTTTATTAACTGATCATGAACAATAATACCAAAGCCAAACTGCTTTGAGCTGACATCCCATTTAAACCTTGAATTAAGCAAATACATTAGCATGATGAAGAAAATACAGCTCCAAATTTAGAACTGGCTTACTCCTAAACGAGTTACATTATGAAATGTGATGTGAATAAACCTACCAATAAAAGATGAAGTCATACACATGACTGAATCCCAACATACAAGCAGACAGGCACCAACAGCCTAAAAATGGTTTAACGGGGGCAGTATGCTACATGGGGCTGATAAGAACCCTAAGGGTGAAGTGCTGGTTTTAGTCATCTAAGGTTAACAGCTAAAGAAAAGCCTGAGGTTCCATTTAATGAAAAGATTAGTTTCTAACAGGAATAACGTTAGGGAAAAAAAAAAGGAAAACCATGAACTGATTTCATCAAAGGCTAGCAATAGAGCAAATAAACACCTTATGCAGTGTGAATATCTCATAAAAACAACAGGGGGAATCACAGTCACATCTAGCTAAATAACAACTTTTATAACATGTCAATACACACAAGTTAAATTTTTGAACATATTTGATTCAATAAATTCTTCTTTTTTACTGAAAAGAAAAAAATAATCCTAAGCAATGGATGGACAGCTCTCTTTTTTATGCTATGTTCAATAAAACCATCAAAATCTGTTCCTTCCAATGTTATTTTGTTTGCAAGTATATGTGAAGGTAATATGCAAGGTATCAATGTAACTCAAAAGAACATATGATAGAAACTAACAATATAAATAACTCTCATTGTTACCTGTAATTGGGATCCCAGTCCCCTGGATCCGGCAGTGAAAGGCTAGCCTCGGGCTTATCGTGAATAGGCCCTGCACTTTGAGGACATTTCATATTAGGAGCAGGCTTAAACGAGCCTGGAATACTCTGAATGGTTGAGGGACCTGCTGCACTTCCACTGCCTCCTTGTTGCTGCATCCAGCTTGACTGCCGATGTGAGGGTGAACTACCAAGTACTGAAGGATTTTCCTCAGATTGGTTAGAGCAAGCACCATCAGTGGATTGTCCTTGCCAATTTGAAGATGTACAATCTTGAGATTGATAACTTCCAGAATGCCCCCAACTTTTTCTTCTATTAAATTGTGTAACTGCAGCCATTTTTCCTAGAGGAGATCCATGACTGCAGCTTCTTGCAGGGGAAGTAGGACCATAATGTCCAGGAGAACCAGCTGAAGCTTGACTGTAGGAGCTTGGTGGAGTAAACTGTGAAGGACTGGTTCCAAGGGGAAGTGGTGCAAAATTTCCTGCTGATGGACTCATACCAAGACCATTTCCATGTGAATATTGAATAAACCTCCATCTTGCATCTGGACTACTTCCAAGCAATGCCAGACCAGCCTGCGGATGCATGTTCATGCCAGATGGAGCAACTGGTGAATAGTATGCAAACATATTACTGCCATCTCCATAGCTTCCATAGCTGCTTCCAAGGCCAATGCCATCATTATAGCTACCATGGCTTCCTACACTACCATAACTAGTACCATGACCATATGGAACCGCCTGGAAATGTGGGCTATTATGCAAGGAAACTCTGGCCCTTCCATGATTCTACATAAGAAAGACGAAGTTATGATTATATATTTTCCCCTTTTCTCTTATTCCCCAATTTTTTCATGCGTTTGCAGTGATGTAAGGCATCTTTCTTATTTTGAAGGTAAGTTGTGGAGGAAAAGAGTTCAATCCTGGCTAGTTAAAAAATAATGGGAAAAAAAAAAAAACACGTGAGCTCACATTAGGAGAGAGACCAGCAGCAAACCAATGCCCTCCACCTGGGTGATGGTCCACCTTGATATTTTGGGAAACAGGCTACAACCATAGAGAGAGATGAGAAAACTATCAAAAGAATAATAATCATTAAATACACCTAAACTCCCAGAAAACTATTAGTACAACATATGATGCGAATAATAAAACAAGTCTGACCTTTAGAAGGACAAAATAGGTAAAGGAGATAGAAAAACATGCAAAGACAGAATAAAATCAACATTTTTTATGGAACCTTAATTCTTCTTCCTTCATATGAGTTAAATAATTTCCTAGCTCATTATGCGAGAAAGATGATTGTGAACAAAAACCAACTACTTAAAATAGAGCAGATAGTTCTCTTGAACTTCATAATTATTTAGAAAACAGAAACATATATGAGCTTATTAGTGAAAGTAAGAATCAAACATATGGGCAGGATGGAGCAAACCAGGCAATACATGGATCAGTAAATTAATTATAAGAATTAATCCAGAAGAACAATAAGCTGGTTACTCTTTAAGGAAAATATCACAATCTTCCAGTATGATCCCAGATTAAATCTTAGAAAGTCAATGTAACAGCTCATACACTACTCTACTTACCATACGAGGGGTCTCCAAGGGAGGCTTGTATGGGCATGTGAAAGGTTCCCCAGTTACAAAAGGATGTTTTGAAGCCTGCACATGATTGAATTATGCCTCCATGTATCCACAAATACAAAGTTATAATTAATTATGAAAGAAATTGCTCAAAACTAAGAAAAACTTAAATTACCTGAAAAGGGGACCACCGTTTCGCAGGATCAAACTCAACAAGACCCCTCAAGAAATCAATCAAAGCTAATCGTATTTGACTTTCTGTAATGTGTTTAACAACAGCAATTAGCAGCTTCTAGAAATGATAGCAACATATTAATTAAAATGGTTTCATAAAATTAGATTCTTCGGATATAAGAACTACCTTTCTTCATATCTTCCAGTGGCAAATTCTTTCTGTAAGGATAGTTTATAACAATTGCCTCAAGGTTCATATGATGGAAATACTCCTTCCCAATAGATGGTTTCTTCCGCTCTCTCTGGAAACAAAACCAAAATCATCACAATGAGGATGAGAATAAAATGCAGCAAACAATAGAAAAGAAAGATATACCCTTGTCTATTGATATTAGCTCTTGAGGAAAGAATAAAAGAAAAAAAAATCACTTAGGAAGCTCTAACTTGTTCTTCTATTAATTGACTTTCCACTTCCAAACTACAACACGAACACTTACAGATTCATATTCTTCCACTGTTAATGCTTGGTATGCATTTCTTCCTCCCAAAGAAACTTCGCCACTCTCTAGATTCTGGACACTCCCAATGCACTTGAAGAACTTACTAACATTCTTTGCCTCTTTTAGGACATAATCAGGGGGTTGTCCTCTACAAAATGTCAACAAGAAAATAAGCTATTCTTAAAATAAATAATGAACACAAGTAACA
>Ga0325400_1005094_pt1 | contig 12295 bp, 6 predicted proteins | sample PopdelMetagenome_2_FD_205662 | JGI IMG/M metagenome (GOLD analysis project Ga0325400, IMG submission 205662) | Populus deltoides microbial communities from Bellville, Georgia, United States - Xylem-PdKOR-R1 | ecosystem: Host-associated > Plants > Phyllosphere > Stem > Wood/Secondary xylem...
GAACTCAATATATAGCATTGTGTATGCTTTCCACGATAAGATGTTGATGAGCACCAAAGCAGGTCTTATTGAGAAGGATTGATTTGCTAAAAGCAAACCTCTTTTTTGAACCTATGAGTTGCTTGTCTAGAAACTGTGTCATTTCCTGTATTTCCAAGCTAGCTAGCGAATCAAACCGAACTGGTTTGAAAAGAAAAAAAACTAAACCAAATAAAAAATAATCGATTTAAACTGGTTTTCAGTTCAGTTCAGTTCAAAAACTTCAAAAAAATAATTTTGATTTGCTTATTTATTTTGATTCAAAACCAGACCAAACCAAAAATATTTAGGCCAAATAACAGATTTCAAGACAACTGAATCTTCTTAGCAATCTTTCCATCCCCTATATGATCAAAAGTTCTTTGATTTAGCATTGACAATCCTTTTTCATCTTTTTTTTTTTTTTTCCTTGTTGGTTTTTACGCATGTCCTTTAAAGTAACCCTCAATTTATATATTTATTTATTTGGGATTGCATCCTTGTTCTTTTTATTACAGGAATTTCTTTCACGGCATCTTTAAAAGATAGAAAGCCTTGAAGATAGGCAATTACTTGGCATAGAAATTCTAGTTCTGGAATGGACCAGAATTTAGTCCAAGATTGGTCAATGAATTCCACTCCTCAACGATTGATTTTTCTTGATTCTTAAAATGGCAAGGACATGGCTCCACCTTGAAATCAAAATCCACTTCCTCCTCCACTTTGCAGGAGTGATTCCCATGATCATGGATTGCGAAGCTCAGTTGTGGGCAAAAGGGAGCAATTCCCATGCCCTCCTAGGATTATCACCATGCCAGAAGAGGGTCAAGGTGTCATCATTTTCTCTTGCAAAATGAGCTTAGGGTTTTTCCCACTATATATAGAGATGGAGGTATTACCTACTCAGGGCACTCTCAACTCTCCAGCTAAAATAAAGGTGTTTCATTGCCACAAGTAGTGGATAATCCCAATCACTTTATACTTTTTTTTTTTTTAAATTTTCATTCATCCTTTGACCTGTCTTCTCTTCCCGACCACTATTCTCAAAGTTTTGTCCATTATATGTTCCATTTTCACATGAACTTCAAGGAGGAAAATTTTTTAAAGCAAAATTATTGGTTATAATAATGAGAAAAGATGTATGAAGCAAAACCCCATCAATCTACTTACCTTGTCTAAGGGTGTGTTTGTTTACGTGGTGCGGCTATGCTTTTCAAAAAAAAAATACTTCAAATTAATATTTATAGTGTTTTTCAATCGTTTTGATGTGCTGATATCAAAAATAAATTTTAAAAATTAAAAAAATTATTTTAATAAATTTTCGAGCGAAAAACACTTTGAAAAGTCATTGTTACTGAAATATCAAACACTACCTAAATACTCAGCTCATTCAATTATCATCATGAAAAGAGGCAAGGAGCTCAAGCTATTATGGTGTGTTTGGCTTGGAGGTGTGGTGGTTTTTTGTCAAAGGTATAATACCTTTTAAGCATAAACCACACCTCTAAAAACTATAAAAATATGTTTTTTACTCAAAAAAGCACAAGCCACCTCCCATTCAAACATCTTCTTAATGCCATAACGAAACGATACTTTTGACTACTGGAGAGTGTGCGGACACTTGTGCCACACACATCTTCACTTTTTTTCATTTAAATAATATTAAATATATGTAAAAAGACCACATTGCCCTTCATGAAACCTGCCATAACACAAAAAAAATGAAGAAATGACCAAAAGACCCCTAGATGCTTGATTTGGTTTTTTCAAAAACATAAAAAGACTTTAATATCCTTATTCGTCAACATCATAAGTCTCGACATAGAAGGTGATTTAATCATTTTATCATGCTTAAAAAGTTGAGGAAAAACACGTGTATCCTGGCCAGAGCTTTAATAATCGATACGCCTCGTAAAAAGACTGGATTAATTTTTTTTTGTAAGAGTCATAAAGACACCATTAAACTACTATTAAGTGAACGGTGCAAAATTGCAAAAGGGTATGAGTGAACAATATTCTGATTTAGCTTTAGTTAATTAACCACTTATGACAACTTTACTTTAAAGCTTTGTCACGTTTTTTTTTAACCTAGGTCGGTTTTATATGGTTAATATATTGTCCCTTTGACTTTCAAGAGCTTTAGTCAACATCAAATTAACTGGGCCTTTCCATCATCAACACTCCAAAACGAACCACGCTTGATCCGTTAACAGCGTGAATCATGGCGTGCACGTCACCACCACTGATTGTGTTCTGTGGTGACCCGTGTACACTATAGTGTTTGTTTCTCGAGACCGTGTCTTCTCTCCAACGCTCATCCATACACGTGTCCATCTTGGCAGCATCTCCCACCCCACACGCCAACAGAAATTCCATGCAAATATGAGGACCAATTCGCTAAATGTAAAACAACAGGCCAACTACCGATCAGTCTCCTGCAAGCATAAACTTGACTATTGGACGGTGCAAAGCTATGATATATTTTTAAATAAAAATTAATTTTTATTATTATTCTAAACACTATTATAGTCCCCAAACTAATGCTTCTTGCAATTTCACCACCTAATCATGGCTAACTTTGCAATCAGGTCCTTTATTTACCAAGATTGGATTGGAAAACCCACCACTTGAGTATTTGGCGGTGCTAGCTATGGTATATAGTATTATTTTAATATATTTTTAAATAAAAAAATATTTTAAAAATTAATTTTACCAACACCCTTATAAATTATAATCCCCAAACTAATACTTCTTGCAATTTCACTATCCAATCATATCTAACTTTGCAACCAAGTCCTTTACTTACCAAGATTGGATTGAAAAACCCACCGATGAAGGAACAATAATAAAATAAAATAAAGATAATTTTGTTGATAAAAAGAACAAATAATAAACCTTGCATCGTAGGTTTCGTTCCTTATGCATACACATTTAGGCATCTAAGCATATTAAAATTAATAATATTTTAATATTTTTTTATAATTTTAATGTAATAATAATATTAAAAATATAAAAAAATATTTTAATTTATTTTTAAGTGAAAAATACATAACACTACATAACCAGATACAAACTTAGTTAGTTAGGCTTTATTACAATCTTCCTAGTCAAGAAACATGATTTAACTTCACATTTGCTTGGTTGCGTGATGCCCTTCCTATCCTCAAACCCTAATTGGCTAAGAAATTGAAAATGAAGAAGAGAATTAGAAAAAGAGAAGCATGCCCTTCCATTCTTTCTTCTTTCCGGGAAGGTGGAGAGGAAGCTCATTGATTTTGTTTTTACTCGAAGGAACTTGTGTTTCAATTAATTTATTTTAAATAATGTCTAGACTGGAAACGTGATTTAAATTATATCTTATAAAAATTAAAAATTTATTTTTATTTAAATTTAAATTTATTTTTTAACTTTAAAGTGTATTCTACAACTATTATGATTTTCTATATGTTAATCTCAAATAGTGAGTCAAGAAAATTAAAAAATGAAGCGTGTCTTTTTAATAACTAGATCAATCATTTAAAATTAAATTGTTATTTTTTTGAATAGATCTAAAGAAAATAAAGAATGAAGCATTATATTTAAATAAATAAATACAAAATAATTAATGTAAAACCCGACCCGACCCGACCCGCCCGACCCGGAATGAAGAAATCGTGATATAAATGTAAGGATTTGTAGTTGGTGGACTAAAACAAAAGGAAGAATCTTCTAGCTAGGTCATAGCACCTTATCCTCCATAAAAAAACGTTTCTCACACTTTTGTATAAACTAATAAGAAAACAGAACCTTCCTTAGAAAACAAGCCACGCGACCCTGAACTTTCTCTGTATTATCCTCTTCAAAACCCCCCAAAATCCTCTCTCCAAAGAAACCCTTAAATACTCATCTCTCTCCGTTGCTCCTCAATCTCGATAATTTCAACTTCCCACTTCCCAAAATGGCATCTGGGTCATCGGGTCGGACTAACTCGGGTTCAAAAGGATTCGATTTCGGGTCTGATGACATTCTCTGCTCTTACGAAGATTATGGTACCAACAATCAAGATTCCTCTAACCTGTCTCATTCAGATACTGTTATAGGGTCCAATTCGAGCAAGGTAACTGTTTTGGTTTGGTAAAGCTTTGATCTTTTTGTTGGGTCAGGTGTGATTATTGAAATCTGTGCTTAGCTTCTTTGGAATTTGGGGATTTAGGGTTTTGAACTTTTTTTTGGGTTCGGTTAGGTATTTCTTTTGTGTTTTTTTACTATGAGTTGGATTCTTGATTTTAAATGGAAGTTTCAATTTATTTTTTGCTATTTTAGCTGTAAATGTTGAAATTTCTGTGACTCTTTTTAGGGTTTTAGATTGTTGGATTTGGTTATGGATTTTTCTAACTAATCTTGGGATGATTAATGGTGAATTTTTTTTTTTTTTTTTGGTTTTTGCCAGTAGAGTCCTTAATTTTTTTAGTGAAAGTTTTAATGGTTGTTGACTTCTTTCTTTAACTATTTTTCTGTTTTTGTTATATGGCAAGCAAAAGGTGAATATAATAATTTACAGTTTTTGTTCAAAAAATCGTAGGCCTTTTGGGTTTGTTTGAATTTGGTTTTCCTTGTTTTCAAATTAGAATATGAAAGTCGATCGAGTTTTGGTTAAATTTCATCGATTTTATCATTTCTTAAGATAAGTGCTGAGGTTTAGATGGAATAAGATGATGTGCGAGGATACTATTTTTAGCCAATGTAATGGAATTTTTATTAGAAAATGAGAGAAGTTTGGGGCCCTCAATATTTAGCTGCATAGTCTCATGCTTGCTTTATTGCAATGCTAGGTGAGTGCAAAGAGATCCTGGTACCTCAGAACCGCACATCTTAAAGTTTCTTTGGAGGAAAAAAATGTGTTTTAGAATGACATGTTAGTCTGACTGCTTTTTAAATGCAAAAAAATCATGAGGGAAAAAAGAGTAGGAATGTTTGATTGTGCTTACTTGGCAATTCATTACTTCAAAATATCAAATTTGGATAACAAACAAGTGCCATTACAAACGATCATTGAGCTCTACATTGCTGGTAGGGTTGGATAACAGACAAGTGCCATTTGGAAAGCAAAGCATTTAGATCTTACAGCTCTTTTTTCTGCAAATTTAAATATCGTGGTGAACTGATGATGATAACTGGCTGCACTTTTAAAAGTTTTGCTGAAAAGCTTGTTTGCACACCACAGAACTACTTGCCACTAGATAGCTGTTCTTTCTTTTTTGTTCTTTTGGTACTTTGTTTACTAAGAAAATGCCCAATTGATATTTTCCTTGTACATGCTTTGAGAAGTCCTAGTTCGAGAATTGAAAGAGTCCAATTCAGATAATTTTTCTTAGATCTTTTCAGTAGTTTCTTACTTTCTACTCAACTTGAATGCTTAACCTGGAATGCATTTTTTATAGCTGTTCAGTATAAAGCAGAATTATTATCACATTCACTTATATGAGGAACTGCAATTTTCTACTTCAAGCAGGATTTTCACAAAAGTAGAATGACAAGGTCATCAATGTTTCCTGCTACTTCCTATAGCCAGCCAGAGGATTCTTTCAATCAAGATGTGGTCTCTATTGTTGAGAAAAGCATGAAAAAACAAACTGACAACATCATGCGTTTTCTTGAGGGTATCAGTTCACGGCTGTCCCAGTTGGAATTGTGTTGCTACAACCTTGATAAATCAATTGGAGAAATGCGATCAGATTTTGTTCGTGACAATGAGGAGGCAGATTTAAAACTTAAATCTCTTGAGAAGCACATTCAAGAGGTGATTAGATTGCTTTTTATCAGTATTTTCAATATCATGGTTTACTAACTAGTAATTGTGTCCAAAGGAACTGTGTTTTACCTTTGCTTATTTCCCTTGGTCATTGGATGACACATGGGAGTGCATATGGTTACCAGGTTTTCAACTTTTGGGTCGAGTAAAACATCCTGACTGGCTAAATGCTTATTTGAGTGATAGTGGTACTTTGATAAATTTAGGGAGGCTAAATAAATGCATATGAGTGATATTAGTAATAATGTGATATTAGTAATAATGTAATATTAGGGTAATTATTTGTTTTCCGATTGTACTTTCTGGAGCCCCAGCGGAAAAGAATTATGGGTTTCTGTGGGAAGGCAATCCTGCTTCATTTTTAAACTATTGAACTATTAAAATGCAATTACTAATAAGTTTATCACTTCTTTTTTTGCTGACAACATATCTTGATCTTCAAGCATTTCATCTTTTTTCTGGTCGTATGATACTATAGTATGGCTTGTTTTATGGTGTTTGCTGCAGGTGCACAGGTCTGTCCAGATTCTAAGGGACAAGCAAGAACTCGCTGAGACTCAGAAAGAATTATACAAGCTTCAGCTTGCACAGAAGGAACCCTCTTCATCAAGCCATTCCCAATCTAGTGAGGAAAAAGTTGCACCAGCTGCCTCTGATCCCAAAACAACTGACAATACATCTGAAATACGTAACCAGCAATTGGCTCTTGCTCTGCCTCACCAGGTGGCACCACAGCAACAGGCCCCACCTGTGCCTCCACTCTCTCAAGCTCCACCTCAGAATGTGGCACAACAGCAATCTTATTATTTGTCTCCTGCCCCTTTACCAACTCCAGCAGCTCCAACCCAACACCCTCAGAACCAATATCTAACTTCTGATCCTCAGTACCGAACACCCCAAATGCAAGATGTCTCTAGGGTGGCACCAGCACAGCCACAAGTAAACCAGACACCACAAGGCCAACAATTTCCTCAGTACCAGCAACAGTGGCCCCAGCAGTTACATTTGCAACTACAACCACCTCAACAGCCCTCCATGCAGCCCCAGATCAAGCCTCCATCCACCACAGTTTACACTCCCTACCCTCCAGCTGGTCAGCCAACAAATCCCTCTCCGCCAGAGACTCTACCTAACAGCATGCCCATGCAAGTTTCATATTCAGGTGTACCTCAACCCATGTCTAGTCGTGCTGACACGGTGCCATATGGATATGGAGCTGGAAGAGCAGCAGTTCCACAGCAACCTCCACCTCAGCAAATTAAGGGCAATTTTGGAGCACAACCCAGTGATGTATATGCAACTGCTGGATCTCATCCAGGCCTGCCCCCAGTAAGTGCATACATGATCTATGATGGTGAAACTGGGAGAACACACCATACATCTCAACAACCTCACTTCCCCCAGGGTGTATACCCTCCTCAGCCAGCTGCAGGTGCAGGTATGCTGCCCCGCCATTCAAGCCCTTCACACTTTGTGCGCAACAATTTCTACAACGATTTGATTGAGAAATTGGTAAACATGGGTTTCCGAGGTGATCATGTTGTCAGCGTGATTCAGAGGATGGAGGAGGGTGGTGAGCCTGTGGATTTTAATTCTGTGCTGGATAGGTTGAAAGTGCATTCATCTGGGGGTTCTCAGAGGGGAGGATGGTCTGGTTGAAGCCACCACTAATCCATGTTCGAGACCTTAATTGCAGTGACAGTTATGCTTGTCTTCAATTGAATAAAGGCAGTTACAATGCACGGTGTTCTCCAGTACTGTGTATAAGGTTATTGAGTCTTCATGTATCTATGATGTTATATGTTAGCAGTTCTTATTGCATGTGTGTTGGACCTTTCTCTCTGGTTTTTAGTAAGGGAGATCCAATTTCACTGTGAGCCTTTTAACTATCATGAACCTATGAGTAATTTGGGTTTCTTAGCACGAATCCTCTCACTCCCTTTTTTGTTTCTTTCAAATCTTTCCTCTTTCTCTTCCCTTGATTCAGGGGTTAGATGCTTATTCTTTTCTGTTGCTTTACTTTTTTATCTCCCTGGTTTTATATGATATCCGTCCTACTTCCTTTAATGTACGATTTCTTTGTCTTTAACTGACAAATATTGAAGTAATCAATCATTTGTGACCCTAAAAAAAGTCCAAAGATGTCTGATGCCCTAAGTCGGGTCCGGTTCAAGTTGGGCATGGTCAAAAAATCCAATCATATTTAAACTTGTTGAACTCGTTCTCCAGCTCTTCTAGTTCAAAGATGCAAATGGATTTAATAGGTCGGGGCAAGTGGGATCGTTGTCCTAACTTTCATGTCCAGAAAGAGTTTTCAACATGACAGATCCACAATCCCTCGCCTCCTAGGTGTTAGTATCGGACTTCGCTAACTCCTCTATCATTTCGAGCATGACTTTAAGCATACTTATTAAGTGGGTTTGGCTTTGCGGATGATGACTCATTGACCGAGGTCGGTTTTTTTTAAATTAACTTCATCAAATTTGAATATCAAATCATGATTTAATGGGTATGGTTAAACTTGAGTGAGATTCAATCAAATTAATTTCACTATTTAAAAAAAAAACTTTTACTAAAAGTTACATAGTTTATTTTTTACCAAAATTTTTTTTTTGTTCAAAACAGCATTATTTGAGTTTTTATTAAAAATTGAAACAAAGTTGACGAGGCATGGATGTTGAGAAATTATTCTATTGAAAAACTCCTCCTTCAATGAATGGACACCGAAATCCAGTCGCATCCCATGTGAACTTAATTATTGAAATGGTTAAATGGAGCATTTCCAAGCTAAACCCTTCTTAACATGGCGCAATCAAAGTTTTGTCGGTTTCATAAAATGATTAGATTTGAACCCATCTGGAAGCTGATTGCTGATGTCTAGTTAATTAGGGTTTTAAAGCAGGTTATCAAATCCAGTATGATATCAAGTCAATCCATACAATATATAAATAGATCGGCTTTGTGTTTTAGCATTTTCTACTCAAACCCACTTGGCTTACCATTTTTTAAATTGCCACTAAGATTTTCTTATTTTCTTCCTCCTCCTCTCATGGAAGCTCATAACTCAAGTGGGCTAAATTTTTCTTTTCATGAAGGATCTCGAGTAAAACAACTTGTTTTACCAAGTCTCACCAATCTTAATGTAGCCATCTTGCAGCAATGACAATAAGATAGTTTACAGTTTTTAACTTCCAGTTTGTTAAAATGGAGGTCTAATTGCTAGAAGGAATTAGGGTTTACAGAACTCGCATTGTTACAGATCTGAGTTCTGAATTTTAAACCTTGAGAGTATATGGTTTCTCACATTCCATTTCAATCTTAATTACTATAAAAGAAGGCTTTGAAATCTGTTCAGGGCTATTCAAAGAAGAAGAAGAAGAATTAAACAGGGTTTTATCATTTCTTCAAAACTGAAAAATGTGTAAAATATAAGAAGTAGATTATAAATGTATAAAAGAAGGCAAGAGCTCCATGTTAAAACTGAACACTATGCTTGAACATTTCCTTTCCTTGAACACTCAGGACTGAAGTATGTATTCTGTTGTCTGGGATCACAAAAACTGAGAAGTGAAGGACAGAGTTGTGGCCACAATCAAGCTCCAAGAAGGCAACAAGAAAATGCTTGCAGAATTATCAACTGAGTTCTTGGAATTGGGAGAATTATTGCTGCCTGATACACATTGACATTGGATCATCGATTAGCATGAAATATTTAATTCAATAAGAACAGAATGAATGGAGTGGGAATGGAATGCACACCAGTAAGGCAGGAGAGTGGATTGACATGCAGTCCACATCTTCCAGGCAATTCTTGGGCCTCAGTCACATTGATCCCAGCTTGATTACTGCCTTGATTGCTCGCCAAGTTACACAGACATTTTGGGTTTGATTTGATCACAGTCTTGAGAGGATCACAACAAGTATCTGGCACATCTTTCGTTCCATTAAGGTAACTGAGGCAAGGAACGAGCTGGTTTAGGCACGAGGTGTCTTGGGCATATCCATCTTGCAGCAACACGAACAACATTAGCGATGAAATCCCAAGAAAGCATGACAACAACTTATCCATCTCTGTGTTTGCTCTTTTGGGGAAGTGAATATACAATTTATATGAAAATGTTAGTAGGTTTGTGTCTCAGAGGAAGTGGGAGTTGTTGATCTAAGTTTCGGTGCTTGATTAGGAAAGTTGGCCATCCAATTCTGATTTCTGGCTAACTTTAGCCGACCATCTTGTAATGGTGACAGACTCCTGTTAGAGGCAGACCATGGCAGTTGGATAGGTGAAGCTACTTTCAGTAGTCGTGAACAGTATTATTGTAATGGTTATTTTTAAATGTATTTTTTACTTAAAAATATATTAAAGTAATATATTTTTTATTTTTAAAAAATTATTTTTAACATCAGTATATTAAAGTAACATAAAAACACAAAAAAATAAATAAAAATATTTTTAAAATATAAAAACAAACAGACTAGATAGGTACAACAAAAACCTCAGAAAAAAAATATATGTTTGTAGCCCATTAGATCAAAAGAATTACAATAGAGCGAGGATAGTTTTGTACTAGGTCTACCCAATATCACAAATATTCATGGTAGATGTGTTTAGTGTTGCGGTGCAGAGAGATTTTTATAAAGTATTTTTTATTTAAAAATATATTAAAATATTTTCTTAGTTATTTATTTATTTTTAATATTATCACATCAAAACCATTTAAAAATATAAAAAAACATTGATTTAATATTTTTAAATGAAATATAATTTTAAAATATATTTAAAAACAACTAATTAAAGTAATTTCTTCTAGTAAAGTGGATTCCAGCTCTAGTGTATTTTAATTTATTTAATTATTGTGTAATGAAAAGGGATTGTTGTTAAGAATTCATTAGATATTCCAATAAATAATATATAAAAGAAAACAGCTTTCGTGCAAGGAAATGAAGTAAATTACTCTCCTGGAATCTGAACTCCAGCCAGACCATGGGGTGGATAGGCATGGAGAGAATCACAGGAGGGGATTGAAGCTGAAAATTTGTGGAAAACATGTGAGCCCATGTTCATCTTTATGCTTTGAAGTTCGAATTAAAGTTAAATTCATATGCATCTTTTCCTGTCGACTTTCCATGCCATTTCTTGACTTTAGGGCATCACTTTGTGTTTTTATCAACTTATTTATTCAAAGAACAATGCTCCTCTTCTTGTGCTGCGCATCATTGCTTTCTGCTCCATCAACCCCGCCCCTCCTCTCGTTTAACCTTTTTATATTTATATTTATATTTATATTGTATTTAGCATTGTGGTTCGACGTCGTTTTATTTATATCTAGATTGTGTGTGTGTGGATATTATATCATTAATATTCATGATAATTTCTTCATGTAATCTATCTTTTCTCGGCATCGATGATCTCAGAGTTTATTACATCTAGATTGTGTTTGTCATTATGATACACTATATATTTTAAAAATATATTTGTACTTAAAAATATATTTAAATAAATTTTTTTTTATTTTTTGATATCAACGTATTAAAATTATTGAAAATAACTATAAAAAAATTAATTTTATACTTTTTTAAATGAAAAACACTCTTAAAATGTATCTAAAAATAAAAGCTATGATGCTCGTAGACTCATTTATGTAAAAAAAAAAAAATAGGTATTATGATGATCATATTAATTCTTGATAGATAATAAATTTAAAACTACTAATTAGTGATTTTTTTCCCTCAAGGTAACCTTTTATTTTTAAATTTTTTTAGGATGAATTTTAAATTATCACCAAATTATTGGGATAATCTTAATTATACATCTAAAGTATATTTTGTGCAATTGTACCATTAAATATACTAATAAAACTATTAATTATTTGTGTTCTTCATGATTCTCTTCGAATGATGAAATAAAAGGAAGCTCCTTGTATGCAAGAGAATAAATATATGTAAATAAACTGTAATTAATATTATTTTTTAAATAAATTTGGGATTTTATATTTTAATATCTGTGAATCACATGACACGTGTTGTTAAATAATTTAATCATGCTCCAATTTTTAAAAATACTTTGAATGTATAATTAAGGTTTGCCTTGTATTCTACGACACCCACTTGCCATGTGAAAGATGAACTTTCATCGGAACCATCAATGTGAAACCCATGAAATCTCAACCATCCATCATGTTATCAAATTGAGGTCCCACATGACGGCGACGTGGAAATATCTAGAGGGTCCACTAAGGCGTAACCGTGTTTCGAAAACTTTTGTTTGAATTTAAAAAAACCGGCGTTTTGTTTGACTTTTGTCCATGGAACGGTCACGGTCAGAGACACTGGCTGGAAGAGAGTACCTAGATCTGATCGGTGGGGCAATAATAAAATATTAAAAGATGGAGGCATGGAGTGTGGGTCCGTTTGGTGGCTTTGTATGTATGGGAGAAGCCTCCAAAGAAGATTACTTCTCCCATTTTTTTTTTCTTTTTATCTATAAAT
>Ga0325400_1005099_pt1 | contig 12293 bp, 9 predicted proteins | sample PopdelMetagenome_2_FD_205662 | JGI IMG/M metagenome (GOLD analysis project Ga0325400, IMG submission 205662) | Populus deltoides microbial communities from Bellville, Georgia, United States - Xylem-PdKOR-R1 | ecosystem: Host-associated > Plants > Phyllosphere > Stem > Wood/Secondary xylem...
TCTTCTTTTGTCAATTTTCCAGCAACTATGAACTAAACTCCTGAATTCGATTCAAGAGGGATCCACTCTATCTCAATTAACAAGTTGTGACAAGTAACATTATCATTGTAATTCTTTCATATTCAAGTATTTATTTTTTCTTATTCAGAATTATGCTATTGATTGTTATTCAAGCTTATTGAATTGTTTTGAGATGACATGTATACTTTCTAGTTTCTTTCAATCCATAATTGCTGTTAGCGACTAGAGTAAGAAGCAAAAGAATTAATTTGATTGCTGCAACTCTTATCTTGATTTATTAATGAAGAATAAACTAAGTTAAAATTGTCAAGCTTTTGAACGTTTGCTTAGAATAAATGCATAAATTTTATTCCTAAGACTCTGCCAAGTGAATGAAAATTGCTTTCAATATTACATTCACTTGATGGTAAGAAATTGATTAAAGAGCTTTTCCTAATTAATGTACTTGTAATCTCATCAATTTCCCTCAGCTTTAAGGGATATCAAATTTATTTGCTTGACGTGAAAGAATATTTATTTTACTTCGATGATCAATAGATTTATAGAAATGGATGTGTGGACCATTGAACTGATTTAACGACATATCAATTTATTATTTTCATAATTATTGTTTCTTAAATTTTTCATTCAAATCCCCCGTTCTTTCTCATTTCAGTATACTGTAAAAAGATTAAATGAAATTTCCCTTGGGTTCAATATGGTTTTCACGATCATACTACAAATTTATTTTGTTTGTGATACTGAAGTCAAAATTATATTTTGGTGGTTTCGACAACTGACCAAATTTTGGCGTTGTTGCCCAGGAAGTTTTTATCTATTTTTCTTTCAATAGTAAACTAATTTATGCCAAGATCTTCTCATACAGGTGAACTAGTTTTTTATCTAAAATTTGAGAGAATTGTAAGAGCAAATAGGAAAGCAAAGAGGCGAGAGGAGAACCTGCCAACCTTAATGCTTTCAACCAGCAATTTTGAAAGCGAAAGAGAAGTAGAGGTTTTTTAAAACATGGCAAAACATAGAACATTAAGAGAGTTAGCAACTCCCAATATCAACAAGCAACGATTATGCATTGAATTTCCAAATATTGATGTGGCCTTTGAGTTAAAATCTGGTTTGATTCATTTACTACCAACTTTCTGAGGCTTTGCATGTGAAGACCCCCACAAGCACTTGAAGGAATTCTATGTGGTTTGTTCAACCATGAAGCCACAAGGAGTGTTAGAGGAACATATTAAATTGAGAGCTTTCCCATTCTCTTTGGCAGACAAGGCAAAGGACTAGCTTTATTACCTTCCTTCAGGATCAATACTAACATGGAATGATTTGAAGAAAAAGTTCTTGGAAAAAATCTTTCCAGCCTTATGGGCTGGAACAATTTGTAAAGAAATTAGTGGAATTCGTTAAAACAATGGGGAAACATTATATTACTACTAGGAACGTTTTGATTAGTTCTGCAAAAGTTGCCCACATCACCAAATTTCTGACCAATTATTATCACAATATTTTTATGAAGGATTGTTGCTTATGTACCGAAGCATGGTAGATGCCATAAGTGGTGGTGCACTTGTAGAAAAAAAATCCTGTGGAAGCAAGAGATTTGATCTCTAAAATGGCAGCAAACTCACAACAGTTTGGAATCAGAGCAGACCACACTCCTAGAAAGGTAAATGAGGTGATGTATTCTAATATTAAGACAAAACTTTCAGATTGAACTTCTTTTGTGAGACAAGTTGTGTTGGGACAAGTTAGGCAATCCATAGTGTGCGACATTTGTGCAGTTCTAGAACATGCTACTGATATGTGTCCACAACTTCAAGAAGATGCAGCCCCTCAGGTGAATGCAATAGAAGGGTTTAGTAATCATCCAAGGAAGTATGAACCATAATCAAACCATGAAAACCCAGTTGGAAAGACCACCTAAACCTGAAGTATGGCCAGCCCCCAAATCAGCAACCCTTCCGGTCATATGCCAATGGAAATTCAGCTTTCCTCCTCACCAAGCATCAAATTCAGGTATGTATTTAGAAGAAATTGTGAAATCTTTAGCCATTAATACACAGATGTTCCAACAAGAAACAAGAGCTAGCACCCAGAATTTGGAGACTCAGATTTCACACCTTGCATCGTCTGTGAGGAACATTGAGACAAATAGAGGGAAGATACCATCTCAACTTGAAATTAATCCAAGATAAAACGCAAGTGCCATGACTCTTAGAAGTGGAAAGGAAGTGTAGACCATGTTGCCAGCTGCAACACCAGAATCAGCAGCAAATATGCTACCAATTTCAACCCCAGAATCAACAGCAAATGTGTTACCAGCTGCAAAACCAGATTCAGCAGGAAATATACCACCAATTGCAACCCCAGATTCAGCAACTACTATGGTACAGACTACCCAGCCAGCTATAATGCCAGGATTACCAGCTACCGTTGTGCAGACCATACTGCTAGCTGCAACATCAGATTCAACAACTACTAGGAACAACAAGTTAGAAACAACACCAAAAATAGAGCCAAATTCAACAGCTACTGCAGTGCAGACTACCCAGCTAACTGCAACACCAGAATCAGCAACAAATATGCTGCCAATTGCAACACCAGAATCAGCTGAAACCAAGAATAGCAAGCTAGAAACAGAACCAACAATCTTGGATTCACCAAGAATAAAGTTAAGTGGTAAGCCCATTTTTCCTATCACTAAGAATTTGGTTACACCATTTCCTGGAAAATTAGCGAAGGCAAGGAAGGAAGAGTCGAAACATGATATTTTGTAAACCTGTTGGAAGGTTGAAGTTAACATTCCATTGTTGGATGCAATCAAGCAAATTCCACGGTATACAAAATTTCTCAAAGAACTGTGCATCAACAAAAAGAAATTAAACATTAATGAGAAAATAAGAGTTGGAGAGAATGTGTTCGCAGTCATACAAATGAAATTGCCTAAAAAATGCAAGGACCCAGGTATGTTGACTATAACATGTGTAATTGGAAAACATAGGGTAGAAAGAGGTATGCTTGATTTAGGAGCTTCGATCAATGTTATGCCACTTTCAATTTATAAGGTTTTGAATCTAGGACTTTTAAAAGAAAGAAGTGTAATAATTCAATTGGCAGATGGGTCTAATTCATACCGAGAAGGCGTTGAGGATATTTTAATTAGGATAAATAAATTGATTTTTTCGCTGGATTTTTATATTATAGACTTGGATGATGAAATTGCATCAAACTCAACTTATATATATATATATATTGTTAGGCATGCCATTTATGAAAACAACAAGAACTATGATCGATGTGCATAAAGGAATTTTATCTTGCGAGTTTGATGGGAAGTAGTAACATTTAACTTTTTTGATGCCATGACATATCCTAATTACTTTGAATCTTTTTTTTATTGATATAATTGACCCCATTGTGCAAGCTGATTTTGAATAAATGTTTTTGCAAGATGAGTTGAACTTTGTATTATAATAAAGGAATATAGATAAGGATGTAAGGTTGGAGAATAATAAAGACATAAAAGAAACAATTATGTCTTTGCATTCACTATTTCAAATGCCAAATAGGTTAGTAAACTCTCCTTTACAACTATGAAATTCTCATGAAAGGGTTTTACCCTCTGCTGAACAAGCACCAAAGTTGGAATTGAAGTCTTTGCCTAAGCATTTGAAGTATATATACTTAGGAGAATGTGAGACATTACTGATGGGTTTGACTCTTGTTCCCAATGAATAAAATGAGCTTGTTCCCATGAGAGTTTAGAATGGGTGGATAATGTGCATCGATTTTAGGAAATTGAATACTACCACAAGAAAAGATCATTTTCTAATTCATTTCATTGATGAAATGCTAAAGAGACTGGCAGGTAAGTCTTTTTTTTGTTTCTTAGATGGGTTTTCTGGTTATTATCAAATTGTTGTAGCTTATAAAGATCAGGAAAAAAACAACTTTCACTTGTCCATTTGGAACCTTCGCTTACATACATATGCCTTTTGGATTGTGCAAAATACCCTTGGCACGTTTCAGAGATGCATGATGAACAGTTTTTCTGACTTGATTGAAATTGCATTGAAATTTTTATGGATGACTTTACTGTTTATGGAAATTCTTTCGATCAATGTTTAGATCATTTGACCACGGATTTGAAATGATGTATTAACACCAACTTGGTTCTAAATTATGAAAAATGTCATTTTAGGATCCAACAAGGAATAATCTTGGGTAATGTAGTTTCAGCTAGGGGTATTGAGGTTGATAAGGCCAAGGTTGATTTAATTACAAGCTTACCATATCCTACTATTGTTAAGGACATTCGTAGTTTTCTTGGTCATGCAGGTTTTTATAGTAGGTTCATAAAAAATTTCTCAAAAATTGCACAACCATTGTCAAGGTTATTGTAAAAGGATGTACCTTTTAATTTCAAGAAAGATTGTCAAATACCATTTGACAAATTGAAGACATCACTCACTTCAGTGCCAATTATACAGCCACCATGTTGGGATATGCACTTTGAGATCATGAGTGATGCTAGTAATTATGTTATAGGAGTCGTACTTGGCCAACAAATGGAAAAGAAAAGTCATGTCATTTGTTATACGTCAAGGATGCTGAACTCTGCTCAATGCAACTATTCAACCACTAAAAATGAGCTTTTAGCTATTATATTTGTTGTAGAAAAATTTAGATCATATTTATTATGATCTAAAGTGATTGTTTTTTTTCTAATCATGATGCCCTCAAATATTTATTGGCAAAGAAGGAATCCAAATCGAGACTCATACGCTGGATTCTTTTGTTGCAAGAGTTTGATTTAGAAATCAAAGATCGAAGAGGCGTTGATAACTCTGTGGTAGATCATTTGAGTAGACTTGTGTGTAAGGAAGATCCATTACCTATTGCTGAGACATTCCCTGATGAGAAGCTACTGCATCTACAAGGTAAGGAACCTTGGTTTGTTGATATGGCAAATTTGATAGTTACTAGAATGTTATCTAATGATTTGAATAAGGAAAACAAAGACAAAATAAAAAAGACTCTAAGTATTATATATGGGATGAACCATACTTTTGGAAAATAAATTTTGACCATAATATTCGTCAATGTGTAACTAACGATGAAATTCATTCCATTCTTACTTATTGTCATAATCATACATGTGGAGGGCATTTTGGACTCAAAAGAACAACCAGGAAAATCTTAGACAGTGGGTTTTATTGGGAAACTCTTTTTAGGGATGCTTACCAATGTTGCAAGAGTTGCAAAAAAATATCAAAAAATGGGTGGTTTATCCTATAGGAATGAAATGCCATAAACTCCTATTTTATATTGTGAGATTTTTTTTATGTATGGGGCATGTATTTTGTGGGACACTTTCCTAGTTCTTTTGGTTTTATTTACATTTTGTTTTTTGTGGATTATGTTTCAAAATGGATAGAAGCAAAGGCTACCCGTACTAACGATTCTAAAGTTGTTATAGGATTTTTCAAATCTAACATTTTCAGTAGGTTTGGAATTCCAAGAGCAATGATAAGTGATCAAGGCACCCATTTTTGCAACTGAACTGTTGAAGCATTGATATGAAAGTATGGAGCACATCATCGAGTAGCCACAACTTACCACCCACAAACCAACGACCAAGCTAAGGTTTCAAACTGAGAACTAAAACACATCTTGGAAAAGATGGTGAACCCCAATCGAAAGGATTGGAGCCTACATTTAGAAGATGCACTTTAGGCATACCACATAACATACAAAACTCCAATTGGAATGTCACCATATAGGTTGGTTTTGGTAGAAATTGAACATCATGCCTTCTAGGCAGTGAAACAATGTAATCTTGATGCTAAAAAGACGGGAGAAGAACAGAAGTTTGAGCTGCAAGAACTTGAAGAAATTCAATTGGAAGCATATAAAAATGCAAGGCTATATAAAGAGTGAACCAAATATCTTCATGATAAGTTTTTACAGTGCAAATAATTTTTTATTGGGCAGAAAGTATTACTTTTCAACTCTAGATTAAAATTCATGCCTGGAAAATTATGATTTAGATGGATTGGACCATTTATTGTTTTAAATGTTTTTTCTCATGGTGCTATTGAAATCAAAAGCAATGAAACTAACAAAGTTTTCAAGGTGAATGGCCACAAACTTAGGTCTTTTGTTGAGAATTTTAGAGACACTATTGAGAAGGAAGTTAAACTGGCTGATCCAATCTACATGCATGCATGACATGAAAAAAACTATGTCTAGCCAAAGACAATAAAGAAAGGCGCTTTAGGGATTTAACCAACCTTAATGACCAGATAATGAGGAAGGAATTAAGTAATATTAAAGAATCCTAATAAAAGAAAGTAGTTAAGGGAGAGAATAAAGGAAACCAATCATGGTAGAACCAAGGGGATAGAAGAGTGCTATTTTCTTTTTTTCTTTTTCTTTTTAATTTTCCAGCAGTTATAAACTATACTTTGGCTTTCAAATCAAAAATTTTTTGTTCCATTATTGTTTTAGATTGTGAGAGCAGATATTACCAACTTTATTTCTTAACATTCAAGTTCTTATCTTGCCTAAATTTTGTGTGTAAGCTATTATCTTCATTCAAGCTTTTTGAATGGTTTATACAGCAAGCATGTTTTTTTTTTTTTTATGAATTTTCAATCTGTAATTGTTGATTTGGATTAAGAAGGAACAAAAATAAATGAATTTGGTTGATTTAAATTTTAGGTTAAAAGAATAAGACAAGTAAAAATCATTAAGCTGCTTAACAATAGCTTGGAATACTTGACTGTTTTTCACTATAGAAGGCCTTCATAACTGAATATAAAAATTGCTTTCCAATCTTTAATTCGAGTGATATTAATGAATTAATTAGGAGATTTTTCTAATTAATTTATATTTTTCGATCTGCTTTGCTTAAAAGAATTTAAGTACTTGTTTGAATTAAAAGAATACTTATTTTACTTCGAAAAAAATATAATTCGTTGAATGAATAATCTCTTTGAACCAAGCATATAAACACTGAATTGTCTTTTACATTTTCTTTTTAAAATTTCAATTTTTTTTAGTTTTCTTATTAATCCCCAATATTTATTTCAATTTCTTGTAAGGAGAATTGACATAATTTCTTTTGGGTTTAACTTGGCTTTTATTAAAATCAATTCTTTAAAAAGATAGAAAAGTAAGAATTAATTTTGGTGGTTGGACAACAATCAAAAAACATAATACAAGGACAAATATAACTTTTGCATCAGAAAGTATCTGCAATGTACTTTTGTCAGGAATATAGCTTGCTTTTGACCCCATTTATGATCTTCGACTAATAAGCTTCAAATTGAATTTTCTATTATTACAATGTATAACTTCAATGGTTTCTCATTTCTGGAAGAACTAACATTGATGAATTAGTTAGATAATATTTGATTTTGTTAAATGCATCTTGATGTTCTTCTCTCCATTCAAACTTTATTTATGACTTGAGCTTAAATAAATGTGTGAATACTTTGGTTTTTCCTCCAATGTTAGCAATAAATCTCCTTAAATGACTTAATGACCCATATAAGTGTCATAATCTATTTTTTTTCACTTCCAATTTTTTTTTTCTTTTTCTTGAAACCAAAAAAAAAAAAAATACTGCACGATGCCGTTTTGAACGGCACGGTGCAGCTTCTTCTTCCCTGCGCATGCAGAGGCAGGGAAGAAGAAGATTTTAAATCTTTGTTTCCCGCTATTCTTCTCCTCTCTCTCTCCACCCCACTTGCCCAAAAATCCCGCATGACCCATACCCACACCTACACAACCATACCCTGCAACTCCCACGCCACCATGCCCTGCACTTGGACAGGGTATGGTGAACCTCTCCCCCGGCTGCCTATAAATACAGGGAAGAGAACAGAACCAGAGAGGGGGACGATTTTTTGAGAAAGAGAGGAACACCAGGGGTGGCAAAATTTTGGAGAAGGAGAGAAGGGTAGTGGCAGAGAGGGGAGCAAGACGAGAGAAAGGAGAGTGTAAAAAAAAACAGAGGAGAGATTTGAGAAGGAACAAAGAGAGGAGAACATTGTTGACAGAGGAAACACGCAGGGGAAAAGAAAAATTGCAGCAGCTTGCCTCTACTCCTCACCGGCGCCCCCCACAGCAAATCCACTGGTCAGCAACCGCCGGCAGCCTCCCACCATCTTCCTTCCCTGCTGCAACACCCTTGAAGAAGAAGGAGCCGGCACCTCTGCACAGGCGGAAAAACAGCAGCAGACACTGCCTGCCACCGTAGAGAAGAACCACCATCGCCTCCACTGTTCCTCCCAGTCACCCTCGACAGCACCATCAACGTCCAAAAATAGAAGAAGAGGCAGAAAAGTGAGAGGAAGAAAAATACAGAGAAACAGAGGCTTGCGCCTCTGCACGGGGAAGAAGAAAACAAACTGCAGCATCTCCGCCTGGGACCACCATCGCTCCGCCCACAACAGCAGCCACCATTAGAAACACAAGAAGAAAGGATAAGCAGGAGACAGAAGCGGCGAGAAGAAGAAGCACAGAAAAAAACAGAAACAGAGAAGCACAGAGCAGGAAAAAAGACGCGGAGAAGAAGAAGAAAAGCCGGCCACCGTCCAAGCCGTTCTCCGGTCAGAAACCGCCAGCAGCACCGCCTTGAAGCCACTGCAGGCCCGCCCCTCTTCCTTCTTCTTCTCCTCTTCACTGCACCGTCTCCACTGTTCCCAGCCCAAAATGAGTGGGCCGGTTCTAGCCCGGTCCCAAAAAAATTTTCAAATTTTTTTTTTCAAGAATGTGTGATTCTTCCGCGTATTTTTATACTAAATTTTGCTTAATATTAATTTGTATTTTTACATCATACAAATACAAATTTGGTATTCAAATACCCGGTTTTTGTCAAATTGTTTTTAAAAAAATGTTTTTGTTTTTATTCGTACGGCCAAATCTCTCAAAGCTAAAAAACTCATATCATACAACAAAGAAAAATTCAAAAAAAAATGTTTTATCATGCATTTTGGCTTTAATAACCAGTTTATTAAAGTCACGAGAATTTGGCTAATATTTCAAAAAAATCCAAAAAAAATATTTTGTTTCTCTTTATATTAGGGATTACGAATTTACGCGTAAAGCATATTCCCGATATTAAAACAATAGTTCTTTTATATACATTAGAACGGTTAGGTCTTACCCTATAAGATAAGAACCTTCTTATTGAGGAGGGTTTTTCTTGAATTTTAGACAGACAGGACCAACAATTAGAAAACGCTACCAAACCTAGATTTTGATCAAACAAATAAAACAATACAACTTACCTTAGGTAGGGCGTATTTGGGGTGCTAATACCTTCCCTTTACGCAACCAGTCTCCGTACCCAATCTCTAAGACAAGTTAGGGTTTCTTATGACCAAAATACTAGGTGACGACTCCCATTCCATTTTACACTGATAAGAGACAAGAATTCCTTGTCTCCCATATTTTTCATATACACACGCACATTTGAGTGTGGAGGACGTTCGCCGTGACGCTGCACACGTGCAACAATAAGTTTAAGAACTCTTTCGTGTTAGTATGAGGTTTTGCTGTTAAAATTGCTTGTGCTTTATTTTGTCTCAACTTATATTCCTTTATTATGAATGAAAAATCCTAAGAAATTCCCTATTGCAACTCTAAAAGCACATTTCGAGGGATTCATTTTTAAATCAAATTTGTTCATCCCATCAAAAGTTTTTTTTGTAAGTCATCCATATGTTCTCTAAACACATTTGACTTAATCACCACATCATTGATGTGGACTTCTATTTTTTACCGATCAAATCATGAAAAATCATATTCCTTGCCCTATGATATACAACCCCTACGTTTTTCAGCCCAGAAGGAATCATTACTCATTCATATGCTCTAACTGAGCCTAGACATCTAATGGTAGTTTTATGGATGTCCTCTTCTATAATAGGAACCTAGATATATTGGTTGGTCGTCAGAACTACGAAAAAAAAAAATCTGACTTAACTACCGCAAAGAAAATAAATTTATAGTATGATCATGAAAACCAGGTCGAAGCCAAGGGAAATTTCATTTAATCTTCTTACAATATATTGAAATAAGAAAGAACAGGGGATTTTAATGAAAAATTCAAGAAACACTAATTCCAAACATAATAAATTGATATGCCATCAAATCAGTTTAAGGGTCCACACATCCATTCCTATAAGTTTGTTGATCATTGAAGTAAAATAAATATTCTTTCACGTCAAGCAAATAAATTTTATATTCTTTAAAACTAAGGGAAATCAATGAGATTACGAGTACATTAATTAGGAGAAGCTCTCTAATCAATTTCTTACCAACAAGCGAATGTAATTGAAAGCAATTTTCATTCACTCAGCAATAGTCTTAGGAATAAAATCTTTGTGTTTATTCTAAGCAAACGTTCAAAAGCTTGACGATTTAACTTGGTTTATTCTTCGATGATAAATCAAGATGAGAGTTACAACAATCAAATTAATTCTTTAGCTTCTTACTCTAGTCCCTAACAATAATTATAGATTGAAAGAAACTAGAAAGCATATATGCCATCTCAAAATAATTCAATAAGCTTGAATAATAATCAATAACATAATTCTAAACAAGGAAAAATAGATAATTGAATCTGAAAGAATTACAATGATAATGCTACTTCTCAGAACTTGCTAATGGAGATGGTGTATATCCCTCTGGAACTGAATTTAGAAGTTTAGTTCATAGTTGCTAGAAATTTGACAAAAGTATAGAAGAAATAAATGTTTTTCGAACCCTGTTTCAGATGTGTTCTACACTAATTTTCCTCTCCCTTGGCTGTCGAATTTCTTCAGGATTATTAGGCTAATTAGAGTTCTTCATGATACTTAATTTGTTCCTTCTTTATGTGGTCCTTAAAGTTGAATAAATCTCTCAGAATTTGTGTTGAAAACTAACTCTGTTGCTGTCACAATTTTATTGTAATTCCAACTTTATTGCAACTTATAATTTGTTTTTGACTTGGTTTCTTATAATATTTAACCATACTAGATGTATTATTTAATTCATTACATGTTAGAGGCTTGATCTAAACCTTTCTTGGGTCATAAGACCCACCATTTTTATGTCTGACTCTCAACCGTAGTAGAATGCTCAACGTCGTTAGTTTCTTTATCAAATCAGGAGACCCATCTCATCCTCCAAATTGCGTTCGGATTTTGGCCTTCAAAAGAATTTTATCTGACTTAGAGTTCTCATGAAAGTTTTAGTCTTGGATGTGTAAATGAATTTGGGCTTTTAAATCGTCTAATTTCGATATCTAAAGCTCAAGATATTCTTATTTGAATATCTAGTGTGAAAGTAGAGAATCATGCTGTGAGTAGGATTTTGGCCCGAGTTTCCAGGTCTGATTAGATTTTTTCCCATGATACCTTCTTGAAAAGCTTGACATGAGTACTTCGACTTAGATTAAGCCCACGTTCTCATTCTGAAACTCTAACTTGGCGAAACACATGTCACAAGAAGCTAGGTCCAAAACATGAAATACAGAATTTCTAATCTTAACAATTAATTCACAAAGTCTCTTAGGCATGCCAAAATCATAAATATAACTTCCAATAAACTCAAATAAGATCAAAATACATTAGAAAGCATAGTGTAAAAGGAGTTAAAGCATATGTATATTTTACACTCATCAAATTCCCTCACACTTAGCTTTTGCACGTTCTCGAGCAAACTTTTAACTTTAATTTCCAATGTCAAAAATGTAATGCCATAAATGAACAACAATTAAACTCTCATAACATTATAACATATCATGAATAAAATTCCAATAACTTTAAAACTGTTTAACAAGCAATTTTACTTCAGAATAAAACAACCAAATAAGAGACCTCATAGGAATAATCACTCAATTTTAATGTGTTTGAAAGGTTAGTATTTCACTCCAATTCATTTCATTGGAAATGATCTATCATAAGCTTACAAATCATCTCACTTTCCACCATTTAGATTACATGCATTTCACAAATCATAAGGTCTTTCCAATTAGGGTTGTAATTTGGCTTGATTCAAGGTAGGAAATCTTTGGTAAGGTAGTTTAAAGTTGTCAAAACCAATGAAACAAAATATCTCAAAACAAGACATAGAATGTTAAACACTTCTTCAAGCCATTTTGAACTTGGCAAAAATTAAAGCTACATTATCCTTCTTTATTGGAAAATTGATTGTACAACAGAACAAGATTTTGGTTCAAACTAGAAGATGATTTTTTACCTTTTTGAAGCTTCAAA
>Ga0325400_1005100_pt1 | contig 12292 bp, 5 predicted proteins | sample PopdelMetagenome_2_FD_205662 | JGI IMG/M metagenome (GOLD analysis project Ga0325400, IMG submission 205662) | Populus deltoides microbial communities from Bellville, Georgia, United States - Xylem-PdKOR-R1 | ecosystem: Host-associated > Plants > Phyllosphere > Stem > Wood/Secondary xylem...
ACACAAATTTGAAGGGGACATCATTGATGACCTGTCCGTCGCGTATCAAGCAAATTCTTACAACAACCAGCGAATTAGAACCCTTAATTTCCCCTCTTATACTTGTCAAAACATATCCGAAAGCGCACCGCTGTACAAAAACATCGATTGACTCTCTATTTGATATCCTTAATTTCATTGTTACATCACTTCTGCCGTCCTTTCATACTTATTTTTATGTAATCGTTGATCTTAATTTGTCTATTTTCAGCTATTTCCCTTTCAAAATTCGTCTATATTAAAAAACTGAGTTTTTTTTTTTTCATTCAGAGTATGTTTTGGAATATAATAATGGTTATTTTTTTTAAAATGTTTCTTCTCTCAAAATATATTAAAATAATATTTTTATATTTATTAACATTTATTTTAATTATTAACATATCAAAATAATTCAACAAAATAATTCAACCCGAAACGGGGCTCGAGAAAAATGTAATTGACGGCCTCAGTCGAATGCATTTGTGAGAAATATTAGCATCACCATAGATTTGAAAATTAAATGGTAATTTGGAAAGCATACCCACTTACCGTCCCATTCTCGGAATAAACCTCAGAAAGCTGCCCGCCTACTCTCTTGCTTGGGAGAATGGAAAAGCCTCCAACATTTGAATAAGCGGTTTTATTGCTTGTTGGGGTACTTTGGTCTGGACCGAAACACACGTTGTTTGACTTGGTACATTGCTTGTTGCTGTTGTTTGCGTCAATGATTCAAAGTGAATGTTTTTTTAAGAAGATATAGCATTAAGCCAACAGACCACTTGAAGTGTCGGTAAATGGCTTGGAATTAGATAACTCTTGCAACCATATTATATATTCTCCCCTGTGGGAAGGGAAAACTTTGTTCATAAAAATACATTTTGTCTAAGGTAGCTGAAAGAACACTTGGTCGCTAGAATGAATTCTCCGATCAAACTCTCCAATACAATCCTCCTGTACTTGCTTACCCTCTGTATCATTACTAAAGCACAGAACCTCAATAACCCCAATTACCTCCATCATTTTTGCGACGACACAACCACTTCCACAACAACCTACAAGGACAATTTAAATACTCTTCTCTCATCACTTGCCTCTAATTCCACCAGCAACAGTATTGGATTCTTCAATGCCTCTGCGGGCCTGGAACCTGATGATGTCTACGGCCTCTTTTTCTGTCGTGGCGATCTTAGCACTGACGTCTGCCAAAATTGCGTGGCCAATGCCACCAAGGATATAGTTCAACGACATTGTCCAACCCAAAAGGTGGCTCTCATATGGTATGATGAGTGCTTCCTGCGTTACTCGAATAAGATCATGTTCTCCACCATGGAAAGAGACCCTAATTACACGTTGTGGAATACAAAAAATGTAGCTGTCCTTGCAGATTTTAATCGGATACTTGTGGACACTATAAGCACTGCAGTTTATCGGGCAGCAAATATGCCAGCAGGTGCTAAGAAGTTTGCAGCCACGAAAGCTAATTATACAACGGAAGACAATCTGTACGTCTTGGTGCAGTGCACACCAGATCTATCTAGCAGCGATTGTCATCAATGTCTTCTAGCAGCTTATTCTGGTTTGGAAATTTGTTGTAATGAAAAGCGAGGAGGAAGAATCTTGTTTCCGAGTTGTATTGTTAATTTTGAAATGTATATAAATTACAATGAAACTTATGTCGAGGCTGCAGCCTTGGCACCACCATCACCTGTACCACAAGGTAAGAGTTTCATTTTCTTCGTTGTGACTGCTTGATTTTCATGTTGCACCCTAGACCATCATAGGTTGTTATCTACCTGTATAACTGCCTCAAACAAAATGAATTAGGAATTTGTCTAGTTGAATTAGTTCTGAAAGTTGGAATTAGTACTGCAATTTGTATTTGCCTTATGTAAAGGACAATACACATTCAATTCTCTATAAAGATGTTGAAGAAAAACATTTTTGCTATGCAGGAGACAAAGGAAGTAGCAAAAAAACTTGGATTATAATCGGTGCAACTCTATCTACAATTGTCGGGGTCCTACTGTTCAGTTCTTTCGCTTACACCATGTGGAGAAGGAAGAAAAGAGGTAAGAAAAAAATGTCTACCGTTATTTATTAACCATGGTCCTGATAATCATCATCATTGTTGTTATTCTAACTACTATTATTTCGTAATCTGCACCTTAGAGGAAATACGAAACAGCCAGGTGATTCAATTACTTGATATGGAAGGAAGGACAATTGAAGATGACTGCTCGAATGAAATTATGTGTGGGGAGGTGAAATCCCAGGATTCTCTTTTGATCAAGCTAGATATTGTACTCAAAGCTACAAATCAATATTCTAATGAAAATAAACTTGGTCAAGGAGGTTTTGGCCCGGTGTACAAGGTACTCATGGCTATAAAGTCCATATTTATATGGTTGGTAGCTGTACTAAATTGAAAAAAAAAAGTGGTTTTTTGAAAACATATATAATTCAATCTTCACTATGCTTTTTGATTATTATGTTGAGATGACGCTTTTTTTTTTTTTGGGTTCATCGAATATTTAATTGCTTATCAGTTTAGAAAATATATGTGCTTTCAGGGTGTCATGGAAGATGGTAAAGAAATCGCAGTTAAGAGGCTTTCAAGAACTTCTGGTCAAGGATTAAGGGAGTTCATGAATGAAGTCAATTTAATTGCAAGACTACAGCACAGAAACCTTGTCAAACTCTTGGGATGCTGCCTCGAAAAAAATGAAAAGCTGCTTGTCTATGAATACATGCCGAACAAAAGTCTTGATGTCTTTCTCTTTGGTTTGACTCTAAAACTTCAAAGAACCTGCTGCTGTATATTCTTTTTTTTTTTTTTTGAAAAAAAATAGTAATAGTGGATTTTTTGTGCGTCTGTATGGGCAACCACAACCTGTTAACAGGATGGAAAAGCTAACTAATTGAACTTTGCATCCATGTTTCTTAGATTCTGCTATGAGGGTGCAACTTGATTGGCAAAGACGCCTAAGCATTATAAACGGAATAGCTCGGGGGCTCTTGTATTTGCACGAAGATTCACGTCTCAGAATTATTCACAGGGACCTCAAGGCCAGCAACATTTTGCTCGATTATGAGATGAATCCAAAGATATCAGACTTTGGAATGGCAAGGATTTTCGGTGGAAATCATAGTGAGGCTAATACAAACAGAATTGTTGGAACATAGTAAGTATTACTCTCCATTTTGTCCAACGGCCTCTTTCATGCTCAGTGGTTCTTTTAGTACCAATGGATTGTAGTTTTTTTTTCTTATATATATAAATAGCTTCATTAAAGATAGGCACCATAACTTTGAACATGTTCTGTGAACAATTCATTGCTTTCCAGGAAAAAAGATCACACTTGGGGTGAATATTCCAAGCATTGCACAAAACTTTCACACCATTCACATGCCTCTAAATTGATTTTTTGTTATTATATTTGGATTTAACAGTGGATATATGGCTCCTGAATATGCCATGGAAGGGCTATCTTCTGTAAAATCAGACGTATTCAGTTTCGGAGTTCTCATGTTAGAGATAATTAGCGGGAAAAGGAATGGCGGGTTTCATCTTTCGGAAGAAGGGAAAAGCCTCCTCAATTTCGTATGCTCCTATCCTTGTATTTCGTCTAAAGAAAGATATTACTCTACTATGTCTATCAAAGAATAGTCTAATATTAATTCAGGACATTTTTAATATTTCAGGCATGGAAGCTGTGGTCTGAAGGTAAAGGACTGGAGTTGATGGACTCATTACTAGAGAAGTCAAGTGTAGCGACTGAGGTGCTGAAATGCATCCACATTGGGTTGTTGTGTGTGCAAGAAGACCCAGTAGACAGACCAACAATGTCATCAGTTGTTGTTATGTTGGCAGGTGATAATTACTTAAAAATTCCTATCCCTACAAGACCTGCATTTTCTGTTGGGCGAATTGTTGCGGAAGAAACTACATCATCAAATCAGAGAGTTAGTTCTGTTAACGAGGTCACTCATTCTAACGTTTTACCAAGGTGATTGTGGTGCAACTCTTCGTTTTTTCTTGTAACAAAAATGAATGGTGGAAAGCAGCTGGTAATCAAATTTCTCAACAAGACACTTGGCTTTTTAAGATCAGATTTTGCTCGCAAAAGATGGATTAAGCCATTTTGGGGATCATAGGGCTGAATATCTCAACAAATTAAAGGTTGCGGCCTAAATATATTCCACAGTGTGACATGGACGCATATCAACAAGTTCTATCCACGAAGAAATCAGGATGCATTAAACAAGTTTTCCGCTGAAAAAGGACATAAATTTTTATTTGACCATTAGATCATGGGAAAATTCTACAAGAGTGTTCTACTGTTACGTATGGAGGTTTGCTGGCTAGACTAGTCAGCCAAGGTCAAGAACTGTTCAAATTCAGCTCAGAAGTTTCTGTCTGGAAATGTTCTTTATTTTCCTGGTTAATTTTAGATTTCTTTTCTAGTTAGGTTTTAAGATTTTATTTGGTTTATATTTTCTAGATAGATCAGGTTAAGCTCCTATTTAAACAACCGTGTTTTTGTTATTTTCCATGAGAGATTATTATTATTGACAATGAGATTTTTCAAATCAAAAGTTCTCAATCTTACAGTTTGACATATAATCCGGCCCCTCATAGATTTTTTCCAATAGCCTAGCCAAAGAAGCATTGCCATTTTATAAAGAAAGATCCTATCTACTTGGCTGAAGCCACCAATCAAACACTTGGCTGGTTAGGTAAAAAGAAACGGAAGCAAAAATTACTCAGACGTCTATGATGACGAACAAATTGTCAAGCCAGACGACATTAGCTTTAGCTTGTTCCTCGTTCAAAATTTCTAGAAGAATGTGATGCAGACGGAAGCATATCAAGATAGTACCAAGCATAGAAAGATAGACTACAAATAATTTTAAAATCTTATTTTATTTATGCAAAGTTAATTTGACCAAATCTACTTCTAAAAGGTTTATGATATTTTTTATAGGCTATAAAATCCGACTTATACTAGAAAACAAAATCAAAATTCTAAAACATAAAAAAAAATTAACATAAAATATTAAACAAAACATTAAATCCAGTAAAAATATCATAATCAACCCTAATAACATTTGTTGAGCCTAATCTAAGGAGATTGAACGTTTGATAATTCACAAAGTGGGTTTCAGCAGCTCAACAACATGTAGAATCTCCTTTGAAAATTTGAGTCTTGTTGCATCTCGATGGAGATCGTAGTAGAGATAAAAAAATATCTATCATAAAAAATTAGAATCTTCATTTAGTAATTAAAAAAATTAAGAATTATAAAGATAAACACTAGTTTTAGATATTCAAATAAAAAATTTGTTATGTTTAAGAAAAGAACGTTATCACCCTTAAAACAATTTTTTTATATGAAAGGTTACTTTTATTTTATGTTTTTTTTTTAAATTTATCTTTTTGATTATTCATATCCGTTATTCTAAAAATAAATTTTTAATTTCTAAAAATGAACGTAGCCCATAATTTTAAAATTTAGACATCAATCCCTTTAATAAGAGATATATCAATTAAGTTATTGCTTTTGAAGTAAGTGTTAAGAAATCACCCACCATTATTATCACAACTATCGGAATCATGGTGAAATTTCTAAGATAGGTTGAAGACGTGCATATTTCATTGATTGGACGAGAGAGGTTATTCTTTAATGTGACAGAGAAGGTAAGGAGATGATAAGGAGATTAAATAATAAATATAGAAGTTTGGTGTACAAAGTGAATCCAAGAAGTCGGGTCTAAGCATATCCATGTTGGGTTTAGGTAGCATGGCTTGCCTGAACCCAACATGGAGAGGAAGCCCAGCTTTGAATTCTTTTAGTATTGAGATGTTTTTATTATAGAATTGGAAAAAAAAAAAAAAACAAGAAAAAGACTTATTGAGGAGGTAAATTATGTTTAAGGAGAGAAAATAATCCATATAAATAAGAAAGAACTTTCATGCACCAGAATAAAAACTTGGCATATCGCTTAATACAATAGAGTAAATTGCAACACGAGAATGCTCCATAAGAATAATCTCCCCACTGCATAACGACCTATGTTAGCAAGAGCTTGGGCTGTTTCTTTCTTACATCTCCTTGTGAATTTGCAGTCAGAAGGTGGCCTCTGCTACCAATGCTTCATAAGAATCCTCCGTGATCATCCTGGTAAGAAGTTTCAGTCCTTAAAAGACAATCATTCTCAAATCAGTCTTAGGTTTTATATTTTGATTTTCTTTTTTTATCTATATATTTTGATTTTGCTTTTCTTTTTATTTCAATTTTAGGAATATTGGGTTCTAATATAAGGACTGTGTACATTTAATGGACACATCATTAGCTATCTAATAGATTCTAATGAAAAATATTTAATTATATGAAGAAAAAATAATACTATACAAAAATTCATAAAAACCTAGTATTTTCTTACTGGTTTTATTCTATTATGACCACTTGACCTCGTGAATCTTGTTAGGCAGGGAAGAAAGAAAATACAAGATAAGATGGGGAATGTCATGGTATTGGTCACCCGAACCACAAAGAGTTTCAGCTCCAAAATTCCCAGAGAGATGGCCTCAATGACAGGGAATCAGTATTCATGGATTTAGCATCCATTTATGCAGCTACGAATAACTTCTCTGACTCGAATTTGCCTGGAGAAGGTGATTCTGGCCTGTTTATAAGGTAAAAGAAACATATTCCCTTCATGTCCTGGCTCAAATTCAGACTTCGCAGTACTCTAAACGGTGTGCATACTGAGCGATGGAAAGGAAGTAGCAGTAAAGAGACTTTCAACTTTGTCTGAGAAAGACACAAAGGAGTTTACAATTGAAGTTCTGCTAATCATAAAAATTCAGCACAAAAATCTTGTCAAACTTCTCTGTTTTTGTGTTGATAGAGATGAAAAGCTTCTGGTTTATGAATTTATGCTTGACAGCAGCCTTGACGCTTCCTCTTTGGTTAGTTTTCTTCAATGCTTTCGATCAGAAATTTCCATTCATTGATCTTTAGATACAATCTGCTTATTTTTCTTCAAATACTGGATTTTAAGTTGTTATTAACTAATTCATTTCCACCGATATCGAACACGAACTTGTATTGTAAATAGAATTGCGAAGGGAACTCTTTATCTCCATGAGGATTCTAGGCACAGAATCATTCATCGAGACCTGAAAGCTAGCAATATCTTGTTGGAAAAGGATATGAAACCAAAAAATATCTGACATCGGAACGACAAAAATGTTTGCTGGAAGTGAAACCTATATTAAACAAGATAATTATTACAAGGTCTTCAATTATGTCAGGAAGCGAGAGATGTATGGGTCTCCCATTCATATTGGGCTTGTGAGTACGAAAGGCTTATAAACAAGTATGGACAGCTTAAACCTAAAAGACTACATTGTTGGGTTATGGGTATGGGCTTCTATATCTAATATTGGGTCTGTGTGTATGCAAGCTTATACATTATGGATATACTCCAACCCAAAAACCTAAATTACTGGGTAATGAGTACATTTTATATATAAATAATTTTATTTTATCATTTATTTTTAAAATGGGATAATTAGAACTCATATGTGCACCCAGAAAATCTCACTCAATGTGGCCCGCGTGATATCGTGGGTTGGATAAAATTATTTTAACAAAAAAAAAAGTTTAAGAGATTATGTTTTTCATGAAGTAAGAAAATTTAATAATCAAAAACAAATTAAACAACATCAACAACAATAAAAAATAAATTTTAAAAAATATTAACATAAACAATGCTGAGTTAACATGCAAAATTTATAACTTGGATATGAGATATGTCTACATTACATGTCTATTGTGTATTCTAGGTTATGAGATAAGAATAATTCAATAGAAAAAAAAAATTGATGAAAAATAAAAATAAAACATCAAAAATTGAGAGAAAAATATAGATTAAATTACTTAATAGCAAAACACGAGTCATTAAACCGGTTATATTTAATAAATTTGTTTATTAAAATCAATTTGTAATAAAATTATTGACATATATAAAATTTATTGAATAAAATAAAAAGAATATATATAAGGTTGTACACGTTCAAAATATTATAAAAAATAAACATTTCAGATTCTTAAAAATAAATTTAATTATATGAAATATAAAAAAAATTACAAATGAATCATACTAACCTTATCAAAAATCAAACACATAAAATATAATTAAAAAAATAATCATTATTAAAAAAGTTAAATAAGCCAAAACAAAATCACAAAGAAAGGATTTTAATTAAAAAATTAAATTAAGAAATACTTAAAAAAGTAAATAAAAAAACAAAATAATTAAAAAAAAAGAAAAGAAAGTATAAAGAAAGGAATAGTCCAGGCGCGTAGGCCTTCAAGCCCAGGTCCGCGCTCTTGGGCTTGTTATTTTTGTATTATCTAAATGAGCGATGACATGTTATTTACCTTTATTTTTTTATAAAAAAAAATAGGCAGACAACACATCATTTATTATGGCAAATGACATGTTGTGTACCAGCCAAGATTTTGGCCACCCATGTGGTGGCTGGAAAATTAAAGTTATGGGTTTTTATTAAAAAAAAAACTTATTTTTCAACTACTTTCAAGCACAAAACACCTTTAAAACATCAAGAAACCAACCCATCAACCTAAAAATGGCCTAAACCATAAAATCAAACCACCTAAATCTAGTTTCTTAGCTACATTGAGACTTAAAACAATTACTATAAAACTCTCCTCATGTAATGAAACTTGTGACACCAATTTTAACTTGTTTTATGGTTGGAAAAGGTGTCAATAACAAGTTTTCTCTCTCTACACCGGAATCCGGTTAGCTGTCTCTTTCATCTCACAAAAAGAGATAATGAAAAATGAGAAAAATAAAGTTTGGTACCAAAATAGAATTTGTAAAATTAGAAGGATCGATTATTTAATTGATAAAAAAAGATGAGAGACTAAAATGAACTTTTCAAACAAATTTCAAAGTAAGCACCTATTTTACCTGTATTTATCACTCTAGTCCTCCTCCTTTCAATTCAACTTCTCTTCCTCCTAAAAAACATAATTGAGTACTAATTTAAGTTCAAAAGGGCTAAATCATACAAAATAAAAGTTTGAGAATCATATTAAAAATAACAAAAAAATAAACTACTCCAATCCATAGTAATTTGTGATATGATGAACAGTGATTAATCAACAGGAAAAAAAAAAACTATTAGTATATATTAATATTTAACCATCATTTGCTCAACCATGAGAAAGCAAACAAATAATGGGAGCCTCACCAAAGTCCTCGCTTGTATTGATTCTAATACCAATTTGATAGAAAGTTTTTTTTTGTATTCGGAGAGATACGTACGTGGACCTTCTCGTTCATATTAGGTTTGTGAGTATGAGAACTCATACACAGGGATGGATATATTTTCAACCTAAGAGAATAGATTATTGGATCCATTTCGTTTTTTCTTTTTCTTTTTCTTTTTCTTTTTTCAATATAAGATAATTATCACACGTGTGTATATACCTAATAAATTATTAATTTGTGCACGTACCATAATTTCCCTATACAATAATGTCAGGAAGTTATTAACAGAATCCATTATTTTTGTTAGCTGTGTTTCTTGTTTCAACTCTTAAATTCTATGGACCAACTCTTTCTCCAAAGTGTACAGAACAGCTGGGAACACATGGGGTCTGCTTGATATTTATGCCTTTTGTTTTCACGAGTTACTTATTATTCCTGAAGTGATAGTGGATACACAGCGCCGGAAAACGCAGCGGAGGGACTTTACTCCACCAAATCTGATTTTTTTCTTTTTTTTAGTTTTGGAATTCTTCTCTTGAGATCATAACTAGAAGAAAGAAATCTGGATCCCACAAATCAAAACGAGCTCCTAGCCTCCTAGCTTATGTGATTTTACTTGGCGTAAATGTAAAATACACCCAACTCACTATTTCTGACACTGATAAAAAGGTTAACATTTAGTTACCCCTCTAAATGGTGAATCAGGCATGAAGGGAATGAACTAGAGGTGGTAGATCCACCGTTAGCCGATTCATGCAGTCCAGATGAACTTTCAAGATACATGCATATCGTTTTATTATGCGTTCAAGAAGATCCTTAATAAAGATCTACCATGTCATCTGTTGTTTTGATGCTGAAAAGTGAAAGTCCAACTCTTCACCAACCTGAACGGCCGGCCAGCATTTTCTGCGGGGAGATTCACACACCAATATGAGGCTAATGCTAGCAATTGGTCCCTCAATATATGGTTTAACAATTTCTGGCATTTAATTTCGTCTTCGATCCGGTGAGTAAGCTGATCACTGAGCCGTAACAATCTCTGATATTCACTGAAGCCTGTCCTGCACTGTATTTTGTGGGGTTCGGTAATTTGCATGTTCTATTTACTTGTAGCATATATTGCTCAATCGATCAATTCTAGAAGTGGACAATCCCTCACCACCCTCTTTTCGGTAAATATGCATGATTTCAATTGCTGTGTCTATCTTGAACATTTAAACATGGAAAACTTTGTGATATTTCCTCTTCATTTGTCAATAGCTAATTATCATAGAGTATTATCCTTCGTTTTTATTTTTCATGGATACGAAAAATCAGAAAATCTTTACAGGAATGGCAAGTTAGATTACCAAACCTGAGATTGTAAGAAATGGGAAAGGCCTGCACACCTCAAGGGAAGGCCCGCATGTTTTTTTTTTTTTAATTAGAAACATTGTTTTTTAAATATAAAAAATTATCAGAAAATGAAAATAAAGTATCAATTAAAAAACATTGAAAATCATATCTTAATATTTTATATATAATTGAAAGAAGAAAAGAACAGTTAATTTGAAAAAACATTATAAAATATTTATAATAAAAAAATATAAATTTTATTTTTTATTAAATATTCATGATCACAATTTAAAAAGAAAATCATCTTAGATTCATATATAATGATTAATGGAATCCTCGCTAGTATTATTAAAAAAAAATGCTATTGTCTTAATTTAAAACAAAGGCAACATTAAATGATATTTTTAATTATTTTATTGATAATAAATTTTAATTAAATTTAAGAGGAAAAAAAAAAGATAAAAAAAGGGGTGCATGAGCCTCAAAGTTCATTCTCACGTGTCTAGCCCAATATAAAGAAGCTTCGACAAGCGTGGGCCTCTTAGGCCTAGCCTTTTCTCTTAACCTTCTCACTCTTTTTTTTTTTTTTTCCCTTTTAATTGAGTAAGTCGACGAACATGAACTTTTATATGAGAATTTGAAAATAACCCCGTTATTTTTATTTATTTTTTTATTTTGGTACGTCTTTGAATTATTTTTATATTAAAAATTTAAATCATATTTCATCAAATTAGTTTCTATTTCAATTCTAAAATTTTAGTAAACATCTTGAATTGTCAAGAACATTGAAAGAGATGAAAATATCAATACATAAAATATCACAAACATCACATATAAGGTTGAAATTAGAAAAAATAATAATTAAAGTTCATTGACAAAATTTAAAAAATAAAAAAACTTTATTGTTCAATGAAAGGAATGGAGACATTTCTACAAAGACAAATAGTGAAAGCATGTTAGGTTTATTATATAATATATTTCATGAACAAAAACAAAGAAGGTAACTAACATATATACAAAAAGACAAATAGTCCAAGTTTTGTCTTCCGTGTCTAGTCCAATATATAGAAGCTGAGACAAGAGTGGGCCTATTAGGCCCGAGCCTGCATTCTTAACCTTCTCACTCTTTGTTTTTTAATGGAGCAAGTAGACGAACATCAACTTTTATATGAGAAATTGAAAATAGCCCTGTAATTAATTTTTTTTTTGTACATCTTTGAATTAATTTTATATTATAAATTTAAATCATATTTCATCAAATTAGTTTCTATTTCAATTCTAAAATTTTAGTAAGCATCTTGAATTATCAAGAATATTAAAAGAGATGATAATACCAACACATAAAATATCACAAACATCTCATATAAGGTTGAAATTAGGAAAAATAATAATTAAAGTTCATTGAAAAAATTAGAAAAATAAAAAACTTTATTCTTCGTTGAAAGGTGTTGCCCACAAGGAATGAAGACATTTCTACATATCATGCATATTTTCTTTTGTTAATATAGTGATATGCTTACTAAGTTGTTTGTGTAACAAGTACATTAAATATCTAGAGAGATTATTAGTTTTTAGAACTCCACTTTGTTAAGCTGCGTTTTGGGGTCATGCGTGGTCACCAAGAATAAAT
>Ga0325400_1005102_pt1 | contig 12291 bp, 7 predicted proteins | sample PopdelMetagenome_2_FD_205662 | JGI IMG/M metagenome (GOLD analysis project Ga0325400, IMG submission 205662) | Populus deltoides microbial communities from Bellville, Georgia, United States - Xylem-PdKOR-R1 | ecosystem: Host-associated > Plants > Phyllosphere > Stem > Wood/Secondary xylem...
TTATATGCATTATATTAAAATCCCTACAAAATCTTTTTTCCGGCAACGTTTATTTTTTTATAGTTTCGGTTATTTTGAGAAAAATATCTTCGATGAGATTGATAATGAAGTCATTATGAAGCGATTTTAAAATATAAAAACTCGAAGATAACAATTATAATGTAATTTTTTAATTTTAAAAGTATTCTTAAATTAAATTCATTTGATATGAGTTTGTTTGAGAGTGTGGTTGCGGTTGCTTTTCAAAATATTTTTCACTTATAAATGTATTAAAATGATGTCTTTTATTTTTAAAAAATCATGATATTAGCACATCAAAATGATTAAAAAACACCAAAAAATATTAATTTAAAGCAAAAAAAATAAAAAAATTTTAATTTTTTCAAAAATGTTTTTGGAACGCAAAGACTAACAGGGCCTTAGTATATATGTTTCAAATTGATTTCTCTATATAACACATGCCTACATAATACATAATATCATGTATTTATTAATAATTTGCCTCCTTATTTAAAAAATTCTGGCTTCGCCACTAGACACTGGACTAAAAGTTTGGGTATTTTACAAGAAAGCATTTTGCAATTATTTTGAACGAAAATCACAAGGCTAAAATGCTACTCATAAATATCTCAAACAATAACTTGTTATAAGCCTGTAAGCCTCATGTGTTATGAGTGAATAACAAAAACACCAATTTTGACATGGTTAAAAAAAAAAAGACAATGGTTTTTGAAAGGATTTTGAACGTCAACCTATGTATACCTTTTAATTCAATTTTAGTCCTCATTCTTTTGATTTATTTTTTATTTTATTTTGTCCCTCGTAATTTTATTTCATTTTGTTTTTTTATCCAATTTGATCCTTATTCTTTCAATTATATTTTTTTATCCTTTTCTTAATTTATTTTGTTTTTCAATTTACTCCCTAATTATTTTCTTTCATTTTGTTTTTATACCGTATTCGGTCCATATTGTTTGAGTTTTAAATTATTTTATGTTTAGAAATTTTACTTTGTTATTTTTTCATGATTTTTTTTCTACGAGTAATCCCTTTTCATGACCTGGGCCTATTAAGTTCAGCTTTTTCTGGGATTGTTTATTAAATATTGATTTTTTTAAACCGAAAAAGTATCTTACGTATAATTTTATAATCCCAAATATTAAATATAAAAGGGTAAAAAAAATATGAAAAAATCAGAATTAATTGCAAAGCGGTTCTTCAAAAATCTAAAAATAATTAAAATTAAACTTGGGTATATTTGGCAAAACACACAAAAAAAACAAAAAAATAATGGCAGTGAAAAATATATCAGGGCTTGTTTTTCAAATAATCCCTTAACTAAAAAAATATGGACTTAAAATTTGCTTTAAGGAAGCATTTTTCAAATACACCTTAAAGACCTAAAAACATGTTTTTTTTTTTTTTCCTTCGATAAATCTTGGCTTTGCTAAACGTAGCCTTAGGCCTTAAAAATCTCAGCCCATTTGCCCAAATCAATGAAATAAAAGCATGAGTAAACCAAAAACATGGTAAGAAGGTCGGCTAAATTTATCAATGCAATGCACTCATGGAACGGCAAAAAGATCTAGGCTATGTTTGTTTTTTGGGAAGTGATTTCCGGAAAATCACTTTTTAAATTTTCTTATGTTTGTTTGCCATTAGAAAATTGGTTAACGGAAAACACTTTTCAGTCATATGAAAATTTGGCTTGGTTTCTAGGAAAGTGTTTTCCTGAAAAATTTGGGCGGAAAACACTTTCCGGAAGTTGTGAAAAATTTAGAAATATCATATTATTTGCTGATTATATCACATTTGGTCCTCAAACTTTTAATGTTATATATATTTTATTTTGAATATTTATTTTTCAATTTCATCTCTTAAAATTTAATTTTTATATTAATTTTGGTCCTCATTTTTATAATTGTTATTTGCTTTTTCCTTATCATTTTTTTATTGAAATTTCTTATCTATCAAATTTGGTCCTCATTCTTTTGATTGCTACTTATTTTATTTGAAATAATTGATGAAATGTTAATTATTATTATTTTAATTTCTTCATCTTTCATTTTTTTATTTTTTAGATTTGATTTCTATTATTTTGATTATTATTTATTTCATTTGAAATAATTTATGAAATTATATTTTTTTTCAATTTCATTCTCATTCAACCTTTTAATTTGTAAGATTTCTTCCTCATTATTTTAATAAACTTGAGAAAATAAAACATTAATAAGTTATTTTCTAGCTCATTTTCCATGACATAACCAAACACTGGAAAGTGTTTTCCAATTTATTTTCCATTACACTACCAAACATCGGAAAATAATTTACTTTTCTTGAATTCACTTTCCAAAAGAAAACTACTTTTCAGCAAACAAATGGGACCCTAGGCGGCTGAAACTGGGTAGGATATCATGGTTATTAACCTATAACTCTATGTCTTGATTGATCTAAAAATGAAGGTTCAGAAAAAAATATAAAAAAGTATAACTCTGACATGTTTTTCATGAGCTGTGATTGGGATGAGTATTTATGATATATATATTTTTTAATCTTTTGGATATAATGTAAACCTTGGAAAAAAATAAAGCTTGTTTAAATTGCAAACTAAGAGGCTGTTTGTTTACACGGTTGCGGCTGCTTTTAAAGCAAACCGCGTAAACAATACGTTTGGTAACAATAAAACATGAATTACTGTATACGTGAGGCCCGTTAAAAACACTGGTTCGTGAGAAACAGCTCTCAGCTGCTTCTTACGCGGTCGGGTCTAATGCCCAGGTGAATTAATTCACCTGGGGCACTGTTCACTTCTTGTAGTGAACAGTGCCCTGGTGAATTAATTCACCTCGGCACTGTTCACTTCAAGAGTGAACAGTGCCCTTGAAGTGAACAGTGTTATTCACTTGGCACTGTTCATAGTGAAAAAAATTGTGTTTTATTTTTTTTATTTGTGTTTTATTTGAAAAATTAGAAGGAAATCGCTTGATGACGTCACAAAAAATTCAGTTTTTGTTGTTGCACACTTAAGAAATCATGGAAAATATAGTCCTTATTTGATAGATTTCGTACGTGATGAAATTGCACATAGTTTAATGGAATAATAAAATTATTTGATATCAATATTATTTATTTCATGATGTAATAACAGTAGTTAAATCTACAATATTTAAATTTAAAACCATCGATATATATATATATATATATATATATATATATATATATATTAATTATTTTATAATCTCAATTTGAAAAGCATTTTTTAACCAAACACATTAAACTACTTTTTGTTCAATCTCAATTTCAATCACAGTTTTAACTAAACATATATTTTTCCAAACCAACCTCAACTAAAAGTACTTTTTATAAAATAATTTTTTTCAAACCATAACCATAACAGCTACCATAATACCAAACACACTCAGATGGGAAATAAAAGTGAAGAAATTTATGCATATGGTTAAATAAAAACAGGAATTTAAAAATTTTTGAATATAAATTTCCGGATGAAATAATTCGAGACATTATAAATAAACCCGGTAATGTTGAGGGCTGGATTTAATTGAAGAGAATAATACATTTAAAGGAAATGGGGCTTAAGTGCAAATAAGATAAATTATAGAGTATAAATACTCATCTCCTCACCAAAAATTTGCAGCAACCATAAGGAAAGAAAAGAGGGAGTTTTGTATCTATCATTGTAAAATCAAGAGAGAAACACCAAAATTTCAAGAACCCATCCAAGATTAAGAGTTTATAGATGGAATAAACACTTGTAGGTAAGAGATTAACAAGAAAATTGAACAAGAAGAGAAGAAGGAGGGTCGGCTGTCATTAGAAAAGAAAAGAGAGAGTTGAAAATCTTCAATTGGTTAAAGATTAAAATCTTAATTCGTACCGGGTAAGGTGTTCTAAACATGATCTTATAATTCATTTCAAATTCAATAATGAATTGACGCCTTAATGTTGAATTATAGATTAGAGTTCTTAGACTTGAATTGGGGAAAAAGTATTTGTTGTTAAAATTAAGTTAATTCATGTGTGGTATGTGATTGGGGATGTGAAACCATGATAATTTACCTATAAAATGTAGTTTGTGAAAGTTATGTGTGAAGGGAAAGGGGTGACGAATCTGGACAGTCTCGTTTCCTAACTTTTGGTAAGATTTTGGATAGGATGATGAGGGAATTAAGAGCAGATTCCTTTATAGAAATTGTAGTTTTGGATGTTAGCTAACTAAAAAAATTGATCTTGCTCAATTTGAAGCTATAGTACTCCAGTTATGGGTCACCAACCAAGGCTGAGTCGTGACTGACTGTGTAGGGCAGTAGGACTGATTTGTTGATGAGCAATTTTGACTATCTTGAAGGCAGATCTGGGTTCTCCTTCCTTCAAAGAATTTGTAGCCTCGTGTCTTAGCTTTTCAACGAGACCAATCTCACTTGAAACGGAGTTCTAGAACTTTGGATATAGTTAAAAATATAAGGAGAGTTCAGACAATAACAGTTCAATATCTAAACAGTAATAGTTGGATAATAACAGTTCAATGTCTAGAGAGTAACGGTCCAATGTCTAGACAATAATGATTCAAGACAGACAGTTTAATGTCTAGACAATAACGGTTCAAGACAGTAATAATTCAATGTCAAGACAGTAACGGTTGGACAGTAACAGTCCAATGATAAATATGGTTAGATAAAGAATGACAATATTAATTAGTGTAATGAGAAAAATGTAAAACATAAAAAAAGAAATGATAGAAAGAAAGACCTATAAGCTGTTGATATGATTTTTATGAAACATATCCTTGAATGAGGAAAATTTATGAGATGAGCCCGTGATTGCAGGAGGGACCACCGGTGTGGTGTAATAGCAGCAGCAGCAGGGGAGCACGAGTAGAGCTTCTACTACAAGTAGGTGATCTGCTCCTATACTTTCTAATTAAATTCCATGATTCAATATGTTATTGATGTGATATGTGAATTACCGAATATTTGGATATTATGGGAAATGAGGAAATTTTACGTAATGATGTCGATATTTTAAATAGTATTCAAGGTGAAAGGATGTTGTGTGAATTACCATGTGATGAAATTATCGTTGACGAAAGAAAAATAAGAAGTGTGATATGGGGCGTGGACTAGCATACATTTAGTGTATGTTAGGATCCCAAGTTAGGGGATCACCATGTTTTGACTAGCATATATTTAGTGTATGTTAGGATCCCGAGTAAGGGGATCACTTTGCATCGACTCCTACGGGGTGATGATGATACCAGTGAAATCGGTATCAGTAATGTGTTAAGCGAAAATAATCATGGTTGATTTTATAAAATCTTGAATGGAGGTTGATAATGAAAAAGGAAACGGTTTTTAGTAGTTGAAGGAGAAAGAGTTTCCAATGAAAACCAGAAGGAAGAAGTGAATAAAATATGAATTCATGATTGCTTTTTTAAATTGTTGGATATTTGTATTACTATTTATTATGATATTCATGTTTCAATAATATGTATTTTGTTTCAGGACCATCATATGCACGATAGGAATAGATCCTAACTTATGTTCATTTTTTGCAATCTATGTTCTAGGGAGTATACCCTTGTATTTTGTAATATTACAACTTTTATTTAACTTAATTTGTATAATTGATGCTTAAACTTGAATAGATGAATTTAATTCTGTAGTTTGTATAACCATGTTCCATGTATGAATGTTTATATCTTTTAGCCATCCATAATGATAATTGTTGTTCAATGTATATCATGAACATTATGGTTGACATGAATGATGATGTTTGTGGGATTGAGACCCAGGATGATTGGGTTGAATTGAGCTATGAGATGCGGGATATTAGAAGTGTAAACAGGTCGTATGTTAATAACTTGGGACCTCCTGATATAGGGGAGACTTTGCCGAAATTTTAGTGAAAATTTCAATAAATTTTAATATATATAAAATTTAATCACTCTGTTTATCAGTTAACATAAAATCGTTGCTTTATCCCGGATATGAGGGATGTTATATATAAAATAACGATTCAGATTGTTAAATCTTGTCAAAGGGAATCATTACTGCATTTTGAAAAAATCTTGGCGTATTTTAATGAGAGGATGAGGGTAAGAATTGAGTTCAAACAGGACAACTTAGGCAAACATTTGAGATTTAAATGAAGAAGAAAATAAATAGTAACAAATAAAAGACATGTTGTCTACATTACCTTTTTCAATTTAGTCCCTATTCTTTTGAGTTTTTCAATTAAGCCCTCAATTTAACCCAATTTCTAGGAATTTATTCAATTTCACCCTTGAAATATCTCAATCGGATCCTCTGTTTTTCATGCCTTCTTCACAATGATCTCTAGTTTTAGGATTCTTCAATTTAGTCCTTCATCAAACTTTAAACTTCAAAGTTCGTTCAACTAAGTCCCTCATAGCACCAATTAGTCTCTCTAAGTTTAATTGGGTCCTGACCTTTAAATTATTTCAAATCAACTTGAATTAGGCCTCCAAACATAATTTTCCTTCAATTAAGTCCTTAATTAAATCATTTAAACCCATTAAAAGTTTAATTACATCCTTAAACCTAATTAATTCTTTCAATTTCAGTCAAACTGACTTGCAAACTTAATTTTGCTTTAATTAAACCCATTAAAAGTTTAATTAAGTCTTTAAACCTAATTAATTCATTCAATTTTGGAAAAATTGACTTGCAAACTTAATCTTACTTCAATTAAGTTCTTAATTAAGTCAATTAAACCCATTGAAAGTTTAATTAAGCCCTTGAATTATTTAATTATTCTAATTTTAGCTAAATTGACTTGCAAACTTAATTTTGCTTCAATTAACCCAATTGGAAGCTTAATTAAACCCTTGAACTTCATTAATTCTTTCAATTTATTCATTATTGATTTTCAAACTTAATCTTACTTAAGTTAAGTCTTTAATTAAGTCAATTGATTGAAATCAGGGATAACATTGCAAGAAAATCAAAATTTAAAATCAATTAAGGGTTAAATTGAAGAAATTCACAATTAATAACCTTTTTGAAAAAGACATTAAACTTCAAGGACTCAATTAGGTTGAAAAAAGAGGTGAAATTGAAGCAAATTGAAAGTGTAATGGTTAATTGAGAATCAATTTGCATAAATCTATAACCAAAGACTAAAATAAAAAGGCACTGAAACTACCAAAGGAAATGTAAATAAATGAATTAAATGTATCTTGATACTAGAAAGCCAAATAGATAGAATCACAATAATTAATTTTGATCATCTAATGATCGATTACATAAATTTTATTATGGTTGTTGCATCCAACATCACAATGATCTGCCCACTTTTCTAAAAGGAAAAAAAGAGTCTTTGTGTTGTGAAAGGGTAAAAGATCTGAAACTTATAAAAATGAGTCATCACCTAGTATTATAGTCATTACAAACCCTAATTAATTTTTAGAGTTCTAAGATAAGGGACTAATTATGCTAAAAAAAAGATACTATCACCTTAAAACATTCTACCTAAGGTAAATTATATTGCTATTTGTGTTTTATTCCTAATGTGTTTGTTGTGCCTAAAATACTAGTGATCTTTCTATGTGGGTAAGAGTGGGTCTATTGCAATAAGTTAAACCTCGGGTTTAATCCTATCATTTTTAAAATTCAAGTCATCTTTGTCACTCCCAATTGTTACCATAACGATGACCGCTAAGGGATTCATCCATTTGATATAAACTGGTGAATTGATATATCTACAACCAATTACTTTCGATCAAGACCTGTGACCATTGATGGTTTATCAAGCGATGTTGGTGAATAGCAAGATGGGCCTATACCGGGCTTAGTGAACCCATCCTTAATCCGATGAAGAGTTTTTGCTAAACACTTGTTTATACAACATTGGCTCATATACAATGACTAGTGAAGGTTCATTTATAATGTGGTATCGATGTTGAATGAAGTTCTTAAACCTGAGTCCTAAATATTCAAACAATGACCATTATAAGTTCTTCTACTTAAAAACAAGATCTTGTAGTATGAATGTTCTCTTTTGGACTAAGTTTGGACAATAACCTTTGTGGGTTCATTTTTTCTAAGTTGTGTTGCTATGTTTAACAATTACATTAGTATTTCTTTTTTAAGGTGTTACCTCAAATCAGAGGTTATATATACTGGTTTGTAAGACTCGTGTATGCACATCCATTATAAGTGGACAACTTATTTCAAATTTTGTTGTTCCTTTCTTATCATAATTATTGACAAGCATTTTTAGAATGTGATTAATTAAGGGGCTTAATACCCAAAATGGACGCTTTAAGAGCCATTGGTAGGTATTGACAAGATCAAAATAACTAATTTAATGCCCTCAATCAACCCTAAAAATACAATACCTGGTCAAGGTTCACTTGCACTATGGAAGCCTTGATGAACACTGGACTGAAAGTTTGGGTATTTTACAAGAAAGCATTTTGCAATTATTTTGAAAGAAAATCATAAGGCCAAAATGTTACTTATAAATATCTCGAACAATAACTTGCTATAAGCCTGTAAGCCTCAAGTGTTATAAGTGAATAACAAAAACACCAATTTTGACATGGTTAAAAAAATAAAACAATGGTTTTTGAACGTCAACCCATGTATGCCTTTTGAAGTGGGTCGAAACCTTAAAAGGCCGTGCAAATTGGTTCCAAAGCCTAAAATGAATACATGCATGATTAGTTTTGGTTTTGTTATTGAATGACCAAAAACACTCCACTGTTTTTCATGGATTCAAAACCAATAGTAACTAATAGAATTATACTTACCATTATAGTGATAAAAGATGAATAATAACACATCAAACATAAGATGATACGTGGTAGGGTTTTGACTACAATGTACTAAAAGATATAAAACTGAACAGAAAACAATTTAAAAATGATTATATTTGGTAATTGATAGGTATTTTAAAAGATCTACTTTAGTTTAGGGGTTTAGGTTGACTCCAAGAAACTAAACTAAAAAACTACAATGCATTCTAACAATATATGGGTACATTAAAAAGATATTTTAAAATTGTAATAAACTAACAGGATTGAACCAAGCCATACACAAGTTGCTTATAAAATATACATATTCCATTAAAAGAATCTAAACTATTCAGATAAGTAGGTTTAAAAGCTAAAGGGTTGAAAGTGTTATGGTACAAATTTTAGGATAGTACATGATTGTCCAATACCCAATAGTGTTCACTAATAATATATACCAAACCAATCTAGTCTCACATCAAACTCAAACTCTGAAATAAAAAAGATGGCATAGTTCCAACAAGCCTAAACTCAAGCAACCAAGACATCAATAGTATCTCATATTCATAAACCCTTAGAAAATTCACTAGCATGCATAGAAATCCTATGGGACTCTAACATTTAACAAAAACCACATAATAATCCCATAACATCCCATACATTCAAGACAAGTCCCTTAACAATTTTACTAAATGAAGACACATAACAACTGTCGCACGTCCCCCGCGCGACGATTCGGTGATTTTTCGTTATGTTTACTTGATTGGTTCTTTGGGAGTCCCCACCTAGTATTTCATTGAGGGTTACTAGGAAACCTAGATTTACTGGTCGTTGTCAGAGATTCGAAAGTAAGGGACTGGTTGTGGCTAGGGAAGGTATTAGCACCCCTAGTACACCCTACCTGAGGTAAGCTGCTTTGCGGTTTGATGTGATTTGAAAATTTGAAATATTAATCAAATTCTAAGGTTTTAATAAATCAGTTATTAAATCCTAGAATATATGTAGAAACATGTTCTTACATTTTCATGAAAAATATAACATGATTTTATTTGTCCTTAAGATATTTAACCATATTCATATTAAACAATTAATTTTTTTTGTCTTTTTTAACATTTATAAAACATGTAAAATAAAATACATACACACACGTCACTTTTTACTATAATCAACTCACACATCATTTTTACAAGTTACAAAATAACAAAAATTAAGCAAAAAACAAACAGTAATTTAAATACATATTCTAGTATGTAAAAATTACAAAACAGACCCCTAAAAATCCAAGAATTGCCGAGGAGGTCTTCTGGAACTGCAGGGGCAGTGGCGGCGCGTCTTCTCCACGCGCGGCCGCGACTGGTGGTGCGTGGGTTCACGCGCCGCCGTGAAATCCAAAGAGTGTGGGGAGATCTGTAATAGCTTCCTCCCCTCTTCATCATCCTGTCGGCTGTGGGCAATGCCGTTACCTGCAACAACACCCAAAAACGCAACAAACAAGTCTGTTTTGGCTTTGTTTTCAGATCGGCTCCTCTTCCTTCTCCTTGTTCAGATCTACTGCTCTCTTTGCAAGTTTTTTTGTTTCCTCTTCTTCTGCTTCTACTTCAGGTGGCCGATGGCACGACTAAAGGGCTGCCGGTCTGTGGGCGCTGCTGGGTTGTTGCTGCCGCTGGAGGCTGTTCGGGCGTCGCTAGGGGAGGAGCTGCTTGAGGCTGGTCTCCTATGTCAATGGGCGGCTGTGTTGTCTTGGCCGCGAGGGAGAGCGACGACCAGTGGGGGGCGCGGCCGGCTGGCCTTGGGTCACCAAGCAGGGGCCAGCGACCGGGAGAGGGAAGCCGATGGGTTGGCTATTGCACGGTGGCGGAGGGAAGAAGAAGGAGGGGCTCGGGTCTATCGGGTTGTTGGTCCAAGGAGAGGAAGATAGAGCTGTTTCAGGAGCAAAAATCGCAGACCAAAGGGGAGGGTTTGTGGCGGCTCCAGCAGGGCAAAAAAAAGGAAGGCTCCCTTTGGTTTGGGAGAGAACCAGGAGACCAGGGGAACGGCGGCCAAGGAGATCGTGAGGGAGGTTTGTGCTCTCTGGTTTTTGGCCCGAAAGAGAAGGGGAGCTGCAGTCGGGGCTGAGGGGAGAAAACCAGAGGAGGAGGGGGAAAGCTTTGGTTCTCTGGTTCTGTTTTTGGGGGGAAGGTTTCTGGTGTGCCTTTTGCAAGGCAAAAGGGGAAGAACGGCGCTTCTGGGTTTTTTTCAAGGTCAGGGAGGGGCAGCTGTAGAGAAGATAGATTTTAGGTTTTTTCTTTACCCCTGGGGTCCCCCCAAAATTTTCTCCACCGTGAATGAATTTTTTTCCCCGTGTAAATTTCTCTGTAGCATGATATTTATAGGAAAAGTTTTACTAGGTTTTCAAACTAGTCCCTCAACTTTTCCTTTCCTTTTCTTTTCTTGTTTTTTTTTTTTTGTAAATTTTGATTTTTCTCATTTTTTTTGTATTTTTGAAAGCGAGCAATTTCAACGTCAACTCAACAAGGAAAATCAGTGATCATAAAATTTACGAGTTAAAAGTTGAACGCGTTCCAAATACCTTTGAAAATTTAAATTCTTTTGAGATGACGTTAAAAATGCAAAAAACGATGCAAATATATCAAAAATGTATTTTTTGGGGTTTTCATTCTTTTTTTGCTATTTTTTGGTTTTTTCTGAAAATTTATCAACATATGGGTCAAAAATTGGGTAGCAACAACAACTATAATGATTGTAATTGTAACTATAAGCATACCAATAATTCATACATTCATAACAAAACATTTTTTAAAAAATATCAAACACAATGTAGATACTGAAAAATATAAAATGGATCAGAATATAAGGAGTTTTAGGGAGATAATGGAAGAAACAAGGAAAAATAAGGGATCATTGAGAAAATATTATGAGATAAGGAAAGAGAAAGATTCATCTAGAGAGAGAAAAGGAAAGATTAAACAAGAAAAAAGGAAAGAGAAGCTTTGGACCATGAAGATTGTCATCAAATTGAGTTTAAAAGGGTAAACAAGTTTTCTCTTGCATTTATATTCAAGTTTTAGTTAGTTTTGATTATAGGTTTGAAATGGATTTGAAGGAGGGGTTAAAGTTTGTTGAATTATGGATGAAGAAATGCTATATGTGTGAAAAATAAGTTGTTAGATTATGTAATATTGTTATTTAAGTGGAAACTTTGAGAAAATAATTGAAATAAACTAATGGGTTTTTCTAATCACAAGTGGCCGACCATGTGGGGTAATTAGTATAGATGAATTGGTTTGTATGAGATGTGATTTTGTGTACATGTTTTTGATTTGTAAGGTTATGTCATTGTATTTAAGGTGAAAGTTAAGATAAGAAGCATAAATTATATGTTGTGTGAATATTTTGGAATGTTATGAGTATGGATATGTTAACTTGTGTGGCTTTAATGGGTGCAATACATGTTAGTGTTAAGAAAACTAACATGATTAAGTAATGAATTTTGTAAGATGCAATGGATTGAGTGTTTG
>Ga0325400_1005105_pt1 | contig 12287 bp, 14 predicted proteins | sample PopdelMetagenome_2_FD_205662 | JGI IMG/M metagenome (GOLD analysis project Ga0325400, IMG submission 205662) | Populus deltoides microbial communities from Bellville, Georgia, United States - Xylem-PdKOR-R1 | ecosystem: Host-associated > Plants > Phyllosphere > Stem > Wood/Secondary xylem...
TTTCTATAAGCTTTTATTTTATTTAAAATGGTGGATGCTTCTCCAGTTACACCAAGTCTCTATAATCAGAAATTTCATCGATGTCTTTCCCAATAACTTACCTGGATTGCTTTCATGCAAGGAGTTTAAGTTTTGCATTTATTTGGTTCTGATATCGAGCCAATATCAATGACACCATATATAATGGCGCCAGAAGAGTTGAGGAAATTAAATGATCAGTTGCATGATTTATTGGATAATGAGTTCATCTGACCGGGTGTGTCTCTTTGGGGAGCCCCGATGTTGTTTGTCAAGAAGAAGAATGGGTCATTGAGATTGTGTATAAATTACAAGCAACTGAATTGGGTAATAGTTCGAAATAGGTATCCACTCCCTCTAATAAATGATTTGTTTGATTAATTGCATAGAGCTCAATTTTTTTCTGCGATCGATCTTCAATTTGGTTATCATCAGTTGAAAATAATAGAGGAGGACATTTCAAAGTATTTATTTTACATGCATATTAAAGATTATCCCACTCATTCGGAAAACAAAAGCAAAAGGCAGACGGATACAGAACCTGAAACTATTGAAGATTGTTAAGAGGAACATCGGCAGAACCTATAACGGATACAAAAAACACTAAAAAACAACTCGAAGTAAAATAATATAAAAGATTAAAATTCTGAGGTTAGAGACCGAAACATAATTAATTATAAAGCTGAACTAATTCACTCAATCAATCCCAAACATATCCCAAACTGATTAAACTTAACAGATTCGATTAACCTTTACTGCTAGGTCAACTAATCAATCACTACCACAAGCTAACCAATCAGCCGGTTCAGACCAACTGAGTGACCGGTTGATCAGGATTTTCAGAATCTGATTTGTTAGTCTTTAAATCTGCAGATCTTACAATTAAACAATCTTTTCTTCATAAACTCATAATTCTAATCACCTAATCAGTTCGTTTTAAGCCAACTAATACTTTAATACTTCAATTAAAACTCTTAAATCATTTTATCATCAAAACAATAAACACTTCTTTAATCATTCCACAATAAATTTCCCAACTGAAAACAATAACGAGGGGGGGATACCTGCATGTTTCTTCAACTCTTCTTAAACCCAAAAACATGAGTTCAAAACTGAAATCCTTTGTATGCAGGAGAGGAAAGTCACGGCAGGGGGAGAGGCAAGGAAAATAAAAGAAAAAATCAATCCTTTGGTCATAGGTTAGGCTGGGCTCTTGGATTTGAACTAACATGGGCTTCGGTCTAATGGGTCAGGAATATGGGTCTTACATGCGCTGGCTGAAGGAGGGAGATGACAACAGTTTCATTGAAAACGTGAACGTATTGCCTTAGTGAGTTTACAACTTGGAAAGTTGTTGTGCTATCCAAACCAGTAGAATACGTACGGCCCCTCAACTTCAATAACAGCTTTTCATTATCCTCATTAGACAATTTCACCAACTTATGTTAATTAGTATACCTTTCCCTAACCGATCATAGGCTGGTAGCAGTTTCTCAAGTGCAGCCCAGTTTAGAGCCGCCTCCTCCTCTTCCTCCTCCTCCTCCTCCTCCTCCTCCTCTTCATCATCATCACCATCATCTTCTCTTGAAGAACTTGAGAGAATTTCCATTGGATTAACTGTTTCTCCAATTAGAAAGAAAAATGCTTATTTGTAAAATTCTACTTCTCTTCGAAAATTAAAGACAACGAACCGTGTAATAATAATGGTACATATAGGAGAACAGGATGGGGACTAGTTCAATGAAATCAACCTAGCTGTATTGAAGTGTGACAGATCGTAGAGATTTCGTTAGCCAACATGTTTTTATCTAAAAACAATAACGGAAATCTAGACCTCAAACAAGGCTTTGACTGATATAGATAGATAGATAGATAATCTTTTATTATATTCCCAGTTTTTGATCTCTAGCCAATGATTATCAATGAGAACCATCAGTTTATGAGTTAGAGGTAACAAGAAAATAGTAACATACGCTACTAGTTTATGAAAAACGTGAACCAACAACTCTTTATAATAGAAATTCAACATATAATTAGTCGTCCAAGCCTAGAAGTGTTTGAATTGTTTTTGTTTTTTTATTTCAATTCTTTATTCAAGCCCTCCTTTTTAGTGTATTTTCTGTTTGTGTTAATTTTTTATTTAAGTTTTAATTAAGACCTTTCCTTTTCTTAATTGATGAACATTCAATTAAATAAAAATTAGACTTTAAAAGATAAGGTTATTAAATCCGAAAAGGAATATAATCTAAGTTATGGTTAGATGAATTAATCCAATTGAACCTAATTTTATACAAAATATCGTCGCTTACTTTTTTATATAAAAAAAAGGTTAGATTGATATTATTCTAATTTAAAAAAAACCAAGTTTTGACCTGGTTGACATATTTAACTTAGCCATATCTTAGGGCCCGAGTTCACCCAAAATATTATCATGTTAATATTTATAAGAAAATTAAAACAATGATATTTATAAATTTTTCAGTGAAGCCTAGTTTTGAGCATATAAGAAACAAGATTGGTCAAGGGAACTCTAAGTTGACCTACAACATTTATAGATATATTTTTCTTTTTAATATGAGATATGTCTTGTTTATTTTTATTTTAAAGTGTCAAAGATTTTTTTATTATTATTAACGTGGGTGTTTGAGCTAACTTGCGCGTACCTCGACTAATCCCACGGGCCCTGAAGTTAACGACCATGTAAGTCTCCAATGACTCTAAAATTTATAGGACTCGAACTGGTGACATCTAGAAAACAAATTTAAAACCTGACCAGATCTCTCAAGATTTTAATTTTTTTTTTATTTTAGCGGGGGTGGTTGCTTTTGATTTTTATTAAATGAATGACATCCAATAACATTTTTTTTTGTGTACATGGTATGGATATTAATGAGAGAAGGAGGTGTTAAAGTAGAAAGTTACTTTAGATTCACAATCAAAAAAGAAAAAAAAAGGGGAAGCTTATTATATATGTGTATAAAGACAATTTCTATCGCCTTTGGAAGTTGAAGGCCTTGATAGCGGCGGCAAATAGGAAAGCAAAGAGGACTGTCCAGCCAAGAACCGCGGCTGCAACTACTCCGAGAAAATCATGGTCGAATCCGAAATAGTCCTTCACAAATTGTTTCACTGTTTGAGTTTCGGTGAGGTCTTTCTGTATGTCTCCAAACTGGGATACAAGCAATCCATACAAGGACCATGATACTGGACAAGCCCAATAGTACCATCTCCACCATATAGGTATGCTCTGTTACAGACCGAAGCACAAAAATGAATCACAAAATTATTCCACAAGGAAACCCGACACTACGGAGATTTTGAATTTGAAATGATAAGATAGCGAACACTTACGGGCCGAGGAACTATAAACCCTGAGAATAGGTTCCATATCCCGTAAAATGCAGAGGAAACTATGGCAGCGATGTGGTGGTTTGGAGTTATTGCAACAGCCATCATTCCGTAGAAGGTGAAGTATAATAATGTGAAGTACATAAAGAACAGGTACCAGAAGAACTTCGCAACAGTCCATTCAAATCCAATCATCGCATAAACTATAAAGCCATAGGCTGAAGCTTGAACAAAAACATATGGAAGCTCGATCAGGACCTGCAACACAAGATGGAAGTTTGGTAAAGAAAACATGCATAACATTCTACTTGACGACAAGTGAAGTCTCTGTAACGCCTGATGAATTGTGTTACCTGTGCAAAGGCATAGGGCAAAGCTGAATACATTCCAGCAGCTCTTTCCCTGTAGAAGACAGTTCTTTCAACAGCCACCACTGGCTGGACGGATGATGCGTTTTGGACACCAATGAAGAAAACAGCTGCATACATCGAACCCATTGCATTCAAAAGATCTTGGGTACTACTCCTACAGTTTGTGAGAGAAATTAGATCAGCACGTCGAAGCAAACCATCAAAGTCTGAACTTTTAAATTGTTTCAAAGAACCCCGTTGTGGCTTACAATTTGGATCCAAGGTCCCAGAACATTGTCCCAAACATCAAGGCTATAAAGGTTGTGAAAAGAAATCTCACGGCAGTGTATGGTGGATTCCTCCAATATGACCAATGTTGCTTCCATAAGCAAGCCATACATTGTGTGACAAATGATGTTGAGTACTTCGTGGGGAAACAAAGGTCTGTGGAGCCAGGAGCAGGTGTGCTTAATCCCGCAATGAGTGCTTTGTTTCTCCTGAATTATGTCACACACCATCCACAGATTTTAGACAAATTCTTCACCAAATTCTTAATTAGCATATTTTTCAGTTTGTACCACTTAGCCAAGTACTTTATCTGACCTGAACAGTTCTGAATTCTTGTAAATGTTAGAAAAATCAACCTCCAAAGCCATTTCTTGTGCTGAACTAGAAACTTCCAGCATCCAAGTTGCTGGATTATAACCATCTTTAATTTTACCGACTCCTTCAATTGCCTTCACAAATAGAAAGGTATATGACTTAGTTGATGGTTAGTCTGAGTATAGGTCTGAACATACAACTGTTTGTGTTATTTGATAATTAATCACGTCAAACATACCTCAAAATATTTTATTAGATGGGTAGAATGGCGACCCAGAGGCCCCACATATATCTCTTGTCCTCCTCGTTTCATCAGGAATAGCTGCATGCCATTTTAAATAATGCAGACTGTTATGGTGATAAAATCATGGCAGAGTTCTGATAGAGATAATTTGCTAACATTTCTTACCTCATCAAAAGCTTCAAATATGTCAATACTAGGCTGATGGATGGTGCATACAACTGTTCTTCCTGTGTCCACAGTGTTCCTAACTGTTCTCATCACAATGGCAGCGGCTCTAGCATCTAGCCCTGAAGTTGGCTCATCCATGAATATGATAGAAGGGTTTGCAACTAGCTCAACTGCAATGGTTAGCCGCTTGCGCTGCTCAGTGGACAAACCATTCACACCAGGCAACCCCACTAATGCATGGCGCAATGGATTCAACTCCACAAGATCCATGACTTCCTCAATGAACATCTGGAAGCAATTTTGGCAAAGTATAGGTTAATTGGGCGTGTCTGGCTGAATTGAATTGGATGGAAGCTTTCTAGCACCATCACTACAAATATCAACTTCACCAGTACCCTTCTTAGCTATATAGAACAGGTTCAGTGATCTTGATCACAGGATAAAATATAAAACGGAAATGCCTGTTCAACTAGGGAATGCTGATTAAGTGATTGAACTTGATCAGATGACAAGCAAGCCAAAAAGGAAACAAGAAAGATATAAAGAAAAGTTCACAGAACCCCGACATGCACAACGATTCCCAGATGCCTAAAACATATTTAAGGCAGAGAGCACCTACCTTTCTGCTTTCAGAGTCAACTTCAGGGGGTAGACGAAGCCAAGCTGAGTAGAGTAAGGATTCATAGACGGTAACTTGTGGAGAGTGAATATCAGTTTGCTCACAGTATCCAGCAATTCTAGCAAAAGTTTCTTGCTTCTTTGGGTACCCAGAAATCTTGATGTCTCCCTCAATATATCCACCAGTTTTCCTACCAGCTAAAACATCCATCAAAGTTGTTTTTCCAGCACCACTAACACCCATCAAAGCTGTAAGGACACCAGGCCTGAAAGTACCACTCACACCTTTCAAAAGCACCAATCTATCTTTCTCAACACCTTGAACTTTCATTTCCTGAAAATTTCAATACCAATATGATCAGCATGTTCTGTGAATCATATCGCATCAAAGTGAGATATAATCGTACTTTACAAAACTTTGATACCTGTGGCATGTCAACGGAGTAAATAACGTCATCGAATGTGATGGAATGCGGTTCAAATGGAAGAACCATTCCTTTCTTCCTGTTATTGCTGACCTCTCCAATAGCCTCTGAACTACTTCTGCTAATTCCAACTCCACCCTCTGTTGAGAAATTGAAATTATATTGGTAATTAGTAACCAATAGGTTAAAAAATGGAGGACAAACACACTTAATTAATGGAGTTCTTTTACCTGTGTTAGTTCTGTGACTACTTGCATGGTTCGATAACTGAATAGCTCGTTCGGTTTTGCGGGCAGATTCATCACTTTCGGGCTCTTCAGATATAACAGCCTGAGGCTTATCAAATGCTGCCAACATGATTTGCAGCAAATTAAAATAAGATCCAACTTTCAAGAGGTGTGAATTTGAGATGTTAACGACACTTACCATTGAGGAAAGTGAGAGCCAAAACGAAGCAAAGGTTGAATAGTAGTATGAATCCTACTGTCGCCCCTATTCCTATCCAATACCAATATGCTTCTGTAAAGAACCCACGACTCTTCAAAACTTGGATTCCTAGTGGTTCTGTGGAGCCTGCAGGAATCTGTGATTCGAAAAATAACTTCAGATACCAGTTGATTATTGAAAGCCGAAGGCACAAATATACAAACGGTGAGTTAAAGAAACCATACATGACTCCAACTATTTCCAAGGAACTCATTCACTACTATTGCGTTCTGCCCGTACATCAATGGTGAAGCCCAGTAACCCCATATCCACCATTTCTTTATTTGCTCTGTTCCATTCAACAAAAAACATAGAAGATTAATTCCTCCAGGTACAATAGTACACTCATCATACCTCTTGACAAGACGAAGCCACCCAATGCAAAAATTGCAAGGAGCACAAATGACCCGAAGGTGTTGGCAACAATCATGTTCCTTCCAGCTGCAGCAATAAATCGAAACAGTGCAGATGCCATCTGGTTAATTAGCACAAGCACCAAGTACAGCTTAAAAAACCTGCAAAAAATGAAAGAAAGAAACACAACCTTGTTATAACAGCTGGATCAGAATGGATTCTGGTACAAGTTTACAGAAAATTAAGAATTCTTATTTACCTCGCAATGTTTGGATCAAATCCGATTACATAATAGGTTATGAACACCCAAGTAGCAACTTCAACAAATGAAATGGGAATTTTCAGGACCCATGAAGGAATTGAATATGCCAATGGAGGAAAGAATAGGAGTTCCCTATGCTTGTAAAATACAGGAAGCTTTGCGATGGTCGTAGATTGCTCTGCCGTACCATTAAACATGATCGCGGCCACAGTGAAGAACAAAGCACCAGTATAAATTCCACCATCCCTGACTGTATCTCGATGCATATTGGTCCGGAAGAAGAGTGTCATTGAAATGATTGCCAATATTGTAAGCTGATATGGAGAGAAAAAGTGTCACGCTGTACGCAAAGTTCGAAAGTAAAAGAAACTTAGTTATTGTAATGACTGTCGATAATTACTTGGGATATCCTGAAGATGTAGACAAATGAGTTCCTCTTCATGAGCAAGTATTCTCTTGAGAAGTTAGCTTTAAGCAGATCCATCTTTCCAGCTCCATACTTTTTGTTTACCAATGCCGCTGGATGGTTCTTGGTCTTGTCAAATGGGATTGAAAGCTCCTCTATGATCCTTCGTCCCATGCTGACTGATTGAAATGCCTCAGCAAATTCGTTGATGGTGACAAACTTGTAAGGCTGATCTTTACGTGCCCAGTACTGCTCTTGATCTTTCCTTGATGTCACCTGCAATGAATTCATTTATTATGATAACACACAAGGCTCTTCTTATAGCCAATAGAAGATCATATTGTAACAAAGGCGCCAAACACAACTGCCTTGTTTTTGCTTACTTCTTGCAAAAAGTCAGCCACGCCCTTTCTTTCAGGGCACTTGAAGCCCATATGTTCAAAAAATTCATGCACATCATCACGAGGCCCCTGGTACACAATATGGCCATCTGACAGAAGAATAATGTCATCAAAGAGATCATAAGTCTCCGGTGCTGGCTGGAGAAGTGAGATGACAGCGGTGCAATTGAGAATGTGAACGGTTTGCCTTAATGAGTTCACAATTTGGTAAGTTGTTGAGCTATCCAAGCCAGTAGAAATCTCATCCATAAACAATGCCCTTGATGGCCCGACCAGCATTTCACCTATGATCCATTACTATAGATTAGTAGAACGGAAAAAAAAAAGAAGTAATTGGTCCCTGATACTAGGATTGGACTAATGGAGAATGTTACCAGTTGTAACACGCTTCCTTTGCCCTCCAGAGATACCCCTTATCATTTCATCCCCTACCATGGTGTCTGCGCAGACTTCCAATCCTAATATCTGTCATTTTTAGAGAAGGCACAAAAAATTGAAGGGATATCATTTTTCATGGTTCCTGAAGATTTTTAATGATGCTAGAGTACTGCACACTGATACTACCTTTAAGACATAGTCGGTGCTGACATTTGCCTCTTCAGCTTGTGTTGCTGCTGCCTGCAATATCAGAAACAGCAGAAATTGTAACTTCTTTTAACAATTCTAGCCGAAGATCAAGAGATTTAATAAATTGGTGAAGTAAAAAGAAGGGCCTTTAAATACAGTTTAAATATCAAATGATAAGAACATTGATGGACTGAATAACGATGTTGTTTTATAAAAATGTTTCTGTGTCCTTTCCTAGTCATTTTTCAAACAATTATACAGAAAATAATAATACCTTTCCTCACCTTCATGAAGACATCAACATCAGGATCAGGCTTAATGTTGGCTTCTTTCTCTCTTCTGGACAACTCCGCCAACATGTCTGTCAAATGCCAAGATTTTCTCGAGTTATAGATCACCAGAGTAACTTATGATTCTGATGGAAAATGCAAAGAGAGTTTAGTCCATTATTCTAACCATGCAAGTATCCAGCCCCTTGGCACCTGGCAGAGAACGCCAAAGTTTCCCTTACGGTCATTTCTCCTATGTGGAGATCATGTTGACTGATATAGGCTGCTGTTCTTTGTGGTACAAACTCATTCATCTCATGACCATTGTAAGTCACACGACCAGAAAGCTACACGAGAGAATTCATCTTTTCAAATTAAAACAGAAAATTAAAACCTAATCTTCATGGATTATACAAATTTACAAGAATATATCACAACCTTCAGACTAGGATCGAGTTTTCCAGCCAATGCCAACAACAGTGTGGTCTTCCCAGAACTTGGAGGACCCAAAAGCAAAGTCAATCTATAACATGCACATCAATAACACAAGAATTAAGAATCGGCTACTAATAATTGAAGGAATTTGTAAGCAAACAGATTTTAGATCATGATCATCTTACCTTGATGGTTTGACGATTCCGCTAACATCCTCAAGGATGGTGAATGGTTTCTTTCTATTTGGAAGGATATGAAGAGAAATCAAAGCACCCTTCAAAATTGATAGAAAGGTGATTAGTTGACAAGAAAAGCATGACCAGATAAAAAAGAAGTATCATTTTTCATTAGCAATAACTGGTGTTAAATGTTTGCTAATGTCGTTACCTCTATTATAGTAAATATGAACTTAGCAAATGAAGGCAAAGCACTACGTCCTACATAAGCTTCAGCTCCAATATTTAGATGCTCGTACCGAACCTCAATTGTTGGAAACTGAATTCCAACCCTGAAACACCAAAAATTACAGAAAAATCAAGAGCTTCAACAGACAAAACAGAGTTCCTCTGTATTCCAAGCAAAAGGAGGGAGAACAAAATCCATCTTTTCTTTTTAGATCAATCCCTTTTCAAGTTATATCATAGAAGTACAGGTTTCGATCTAAGAGCTTGATTCCTTTCTAACATTTTCTCTGCAAACTAAACAAAGTAAATGCACATACCAAATGAGAAACGAGGAGAATATTTTACCTTTCAATACGACTCTTGAGTTTCCACAAGAACTTCTCATTATCCTCGTCTGCAGCTTTGACCAGCCTTTCCAGCAGCTGTTTTCTCTCTTGGACTCCGAGTTTTTCGATATCTACCTCACTAATTACACCTCTTGATGCACTCATCAATATACCTTTCCTTAAACGATCATAAGTAGGTAGTTTCTCAAGTGCTGCCCATTTTGTAGCCTCTTCATCATCTTCTTCTCTTGAAGATATAGAAAATGCTTCCACGGTAGTGTTTCTCCATACCCAAGAACCTGATATTAGCTTTATAAATATCAGCACTCTCCATTGATGATGGATCAGTACACTTAAACAACAACAAAAACAAAACAAACCCCAGAATTCGTTTCGTCTTTCTTGGTTATGGAACTTGAATCAAAGAAATCTTAACAGACAGCTAAAATGAATCAAACCCAGATTTTGTTTTCTTGATAAGGGAAACAAAAGGGAATTGGAGCGTGCATGAAAAATGAGTTCGAAATGTGAGGATATATATTATAGTAATACATAAGTACACTACTGGTGGCTCTTCATGTGAGCACTCAAACTTGTTCGCCTTTCTATCAAGAGGAGAAAACGAGGGGAAAAAAACAGAGGGAAAATTGTTGAAGCTGCAGTTGCTTCCTATTGTTTGATCATGTTAACGAGGGTGTAGTATTTATTTTCAATCTAGTAGAAAAATATTTTGCCTTTCAAAGTCTATCATGCTATTCATAGCATTATTCAGCAAGTGCTCAGCGTATTTAAGTAAATGAGAACAAGATAAGATAGCATGGACTTGTACTAGATTTTAATAACAGTAATAGAAATTTCCACATTACAGAGATTTTCATAACGGTACAGTATCACAAAAGATATTGCTATCAGATTCAGGTCTAAAAGGCCTGTACTTGAGAGAGCTTGTTCATGAGTTATTATATGGCAACGTGAGAGAAAGTAAGAGAATGTAATTTAACAACGACATCATTTCCTAGAATTCTATTCTAACACTAATTTGTAAGTTCCCACAAAAAATGAAGCAGTGTGTATAGGTTTCTGGTGAGAAGAAGGCAAAGTCCAAGAAAACCAAAGGAGTAGATAGACAGTGATCGATCCTCTAGTTGGTTATATGCTAATGAAGTTTTATCATCTGTCCAAGAAGTTCAATGATAGTATTAACACAAAAAAAAAGGTTTTGTATTATTAAGAAGATGACCCGTTTGTTTACTGGAAAGTAATTTTTTTCTGGAAAGTAAATTCTGGGAAAGTGAATTATTTTTCGATGTTTGGTAATGTAATGAAAAATAAGTTGGAAAACACTTTCTAATGTTTGATTATGTCATGAAAAATAAGCTGGAAAATAACTTATTAATGTTTTATTTTTTTCAAGTTTATTAAAATAAAATAAGTAACAATCAAAAGAATGAGGACCAAATTTGATAGATAAAAAATTTCAATTAAAAAATAATAAGGGAAAAGCAAATAACAATTATAAAAATAAGGACCAAAATTAATATAAAAATTAAATTCTAAGGGATGAAATTGAAAAAATAATACTAAAAACAAAATATATATAACAATCAAAAGTTTGAGGATCAAATTTGATATAATCAACAAATAATATGACATTTCTAAATTTTTCATAATTTTCATAAAGTGTTTTCCGCCCAAAATAAAAAGAAAACACTTTTATGGAAACCAAGCCAATTTTTTCTTTGATTTGAAAGTATTTTTTGTTGACCAACTTTTCTAACAGCAAACACACATATAAAAATTTAAAAAATAGTTTTTCAAAAATCAATTTTCAAGAAACAAACACAATAAATAAAAAAAGAGTTTTCCTATGCATTTTTATTGTAATAGAGTTTAGTTTCAAGAAAACCATCCCATGATACCAAATGGAACTAGAATTCACATTGTTGTTCTTCGTGCGTGGGGGATAGGGAAGATATTATATGTCCCACATGCAATAATGCAAAATGAAGAGTTATGAAAGATGACTTTTTTAACACACACAAAAAAAAAATATCAAGATTACAAAAAAATTTATAAAAAAATCAAAATCATAATTCATAATAATCTAACTATAAAATAATTCTTAATATTTTGTATTTCTAATAATCTAACTAGAAAATTTTTATTTTATATTATTCAAATTAATAATTATTGTGAAAAAAGTTATATTACTAAGAAAATCTTTATATTAGATTTATAATAAAAATTAAATTGATACTAATAAACTATGAAAATATAAAAAAATAATTTTAATCTTTTACATTGCAAAAAAGTGCTTGTGTCTAAAAATATATATTATATATGTCCTTTTTTTTATTTAAAAAACAATAGGAAAATTATGAGGAATTTCTAAAATGTGTTCTTCAAAATTAGAGCAAATTTAGAAAACTAGTTTTTCTATTTTTGGAAGGAGAAATATTGTATTTGAACATTGAGTTTTTTGTTTTCCTTTTTCTTACTCCAATTTTCAAAAAAAAAAAATTATTCTAATTTTTTAACAATCTCTTGTTTTTTTATATATTTAAGGAGAATTTCTCTACCATACTTGTGTGCTTGAAAAGTCA
>Ga0325400_1005109_pt1 | contig 12284 bp, 11 predicted proteins | sample PopdelMetagenome_2_FD_205662 | JGI IMG/M metagenome (GOLD analysis project Ga0325400, IMG submission 205662) | Populus deltoides microbial communities from Bellville, Georgia, United States - Xylem-PdKOR-R1 | ecosystem: Host-associated > Plants > Phyllosphere > Stem > Wood/Secondary xylem...
GTCGATCCGGTCGAGCCGAACCACGACATAGCCGCTGCCGTCCGGAAGGGGGGCGAGCCGCGCGCGATTGAGCTTGGCGCCGAACAACAGCGGCAGCGCCTCTTGCCCCGGCCGAGGACCGCGCACCAGTTCCGCCCGCTGGCCGGAGACGGTACGTGGAGCCGGCAGTCGCGCGCCCGTCTGCGCCAAAACCTGGGCGAGCGGCGCGCCGGCGTTCACCTTGGCGACGACCTGCGCCGCGACCCGCCGCGCGGCCTGGCGCGCACGGTCGGCGGCGGCGTCGCGGGTCACGGCCGCGCGCACGTCGGCGAAGGGGCGCGGCGCGGCGGGGAGCACGCGGCCGAGCGCGACCACCGCGAAGCTGCCGTCCGCGCCGACGCTGACCAGCTGGGGCGCGTCGCCCTCGCCCGACTGGAAGGCCGCCTGGACGATCGGCGCCAATGCCGGATCGGCGCGCGAACCCGGTGCGAGCGGGTCGACCCCCGTTGCCACGAGCGCGGGCGTGGCCTGGGCGCGAAGCTTGCGATCGGCGACCACCTCGTCGAACGTGCCGTTGCTCGCGAGCGAGTCGTTGACCTGGTCCTGCAGGGTGCCGAGCGCCTCCGCCTCCTTCTGCTTGGCGAGCGTGCCCGCGATCTCCGCGCGAACCTGGGCCAGGGTGCGGGCGGGCACCGTCGTGATCGCGGTCACTTGGGCGACCACGAAGCCGAACTGGCCGCGGATCGGGCCCACCACCGTGCCGCGCCCGGCGGCGAACACCGCATTGGCCACCGCGGGCGACGTCGCCTGCGCGAACGCGGCCTTGTCCACGTCGGTCTGGCTGGACGTTTGCAGGCCGGCGGCCCGTGCCGCTGCCGACAGCGACGTGCCGCCGCGGACCCGCCCGGCAAGCGCGGCGGCGCCCGCCTGGTCGAGAACCACCACCTGCTCCACGCTACGCTTCTCGCTGGCGGCATAGCGAGCGGCGTTCGCTTGGTAGGCACGGGCGATCTCGGCCTTGCTGGGGACGGCGGATGCGCGCACCTGATCGGGCGTGACCAGCGCGTAGCGGGCGATCCTGCGCTCGGGTACCGAGTAGCGGGCGATGTTGCGGCGATAGAAGCCTTGGACGTCGGCATCGCTCGGTGCGGACGCGCCCGCGACCAAGCCCGCCGGGATCGTCGCGACCTGCCCGCTGCGACGCTCCAGCAGCAGCGATGCGTACGGCAGCACCAGCGTTTCCGGCACCTGGTTGGCGCTCTGGGTCGGGCCGACGAGCTGTTGAACAAACGTGTCCCGCGCGATGTCGCCACGGACCTGCGCGTCCGTCAGCTTCCGGGCGATCAGCAATTGGCGGTAGATCGCCGGGTCGAACTGGCCGGTCAGGCCTTGGAGGCCGGGAATGCTGGCGATGCGGCCATCGATCAACCGCTTGCTGACGGCCATGCCCTGGTCGCGCCCGAACTGCTCCAAGGCGACGCTGCCGACATATCGCTGGAGCGTTCCGTCAAGGCCGCCATTGGCCACGAAGCTGGCCATGTCCAGGCCGGGCTGCTGCTGGCGAAAGCCCTCCAGCTCGCCTTGGACGCGCTGGCGCAGGTCGGCCGGGGTGATTGTCGCATCGCCGACCGTCGCCACCGAGCCGCTCGCCGCCCCGCCGCCGGGCCGCAATCCGGTGACGTCGCCCGCGGCAAAGGCGAGGGCGATGACGCCCAGGACGACGAAGGTGACGACGACGCCGGCTTTGGAATTGATGATCCGGCGGAAGAACCCGAGCATGGTGGACCGATCTTGGACAAGAAGGTCTGCGGCCTTACGGGGAGCAGCCGCCGGCTTCAAGCTTGTGCCATGCGGCGGGTCCGTTATCCGGGACGGGCAAGAAGGAGCGAACGATGCGGCGCAAGCTGGTGGCGGGCAATTGGAAAATGAACGGATCGCTCGCGGCGCTGGAGGAACTGGTCGCCATTGGGGACACGGCGGCGCGCCACGTGGCTGTGGACGTGGTGGTCGCGGTACCCTTCACGCTGATCGCGCCTGCCGCGACACTGGTGCCTACCCTGGCGATCGGGGCGGAGGACGTGCACGAGGCCGATGCGGGCGCCCACACCGGCTGTGTCTCAGCGGCCATGGTGCGCGAGGCCGGGGCGCGCTTCACCATCGCCGGTCATTCGGAACGCCGCGCCGACCAGAACGAGACCAGCTACGACGCGTGGGGCAAGGCGGCGGCCGCTCACCGCCAGGGCCTCGACGTCATCCTGTGCTGCGGGGAGACCGAGGCCGAGCGCGACGCGGGACGCGCGGAACGGGTCGTTCAGGCGCAGATCGAGAAGTCGGTTCCGGACGACGCGACAGGCGACTGGTTCACGCTCGCCTATGAGCCACGCTGGGCGATCGGCACGGGGCGGACGCCGACGCTGGAGGAGATCAGCTCGATGCACGCGATCGCCCGGTCCAAGCTGCGCATGATGATCGGCGCGGAGGCCGACCGGGTGCGAATCCTCTACGGCGGATCGGTCACCGGTACCAACGCCGCCGCGATCCTGTCCGCGGATGATGTCGACGGAGCGCTGGTCGGGGGAGCGAGCCTGACCGCGGCCAAGTTCGTCCCCATCATCGAGGCCGGGGCCAGCCTGTCATCGTAGCGGGGGCGACGGGCGAGCCCCTAGTGGGAGCCCTGCTCCAAATCGCGACATCGGCTCAGGTGCCGCCATATCGTTGATTCAGCACGGCCCACGCGGCGCGCAGTCCGAACGCCTCGCCACCCTTCGGGCGGCCGGGCTTGGCCGCCGGGCGCCACGCGAAGACGTCCAGATGCGCCCAGGCGGCCGCCTTTGGTGCAAAGCGGCGCAGGAACAGCGCGGCGGTGATCGCGCCGGCAAAGCCGCCATCGGGGGCATTGACGAGGTCGGCTATGTCCGACTTCAGCATGTCGTCGTAACCGTTCCACAGCGGCAGCCGCCACAGCGGATCGGCGCAAGCGCGACCGGCGGCCAGGAGATCGGCGGCGAGCGTCTCGTCGTCGGTGAACAGCGGCGGCAGGTCGGGGCCGAGCGCGACGCGGGCGGCGCCCGTCAGCGTCGCGAAGTCGAGCACCAGTTCCGGCGTCTCCTCCGCGGCCCTGGTCAGCGCATCGCCGAGGACCAGGCGCCCCTCCGCGTCGGTGTTGGTGTTCTCCACCGTCAGGCCGGCGCGGGTGCGCAGCACGTCGCCGGGGCGAAAGGCGCCAGGGCCGATCGCGTTTTCCACCGCCGGTACCAGAAGGTGAAGCCGGATGGGCAAGCCGGTATGCATGACCAGCCCGGCCAGCGCCAGGGCGTGCGCGGCACCCCCCATGTCCTTTTTCATCAGCCGCATCCCTGACGACGGCTTGATGTCGAGACCGCCGGTATCGAAGCTGACGCCCTTGCCGACGATCGCGACGCGGGGATGGGATGGGTCGCCCCATATCAGTTCGACCAGTCGTGGCGCCCGGTCGCGTTCGGCGGCGCGGCCAACCGCATGGATCATCGGATAGCCCTGCGCCAGCGCATCGCCGCGGGTCACCGTCACTGCGGCGCCATGACGGCCGGAGAGGGACTGGACCGCGGCCTCCAGCTCCGCCGGCCCCATATCGGCAGCGGGCGTGTTGACGAGATCGCGGACCAGCGCGGTCGCCTCTGCAAGCGCGATCGTCTCGGCGATGCGGTGCGGCTCGGACGTCAGCAGCACGCGGGACCCGGTCTCGTCCGACTGGCGGTACCGGCTGTAACGGTGCTGCGCGAGCAGCCATCCAAGCGCGGCTGGTGCGTTCGGACGCTCATCTGCGAATGGCCGGTAGGTGCCGGGCGGCAGCGCCTCCGCCAATCCGGCCAGCGTCCAGGGACCGGCTTCGCCGGGGACGTAGGCGACGTGCCAGTCCTCGGCCGCGTCGGGGATCAGCAGGTGACTGCCCGGCTTGCCGGTGAAGCCGTGCATGGCGGCTAGCGCACGCGTGCGTGCGGGTTGGCGCGCGAGCCAGGCGGCATGATCTGCGACAAGCTCGATCGCGCGGGCGGGCTGTCCCCGATCGGGTTGGAGGAGGGTGGTGAAGTCCGTCACGCAGCCCGTTTGAGCAGAAGCGACCCCGGCCCGCAACGCCGAGCAACGCCGCGGAACGCCGCGGAACGCCGCGGAACGCCGCGGAACGCCGTTGGCCGTTCGAAGGTTGGCAATGTTCGGATACAATACGGAGGAACGCGCGATGCTTTGGACCCTGATCGGCTTCCTGGTGCTGCTTTGGCTGCTCGGATTGGTGTTCAAGATCGGCGGGGCGCTGATCCATGTCGTCCTGGTAGTGGCGGCGATCGTGCTGGTGTTCCGCCTGGTCACCGGACGGAGCTGATCCGGGCTTCTGGTCTGGCAGGGATGCCGCCCTTCTCAGCGGGAGGACGGCCCGCCGTCGGTGCGATTGCCGACCAGGGCAGCCCTCCCGGTCGCGTCAGACGGGCACGCCGTAAAGGTCGTGCTCGTCGGCGTCCTCGATCCTGACCGCGACGATGTCGCCGACCGCGAGATGGGCGGCATCGCGCAGGAAGACCTGACCATCGATCTCGGGCGCGTCCGCCTGACTGCGGCCGGTCGCTCCCTCGTCGCCGACTTCGTCGACGATGACCGGAAGAGTACGGCCGACCTTGGCGGCCAGCTTGGCCGCGGAAATGGCGGCCGTCTTGGCCATGATCCGCTGATAGCGCTCTTCCTTCACCTCCTCGGGCACCTGATCGGGAAGCAGGTTGGCGGTGGCCCCTTCGACCGGCTCGAAGCGGAAGGCGCCCACCCGGTCCAGCTGCGCCTCGTCCAGCCAGTCGAGCAGGTACTGGAAGTCGGCCTCGGTCTCGCCTGGGAAGCCGACCACGAAAGTGGAACGGATCGCGATGTCCGGGCAGATGGTCCGCCACCCGGCCAGCCGGTTCAGCACCTTGGCGTTGTTCGCCGGACGCTTCATCAGCCGCAGGACGCGCTCGCTGGCGTGCTGAAACGGGATATCGAGATAGGGCAGGACCAGCCCCTCGGCCATCAGCGGGATCACCTGGTCGACGTGCGGGTATGGGTAGACGTAATGAAGCCGCACCCACGGCGCGATGCGGCCGAGTTCACGTGCCAGGTCGGTCATGTGGGGAACGATCTCGCGACCCTTCCACGCGCGCGGCTCGCGACGGATATCGATGCCGTAGGCGCTGGTATCCTGGCTGATGACCAGCAGTTCCTTGGTGCCGGCCGCAACCAGCTTCTCCGCTTCCCGAAGGATCGCGTCGGGACGGCGGCTGGCGAGGTCGCCGCGCAGCGACGGGATGATGCAGAAGGAGCAGCGATGGTTGCAGCCTTCGCTGATCTTCAGGTAACTGTAGTGCCTCGGCGTCAGCTTCAGGCCCGCATCGGGGATCAGGTCGATGAAGGGCGAGAGCGCGGCCGGTGCCGCGGCGTGCACCGCCTCCACCACCTGTTCGTACTGGTGCGCGCCCGTGACCGCCAGCACGTCCGGGAAGCGGGCACGGATGACCTCCGCCTCCTTGCCCATGCAGCCGGTGACGATGACGCGTCCGTTCTCGGCGATCGCCTCGCCGATCGCCTCCAGGCTCTCCTCCTTGGCGGAGTCGAGAAAGCCGCAGGTGTTGACCAGCACCACGTCGGCACCGGCATAGTCGGGCGACATCTGATATCCGTCGGCGCGCAGCTGGGTCAGGATGCGCTCCGAGTCCACCAGGTTCTTGGGGCAGCCGAGCGAGACCATGCCGACGCGCGGCGGGGAAGGGAGGACCGTTGCCATGGGATGCGTCGCCACATAGGCGGGAACGCATGATTTTTCCAGCGGGCGGGGAGGTGTGAAGTTGTTGGCGATAGGGCTCATGTCGGGCACCTCGCTCGACGCGGTCGACGCGGCGCTGATCGAGACGGATGGGGAAGCCCTGGTGCGGCCGCTCGCTTATCGCGCCGAACCGTGGTCGGACGCCGCGCGGGCGCAACTCGCCGAGGCGACGCGGACGGCGCTGACGTATGACCGTCCCCGCGCCAGTCCTCCGCTGGCCGAGGCGGCGGCGCTGGTCACCCGTGCGCACGCTCTCGCGGTCCACAAGCTACTGGCCGAGGCGGGGCGGCGCGCGGAGGATGTCGGCGCCATCGGCTTTCACGGGCAAACGGTGGCGCACCGGCCCGATCGGGGATGGACCTGGCAGATCGGCGACGGGGCGGCACTGGCGGACGCGACCGGCATCGTCACGGTATCGGACTTCCGGTCCGCCGACGTGGCAGGCGGCGGGCAGGGCGCGCCCCTGCTGCCGATCTACCACGCGGCACGCGCGGCGGGGCTGGCGCGACCGGCGGCCGTGCTGAACCTCGGCGGGGTCGCCAACATCACCTTCATCGGCGAGGATGGCGACCTGATCGCTTTCGACACCGGGCCGGCGAACGGCCTGGTCGATCTGTGGGTCGGCGTGGAAAGCGGCGCACGTTTCGACGCCGGAGGCGCGCTCGCGAAGGCAGGGCGGGTGGACGAGGCGGTGCTGGCCGCGATGCTGGACCACCCTTATTTCGACGCGCCCTGGCCCAAATCGCTCGACCGGCACGATTTCACGATCCAACCCGCACGGGGCTTGTCGGCGGAGGACGGTGCCGCGACGCTGACGGCCTTTACCGCGGCGACGGTGGCCTTGGCGCTTTCGCAACTGCCGATGCGCCCGCGACGGCTGATCGTCGCGGGCGGGGGACGCCACAATCCGGTCATGATGGCGATGATCGCCGAACGCAGCGGGCTGGTGCCCGAACCGAGCGACGCGACGGGGTGGAACGGCGATGCGGTGGAGGCGGAAGGCTTCGCCTACATGGCGGTCCGCACTCTCAGGGGATTTCCGAACAGCTTTCCCGCCACCACCGGCGTGCGACGGCCAACGGTCGGCGGCGTGATCAATCGCCCGGGGGTCGGAGCGCGGGGGAACCCCGTGAACGCCGGGGCGCTCGCCTAGTGGCCAGCGCCGATCGCGGAGCGGACCACCAGCGGGAACGGGCAACCGCGATCGTCGGTGCGCCATACCGCCTTGATCTCCTGCGCGGGCGGGAGTTCGCCTAGCTTGCGCGGCTTGGCCGGGCCCCGCGCCGCTACCCTGTTCGAAGCAGGTGAGCACTGCGCCGTCGGGGCGGGGCGGGCGGGGGCGACGGCCGCACCGGCGGCCAAGGCGGCGACGACGAACAAGACCTGCATGGCAATCTCCTCAACCGCGCGCCGTCGTTCACCCGTCGCCGCCGCTCCCGACGCTATTTGGCTTTGGGCGCCGGCTTCTTGGTCGCGGGCTTCTTCTTCGGCGCGTCCTTGACCTTGGCGATCACCGCCGGAGCCGCCACCGCCGCGGCGATCCCCGCCGCTACCGCGACGCCGATGCCGATCGCGGTCTTGGGATTGGACTTGACCGCCGCCTTGGTGCGTTCGGCGGCGTCGGCCGCCTTGTCGCGCGCACGGGCTGCCGCGTCGGCCGCACGGTCGCCGAGCGTCGGATCCTCCCGGACCAGGTCGTCGTCGGTCGGCTGTTGCGCGTGCTTCATCGCACTCTCGGGGATGTGTGACATGGGTTGTCTCCTGATGGCGGGGAGATAACCGGTACGATCCGGTAACGTTCCTGGCGTTCCCGGCCCAGCGTTCCCGATCTAGCGTTTCCGGGTCAGCTCGCGCATCGCGCCGTCCAGCCCAGCCAGCGTGAGTTCGTGCATCCGCCCGCCCATCAGCTCGCGGACAATGCGGATAGACTGCGAATAACCCCACTGCGCCTCCGGGACCGGATTGAGCCATACGGAAGCCGGGTAGGTGGCGGTCAGCCGCCCGAGCCACACGGCGCCGGCTTCCTCGTTCATATGCTCGACCGAGCCGCCGGGATGGCTGATCTCGTACGGGCTCATCGACGCATCGCCGACGAACACGCACTTATAGTCGTGGCCGTATTTGTGGAGCACGTCCCAGGTGGGCGTGCGCTCCTGTAAGCGTCGCCGATTATCCTTCCATACGCCCTCATACGGGCAATTGTGGAAGTAGAAGAACTCCATGTTCTTGAACTCGGCGGTGGCCGCCGAGAACAGCTCTTCGCAGAGCTTCACCCATGGATCCATCGAGCCGCCGACGTCCAGGAACAGCAGCAGCTTGACGGCATTCCGCCGCTCGGGCCGCATCCTGACGTCCAGCCAGCCCTGGCGCGCGGTGCCATCGATCGTGCCGTCAATGTCCAGCTCGTCCGCGGCGCCTTCGCGGGCGAAGCGGCGCAGGCGCCGCAGCGCCACCTTGATATTGCGCGTCCCGAGCTCGCGGGTGTTGTCGAGGTTGCGAAAGGCGCGCTGATCCCAGACCTTCAGCGCGCGCTTGTGGACCGACTCGCCGCCGATCCGGACGCCCTCCGGATTGTAGCCGGAATTGCCGTACGGGCTGGTGCCGCCGGTGCCGATCCACTTGTTGCCGCCCTGGTGGCGGCCCTGCTGTTCCTCTAGCCGCTTTCTCAGCGTTTCCATGATCTCGTCCCAGGAGCCGAGCGAGTCGATCCGCGCAATCTCCTCGGGGGTGAGATATTTCTCGGCCACCGCCTTCAGCCATTCGGCGGGCACCTCGTGCGGCTGGGTGCCGTAACTGGTGGCGATCCCGCGGAAGACCTTGGCGAAGACCTGGTCGAACCGGTCCAGCAGTCCCTCGTCCTTCACATAGGTGGCGCGGGCGAGATAGTAGAAGGCCTCGGGCGTCCGTTCGATCACCTCCGCGTCCAGGGCGGCGAGAAGGGTCAGATGCTCCTTCAGGCTGGCCGGAATGCCGGCGGCGCGGAGCTCGTCGAGGAAACCGAGGAACATGGGTGCGACCGTCGCACGCCTGACCGCGCGCGGGCAAGCGTCAGCGGCGGCTGCTCGTGTCGGGGACGTAGGCGTCGATCAGCGCCCCGACATAATCGGGGGCACGCGCCGTCAGTTCGGCGGCGGGCTTGCCGCCGTAGATGAAGCCTGCGACCGGATAGATGCCGCCGCCGAGCCCGTTCGAGTCGCGGAACCACACTTTGACCTCCGACCAGTCGTTGCGCGGCGACACGTCGAACAGCGTCACGTCCTGTTCGGCATGGCCGCGCACGCCGTCCAGCCGCGACCAGTTGGCATGGGTGAGCATCAGCACCCGCTTCTCGACCACGCGGCTGACCACGGCGACGTGGCCGCGGGTGAGGCGGCCGGTCTTCTCGAACACGATCACCGATCCGGGCCGGGGCGTGCGGCCGCGGGCATAGCGGCCGTCGGCCTGATCCCACCAAGTCCAGGCGTCGCCGTAGATTTGGATGCCGGAGGCCGCGCGCGCGAACGGCACGCACTGGCCGACATAATCCAGCAGCGATCCCGCCCGTGCGGTCGCCGCGGTGGAAAGGGCGGCCATCACGACGGCCGCACGAAGAAGAACGCCTCGCATGTCGCACGCGTAGCCCGCCGGTGCTGACTGCGCGGTTGCGCGGTGTGGTTAACGCTTCCTCACCTGGCGCGGGACGGGTCGGCCGGTGCTCGAGCCGCTACCGGTCGCCCCTCCGGGCCATGAAGGCCAGCCGCTCGAACAGCATCACGTCCTGCTCGTTCTTCAGCAGCGCGCCGTGCAGCGGCGGGATCGCCTTGGACGGATCGCGGTTCTGCAACACCTCCAGCGGCATGTCCTCGTGTAGCAGGAGCTTCAGCCAGTCGATCAGCTCGCTGGTGGACGGCTTCTTCTTCAGTCCGGGCACGTCGCGCACCTCGTAGAAGATGTCCATGGCGCGGCCGACCAGGATCCGGCTGATGCCGGGGAAATGGACGTCCACGATCGCCTGCATCGTGTCGCGATCGGGAAAGCGGATATAGTGAAAGAAGCATCGGCGCAGGAAAGCGTCGGGCAGCTCCTTCTCGTTGTTGGAGGTGATGACCACCACCGGGCGCTCCGCCGCCCGCACCGTCTCGCCCGTCTCGTAGACGTGGAACTCCATGCGGTCGAGCTCCTGGAGAAGGTCGTTCGGGAACTCGATATCGGCCTTGTCGATCTCGTCGATCAGCAGAACGGCCGGCTTGTCCTGGGTGAACGCCTCCCACAACTTGCCGCGCCGGATGTAGTTGGCGATGTCGTGGACGCGCGGGTCGCCAAGCTGGCCGTCGCGCAGACGCGCGACCGCGTCATATTCGTATAAGCCCTGGTTGGCCTTGGTGGTCGATTTGACGTTCCATTCGATCAGCGGCGCGCCGAGAGTGGTCGCGATTTCCTGCGCCAGGACCGTCTTGCCGGTGCCCGGTTCGCCCTTGACCAGGAGCGGCCGGCGCAGCTGCACGGCCGCGTTGACCGCGACCTTCAGGTCGTCGGTGGCGACGTAGCTGTCGGTGCCCTGAAAGCGTTGCATGGCGATACCCGTTGCCGAAAGAGACGGATCGGGGTCGTAGGCGCTTTGGCCGTACGCGCCAAGCGCTCACCCCCGCGCCGCCGCGCGCGCCTCCAGCAGGTCCCACAGGCCGCGCACCTGCGCCAGCAATTGTTCGGCCCCGAACGTCATGGCACGCGCCTCGCCCGCGTTGGCGGCGAGATGGTCGATCCCCGTCGGATCGATCGTCGCTCCCGGCTCGGCCGCGATCCCGAAACGGTCGGCGGCGAGGTCCAGCACGGCGCGAAGCTCCAGCCACTCGGCGGCAAGGGCCGCACCGGCCCCGGTCGCGCAGCCTGCCCGGCCGGAACGCGCGAGCATGTCCAGCGCATGGCGCTGCCCGGCCAATGCGGCCTCCGTCTCGGCCTGGCCGGGTGTGGAGGGCAGGGGACCGGCCGCCGCCACCAGTCGTGCGAGATAACCGCGCTCCGCCGCGAACGCCGTCGCAGCCTCGTCCAGCCAGGTCGTGGCGGCGGGGTGGGCGCGTCCGGCCGCGGCGACGTCCAGCAGGCCCGGCTGGTGGCCGTGAACCGCGCAAAGGGCATGAACAAGGTCGGCGAGGTCGCGCTGAGGGGCGCGGTCCGCCAGCAGCCGTCGGCGATGTGCGTGGTTCGCGCTGCCGTCCGCGGCGAGAAGCCGGGCGACCGGACCGTCCGCCCGCGCCGTCGCGCCCGTTGCCATCCGCATCGCCATGCCGTTCGCCTTGTTGCTCGCGCGCCGTGGAGGCGTCACCTGGGACCTTGTCGGACAGCTATCTATACCGGATCGCGTAAAGGCCCGGTTGATTGGGCGTTAACCCGGCAACAACCTGCCGCCGCCCGGCAACACTTTACCTTACGGCGCCAGCCCGCGATAAGCCGCCGCGATGCGGGCGATCACCCGCGACCGGGAGAGAGACGGGATGCGCGCATGGGTGCTGGGTTTGGCGCTGGCCACGGTATCGGGGACGGCCATGGCCGCTGAGGATCCGCAGGGTCGGGCAAGCGCAACGGCGACGTCGCCGGCCACGGCCGGCGACCTTACACTGGATAGGGTGTTCGGCAGCCCCGATCTGTCGGGATCGCAACCGCGCGCCCTGCGGCTGTCGCCGGACGGGACGCTGCTCACGTCCCTGCGCCCCCGCGCCGACGAGCGCGACCGCCTCGATCTCTGGGCGCGCGACACCCGCACAGGCCAGGACCGGATGCTGGTCGACTCCAAAAAGGTCGGCACCGGCGCCGAACTGAGCGAAGCGGAGAAGATGCAGCGCGAGCGGGCGCGGATCGGTGGGCAGCGTGGCATCGTCGCCTATGACTGGGCACCCGACGGCCGGTCGATCCTGGTGCCGCTGGACGGCGATCTCTATCTCGCGACGCTGGACGGCAAGGCGCGGCGGCTGACCGACACGCCCGGCGGCGAGCTCAATCCGGCGGTCAGCCCGCGTGGCGGTTTCATCAGCTTCGTGCGCGACCAGAACCTGTACGTCCAGCCGCTCGGCCAGGCGGGTGATGCCCGCGCGGTGACGCAGGGCGGTGGCGGCACCGTGCATTTCGGTGAGGCGGAGTTCGTCGCGCAGGAGGAGATGGATCGGCGCACCGGCTATTGGTGGAGCCCGGACGAGCGCTACGTGGCGGTGGAGCGCTTCGACGAGGCGCCGGTCAAGGTCGCGGTGCGCGCGTCGATCGGCGCGGCGGGCACCAAGACCTATGAGCAGCGCTATCCGGCGGCGGGCACGCCCAACGTGCTGGTCGACCTCTTTGTCATGCGCCCGGATGGGTCGGGGCAGGTCAAGGTCGACCTCGGGCCGGAGCGCGACATCTATCTCGCGCGGGTCGATTGGTTGCCGGACGGGTCGGCGCTGATCGTCCAGCGGCAGACGCGCGACCAGAAGCGGGTGGACGTGCTGCGCGTCGATCCCGCCACCGGCCGCTCGTC
>Ga0325400_1005110_pt1 | contig 12283 bp, 7 predicted proteins | sample PopdelMetagenome_2_FD_205662 | JGI IMG/M metagenome (GOLD analysis project Ga0325400, IMG submission 205662) | Populus deltoides microbial communities from Bellville, Georgia, United States - Xylem-PdKOR-R1 | ecosystem: Host-associated > Plants > Phyllosphere > Stem > Wood/Secondary xylem...
GGCGCAGAATAATAACTTGAAGCAATAGAAAACCTTTTTTGAAAATATTGTATGATTAATTAACGAATCATAAGCTCATTGATTCCAGGGGTGTTTATAAATTTAGTTGGGTAATTTTGATATTTTTCAAATTATAAATTCAGTATATTTAATTTTTTTAATTTAAATAAGCTGGATATATGGAGTTGAACTAAATTTTTTTATAAATGTTACTTATATTTATTTATGAATTGAACTTATATTATTAATTTTTATATATTAAGTTTAATTGGAGCTACTCGAAACCTGATATAAATTGTAACAAATAATTTAAATTTGATACATATTATATGGGATTTGAAAATCTTGATGAGGTTTTTTAACCTTTATCACATGTAATACTTATATTATTTAACTTTGATAAGTTGGATGGAATCAAATAATATAAATATTACAAATAAATGAATTATTTTGAATATTCTCCATCAATTCAATTAATAGTAGCAAGTACATGATCTTTGAAGAACTAGATATCATAGCTACAATTCCATAAGCTAGATCAATTTTCTCCATTTTTAAGTAATAAGATGTCACCAAGTTTTAGCTTCGAAGCCATTGAAGATGGTTTGAAGGTGTTTTTGGTTTACTGTGATAAATTAATTAAAGGTCATTTGAGAGGTCCATCCATGGCCATCTTTGGCAGGGCTAAAATACAAACCGCATGTTTGAAAACACCAGCACGAGTGGAGAGAGTAAAAGTTGGTCTGTGATTGACAATTATTTATTTTATTTTATTTTATTATGGTCCATGTTTCCCATAAAAAACAACATCCATATAAGTACAAATCAAATGTATATGATGATGGGATATAGCAAAGTCAAATGGCTATATATATATATATATATATATATATATATATATATATATTCTTTTCTAAGCTTTAGGTGATGGGATTAACATCCTTCCACTTTGTCTCCCTCTTTTCTTTATCACTTTTATTATTATTATTATTATTATTTGCCAGTTCTTCGTTTTTATTGGATTTGTTCCTCCTCCCTCCCTTGTTATGGGTGGATGGAGGGTTCCTGTCTCCTTTTCCCCTCGAGCCATTGCTTTTTCTAGCAGGAAAAGTAATCATGCCACTTCTTCTTAATCCCTTCTGGGCCCCGTCCAGGTCCAGTCATGTGGGCCCGCATCTTTTGGGCCGACTCCAAAAAACAAAAATTGTTGCGTAAATCAATGGGGTGATGACGTGGCATTGCTTTGGGGGGGCTGGTGTCGTTGAAGTGGAGACCTGGCCCACCCGAATTTAGAGACTCTGTGGCACGGCGCTATCTCTCTCTCTCTCTCTCTCTCCCCCCTTTGCTTGAGCACCACACTCATTGCGTATACCACTTTTTTACATCACTTCATCTCACTCTCCCTGCCCTATTCTTTTCACCATGAGGGGTAAAGGTGCCACCACTGCACTTCTTGGTGGTGGTTGGGAGTATTGCTGAAGCAAAACTAGTCTCACTTCTTTTGAGCAGATTGCTTGTGCCATAAGGGAGTTAGACAGGTCCTCTTTATATTCCATGACTGTTTTTTTTTTTTTTTTTTTATCTAAAACCCCTTTATCTAGAGGTACACTAAACCCTAATCCGGTTAAGCTGGGTTAGCCACTAAAAACTAAACCTTTTTCAATAATAACATATTTAATTCATAAGATTTGAACTCGATATCTTTAATTAAAAAAAATAGATACGAACCATTTAAATCAATTAGCATTGAGATTTTATTGCCTAATTATTAATGACTAATTACTCCATATGTAATTAGCAAACGGTGAAACCTTTTGTAATGAAAAGAACAGACACAAATACATGGTTAAATTCAATTGAAGATTTTCAGGCTTGGTTAAGGGAAGGGAAATTTTGATAAGAGAGATTTTGGCTTACATTTTGTCAAGTAGATGATGGAAAGAAGAAGAAATAAGGCAGGTGAGGCTAAGATCTTGATGTTCCATTTCTGTAAGGCTCAGCTTTGAATTTGTTTTGGAGCGGAGGATCTCTGGATAGATTTGAAAAAATGAACGTTGGAGCAATCTTTGATAAGCGGCAGGATATACGACTTCGGTCTTTTAGATAATGAAAAACGGGCTTATTTAACCGGTTCCATAAGTAAATTTTAAATTTTCCCCACTGTACTTTTTATCTACAACAAATTTAAAATTAAATTGCTTTAGTGTTAGTTATTATGAGATGATCAGTTAACTTAACGGTTTAACGCAACTCAAACAACTTGTAAAATAGAGGCATTATTTAGCTTAAAAAATAACTTAAAATAATATTTTTTTAACATGAAAATAGAGGTATATTTAATCCATCTGAGCTTTGGAGTTCCCATAATTGGGGTTAGTGACTCCTCTGAATTAAAATATTTTTTTTACTTAATTATATAATAACAAAAATAAATATATGTAAAATCAAACACTTTTTAAATTTTAAGATATTTATTTAAAATAACGATAACCTTATTAAAAAAAATCGAAATAATTTATAAAAACATTTAAAATTAAAAAAATATTAAAAAAATTAAAAAGAAAAGAGAGAGAGAGAGTAAGCTGGCACCCTAATGTAAAATTTAGTTATATTAAGAGCAAAGTGCTTGAAAGTATGATAACGGTTGCGGTTCAAAGTGTTTTTAGTTTAAAAATGCATCAAAATAATATTTTTTATTTTTAAAAAATTATTTTTAACATCAATACACCAAAACAATATAAAAACATTAAAAAAAAATTTTAAACAAATTTTTTTAAAATTTATTTTTTAAAAAAACATGAACTGCATTCTCAAACACCCAGTTAAGAAATGATTCAAAACCATCTTGATTTCTTTTGAATAAAACTGCCTAGCTAGCTTATGTTTTTCGAAGTATCATCAATCAGACATTTCCAAACAGTCTTGAACCTTCACTTCAGCAAAGATCCTTGCCTAGTGAAATTCTGCACCCTAGATCAAATCGTCAGTAATCAACATAAAGACTCGTTATATTGACAATTATATTGTTGTCCTGATAAATGGATAAACAAGGGAAAAAATCTCAAATTTTATTTCATATTTAATTGAGGGTTAGCTTTGACCTGCAATCTGTAGATGTTCTGATAGCACCCAGCGGCAGATTTACAGGCGGGAGTCGTATAATCAGGTCCAAGCGTTCACAGCTAATCGCCTTTCCTCGAGTTCTTCACTTCTACGTTGAAACAAACAAACAAGAATACTCTGGAAGCCTGGGCTTGAAAGAGAAGAAAAAAGAGGAAGTTTTGGCTCCCCAACTTATACCCAATTCCACAGGAGTGTATACCAAATCTAATATTCGTTGAGTTGCCCACCAACGATCTGATATTGCTAGGACTACTACAATTTCTGGTGACAACATGAGGATGCAACTGTATGCAAGCCTTCGGAAAGTAAATGAAACAGATTTGTGGTAAACTATTGGCACGCTTAAATTAAACGTGAGATTCACAGAAATTAAATGTGGGATTTTATTGAATAAACAAACCCTAGTATACATGCTGTGTTACAAGATATTTTTGGGGTCACCATGAAAAGGGGCTTGCTCCCAGCAAAAATATCTCATTTTCAACATCTTTCACCCATTGACAGACCCTGTTGCAAGTCTTTATTGCCAAACCCTGCAAATTCAATACAGTTAAGAAGTCAGCATTGCATCTAGATTGTGCCAAAAATATACCAAGAAGGACCATGCAATCCATTTGCTGAGTTATTTTAAGAGGAGCAGCAAGCAGAACGATCTAGTCTGATCACGGCAACATAATTAAGATAAAAGTATTCTAAACGAAACAAGAATATAATAATGAAAAAAATAAGAATACACGAGATCAATTTGGAATTTGGAGAACAAGTCACCCTCCAAATTATGAGGACATCCAAAGATGACATCAAAACAATAATGAGCTTGGCCTTCAGCCCTTCACAATTAATGATCCTGGAAGCTTATATGGTGTGCCGAAGAAATATCTTGTTCGATAGTAGATTATAATTTATAGTTGTCTACAGTTTTTAGAATACAAAGGAAGAACTTAAACATGCATGAGAAAATGTCAAACCTTGTCTGCAAGTGGATCAAATGTCGCATAAAGCTCAAAATCTGGGGTGACCCAACACAGGAGAACTGTCACACAAAGTAGATACAATTTCACCATGAAAGTAATTTGAACTAGCGCTAAAAATTGAGCCATTGAAACAAACATCAAGGAACATGATTAGGGTAGAATTTCAGACAGCAAAAAATGAGGTTTGTTGAACAAAATATCAATCATCAATCAGAACAATAAAAATGACCTTTGCAAGATATTTAGCATGGTTATTCAAATTCTAAGTTATATGCACAGAAATAAATTGCTTGATCCATAAATCTATTGCCACCATCACCTTGAAGGAATATTATATATATGCAAAATGGATATTTAAAAGCACGTCTACCAAGACAAGAAAACACTTTCTTCATTTGTGCTTACTATAGATAAATGCATACTAATGGATCTTCCATAATTTCATAAACTATGGAGCATATAAATGCACGCATTGATATATTTTGTACTTTGTGGATCTGATAATTTTTTTTAAAAACAAAAACATAACATAAATAAAACATAGTTTACCATAATTCTCATCTCTTCTAAACTGTGTTTTGTGGGCCCCGTTGCCTTTATCATGCATCGAAGTGTAAATTTTCTGGTAAGCCCTGTACAATCTGCAAATGAGGATTTTAGTTTTGAACTGATAGCAGATGGCCAGAGCATGGTCAACCATGAAGGGCATTTGAAATTTCTTTCAACAAAAAGACCCGAAGATTCCGCAGCTTTACCTTTTCTGCTGTTGTGGACTATTAATTGGTGCTGAAAACTCAGAAGATATATATTGCTCCAGATAGATACTACGATATATGAAATGCCAAAGTCCAGCAGGACCACCAATCCCAGCAAATGGTTCCCTAAATCTCCTAGGAGAATCGGTCGGTTCCTGATGCTCCCCAAAATGAGGAGAAGCAGATCTAGGACGAGACAATGGATCAGCAGGCAAATCCTCAACATGCATCCCACCATCCAGCATGGACCTCTGAACTTCGCTAAGAACATTTGACTTCAAAAGAACCATTTCGATACGAATCCTATAAAAATTTTCAAATTTTTTAATACAAAATAGAATGAGAACACAAAACTAAAAGAACCACGCACTCCATGATAACTAAGATTTAATTTCATTAAAAGCATATTGGGTAACAAAACCAACTCCTACCACTCTTACTGCATGCTGAAAATCAGGTAGAAACTGCGAGGTAATTTCGAACTCTAAAAAACCTTCATACCCCGTAAAATAATTTCCTAACAGTGTTAGAAATATAAAAGTTACGAGAAGTGAAATTTTACTGATCTCAATGTAATTTCAACAATAAGCAAAGTAAAAGTGATGAAATAGTAATGACTTTACTTGACATTAGCGGGATAATTTGTTTCCTTATTTTTAACACTGTAACTGCTCACTTGCAATGGGCATTTCAACTTGTATTAACAATAAAATCTAAGCCATGATTAATTTGATTAATTTAATTAATTTGGGTTTAGTATAAGAAAATCCTGCACACGTAATTTATGGTGAAAATATACAATAAAGGTTCAGTCATTAGGAGACAATAAGATGTAGCTCTGGTTATCACTTAAGTTGATGATTTGGGAATTTATTGAATAATGCATAAGTTTGACTTTTTTGTCCAAAAGAAAGTTACATTTTAAGCTATTATTATATATCACATAGATTTTGATCATGTGGGAAAAAAGTAGTTAGTACACCAAAACATCTCTTCACTTATTCTGAAAGTCTCTTTCAGAGAGAAACAACTTGTCATTTTTCTCCTCTCAACAATTCTCATGAATCAAATACCTAAATAAGCTCAATTTCCCTCCACTTATCTCAATCCAAAATACACAAATCATAGAGAAAATTGCTTACCTGCAATCCTTAAGATGATAAAAGGCATCTGAACTAGTGGTAAGCAACATCAAGTATGTGTCAACCTGCAACAAGATTAAGGTCATGCCAATTTCTATCAACTCTGACGACAATTAGAAGTACAAACACATCATTTAATGTGGATCAAAAAATTGTATATATCGATTGTCTCCTACAATCACTGTCCAGAAAAACAGGAGCATGAAATTGAATGTGCTCAAGAAGAAATGCTGTTAAACAAAATTTCTCTCACATCAAGATAACGGACATAAGCATACAAAAATGCCATTGGGTTATATCTTGGCAGGCAAATTGGCGAGAAAGATTCAGATGTCCTGCATAAAGTTAAAAGAACATGTCAGCCATAGTCTCAAGAAATAACTTGGAAATAACCAAGTTAAGATAGAAATAACAAGCACTAATGAGAGATAACTTTTTCTGTTTTTAATTATTGTGACCCATGCATTTTCTATAGGAAGAACTTGGAAGTGCCATCCATAGGTTAGGATAGAAATAACAAGTACTAGTGAGAAAGGACTTCGAAATGCCATCTCTTGGAAGCTCACTGACCTCTTTGGGCTCAAATGTGGCATTGCTGATTTCAGAGCAATTGAAAAACCCATAAAGAGATGAGATTCAATTGTTACAAACAGAGGTACTAGCCTATCGAAAATTCCAAAGTCATTTCGCACCATCAAAATGCCCATAGCAGGTTCTTAACAAGAGACTAAAAGATTTCTCAACAGAGAGAGAAACGAATGGGATAACAGAAGTCTAAGGAAAGTCCATTTTACTTGCCTAAATGATTCTGAAGACATTATGAAGTTGGAAAGTAGCAGCATGTCATCAGGATGAAGAGAAGCTTTTTGAGCACCAACAAGACTAACAACCTGAAATTAAGCCTCAAGTAATAAAGTGCTACAGCAACTAAAGGAAATTCAAACTAGAAAATAAATGCAGTTTTTAAGAGATAGATGTTTCTTAAAGCCAAAAAAGGGGGAAAACAAGAAGAATGGGGGAAAGAGCAGGTATTTACTTTGTGTTTGCACATTAATATTGCAAAGAGAACACCAGAATCAGCAACATCATGCAGTATAGCACCTGCAGCTTGCCTCGTTCCATAAGCAAGGGGAAGACAAGTGTATGCATGGAGAAATGTTGCTGGATTCCTGACAAGAAAGAAGCAAGAATTCCAGCACCATCCAATTTAAAATAGGGGTACAAAGACATGCACTTTGCATCTTATTTCAGGACAAGAGGAAATGAAAACATCAGTTAAATAATTCAATAAAAACAAACAGGAAAATGGCAGACAATTACATTCTTGTAAAGCGGGAGAAAATGAAAATAAGCATGTCAACTCACCGACTGTCAATGACAAGGAAAAATAATGGGGAACAGAACCTCCATAGTTCAAGAACCTAGCAATATTGTCTACCTAAAATAGATAGGATAGTTCAACTAATACCACTGCTTTGCTGGTTACCAGAGATGGCAACAGAATCATATGAACATCCACCCAAACTGGCCTGAATAGGCGGGTTTTAGTTTTTTGGATAGTTGCTTGCCAATCCAGACAGTTGGCCACCAAATATCTTTGCTCGTTCCTTAATAATTAATACATGTTAGAATTTGTCAGCGTTGTCTATAAAAAGAACAGAACAAGTACAAATCGTAACTTCTGAGTACAAGTTCTTAAAACTTTTTATTATGATGGTTATTTTGGTAGGTATTATAAGAAAGTTTTTTATAAGAACAATATTTAGCCTTAATCACATTTCTTGTATTACAAAGTATAAGAGAATGATATCCAGTTCTGTCACATTGTTCATATACAATCTACAACAATGTGTCTTTTCTTTTGGGTATGGGGATTAAAGCAGAGAGGTCTTAATTAATAAATCTGCATCCATGAGATCCACTGTTTTGCTTCAGCAATTTAAAGACTCCCACAAAATCAACAAAGCAAGCAGCAAAAAAAGAACTCCAACCATCAGAAGCAGAGACATATATCTATTTTTCAACACCTGCAAAAGGAGCCATGAGAAAAGGGAGCAGAGAACAAACCAACTAAATGAATGGATGAGAGATGAGAAGACAACATCCGTTCCTCCAAGCAATGGAGTCATATCAAACTTCGGATTTTTCTCAAAACATCTATTAATCGACTTTGTTAAAATGAGTATCATCTGCATCATTTAGACAAAAAAACATAAGAAAATATGAACATCAGGAGAGGAGTTTTTGATCCATTTCAAAAAATGTAAACATAATTAGAAAGTCAGCACATAGAAAAATGGAGTAGTGGAATTAATGCTACCTGACCATAAATAAGCTCCAATTCCCCCCTCAATGATTCATATGGCTGTTCCGTGCAGCTGATGCACACCAAGTAAATTGGTCCTTTTACAAGAAAAACCACCTGAACCCAAAAGAAAACATTCGGAGTTCACAAATTGGTAGATGTTAAGTAGATTTATCTCATGCTCCTACTAAGAAATCCCACTTCAACAAGATAGAAGTAACAGACTTGGTTTGTTTGAGGTAGATGCTCTTCGGTCTTTCACCGACCAGAGAGCTTCGAGAAGACGCTTCCACAAAACACATGCACGATTGAGGAAATTGCTATGAAAACTTAGGAGTAGCATATTAACTTGGAGCTATTTAAAATCATCTCCAAAAAATAAGAGGATATTCTTTTATTTTTTAATGATTGAAAAAAAAAAAGAGCTTGGGCAAATTAAATTAGCAGGAGGACAAAAAAAGGTTCTATTTTCGATCTAGGTCCCAGAGAACAAAGGATTGATTAGACAAAGAAGAAGAGGATCAATTTTTTGAAGGCCATGTGATAAAATATGAACAAACCTGGTGCTTTCCTGCCCTAACCAATTTGACACGATCCCCCCTGAAAAGCAAATAATGAATGAATCTATTGTAAGTCCTCAAAAGAATGCATTTTAGAGTAATAGGAATTCAAAGGATGGTCATTGAAGAAAATGAGATTTCACGGGTTCATCCAGTACCCATTCTCCACAAATGAAATTATGGCCTGCAGTGTCGCTGAAAATCCTGCTAGCTTGTGTTCATCTCCATATCTGGAAGTTAATAAAAGAATTTGAGCAGAAAGCTAAAACACTGAAACAAAAGGTGATAGATTACACTATGGTTTGCATCAGTAAGAATAAGAAATAGTTGCACCAAACCTGGAATATATTGGTTTTCCAGAGTGACTCAATATAAAAAAATGCTTCTTCCTTTTCCTCCATGATATGGAAGCATCATCCTGCACTTCATTTATTAATCAAACAGGGTGTAATATTGCAGGAGTCTTCTTTTTGTCATGTACAAACAGTAGGTAAAAGTGATAAACATACACAATTGAAATGAAATTTCAGATATATGCTTAACCATTGAAAGATGCAAATATCATTCACTAGTAACCGACAACCAGGACTTAAACAATGCAAAATACATACATGTGTCCTTAAAGGCTCCTGTTGTCTACTTTCTTTCTTTCTTTCTATCTTCTGCTTTTCTTGTGATTAAGTGCTTTTGCTTTCTTTCTTTTGACCAATCTTTTGACCATTTATGTGTGTTGTGATACTAAAATAATTTCTCCTCAATTTGACAAATAAATGACCACATTAGCACAATGTACAAGACGAACTTTTAGCAAGACTCTGATATGGCTAAAACATTATTGGAACTTCAATTTGAAGATTAAAAGATAGGCAAATGCAAATGCAATTGCAACTGGGTACAGGGAAGAGAAGGTGTCAAAGCCCTGTCCTGAAGCTCTGTGGGTGCAGTCAGGATTGTCCTGAAGCTTAGTTTCCAATCATTTGTCCATTCCAAAACTGAGAACTGTCTCCCCTCAGTGATCACAATAGAAGGCATTAGATCAAAATTATTGAGGGACTGGCTAATAATTACGGCTTGTTTTGCCCTTTTCCTTTTCATGTTAACTGTGCAAATAACACCACACAAACATGAAAATGTTCTTAAAATTGCAGGATAACGGGAATTTTTTTACCTATTCCAAAATTTTCTAATAAACTTTCCAGCACAAAAATCGGTGCTTGTTGGTTTGCTTGCTTTAAAATTCTCTAGATGAAACATGCTATTAATCAAGTCAGCAAGCCTATGTAAGGGAACTGGCTGTCACATCTTTTGCACATTGAGCTTTAGACAATCTGTTTGGCATCCCTCAATGAGTATGTGAAATTCAGTGGGTCATTGGTTCATGTTCTGTTGCTTGTTTAATGAGAACCTTCTCCCACTATTTTAAAACACAAGAGAATCCTCAAATTTAAGTTACATGGTTCCAAAAGCATGCGTTTTAAAGAAAATTATTGCTTGACAAACCCAGTCAAGTTTGGCAAACATCTAAGCATAACTACTCTGCCCTTTTATTTTCATTAATAAAATCTTCTGATACCTAAGAAAATCTTAAGGAAAACTAACAAAAGCATATCCTTTTAAGGAGAACTATTCTTTACAATAATGACTTCTAAAGAATCCGGCAGCAAAACTGATTTTTGGTCTACATGTCAAAATCCAAACTTATAAACCACCTATAATGCTCTCTCCCACAACTAGAAAGGTAAAAACTAAGAAAAGAAACAAAGAAAATATCACACCAGCACCATTCCCAGATAAATCTATCTAGAGGTATAAAAAAGCCCATCCATAATAGAGATTAAAGATTTTCATCCACACAGGCCATGCAAGGAGGTCAAGAAACAAAGACCCAGAGTCTTAATTATGAGCTTCCTCTAACCACAATGCCAGTGCATTAATCAATTTTGCATAGAAACCTTGCTACTCAATATCAAAAACAGGAAATTTACAAAGCTAATTTCTCTTCGTTCAAAGTTTTACAAATCAAATTTCAGCATAGATATAGTAAATTCCACCAATTTCAATCTATTAACAATCATTAACCTAAAAAATTCACAATTAATCCATGCTTTTAATACGAAGAAAAATAAAGGTGAAAAACCAAAGAGTACCTCATCGACATGACGTTTGCCAGGCAACCAGGCAGCTTGTGAATCAAAAACCTCATGGAGAGCACTATCATTTGCAACCTCCTCTATCTCATCATCCTCACTGACGCCACTGCTCCCTCTCTCGCCGGCGTATCCACTACTGCTCGGGCTGGAAGGCCCGTTCACGTCCACCTCTACCTCCGAGTTCGTCCGCCTCAACACGACACCCCTGACGAGGCCAATTCCGTCATCTTGTTCGTGATTGTTACTGTTCACATTCAGCGATCCATTTAAAGAGGAGCCTTGATCTTGTTGTCGTCCTTCTTCGTCGACGTCGTTTTGGATGATGGTACTACCGGATCCTTGTTCAAGGTTTAGGGTTTCGAATTGGTAATCCAAAGGCTTGGGGTTAGGGTTGTGATCGTCAACGGAGGAGGAGTTGGAATCGGATGAGGACATATTTGGAATTTCGTAATTACGAGAGAGGAAGAGGAAGAGAGAGGGTTTTTTTTAATTTTTATCTTTTTGGGTCTCTGTTATATCTTTTCGCGTGCGTTGGCTGTTAGGTCTCTCTACCAGTCGGTTTTTTATTGGATTCGAGGTCTCTGCAATTAGGTGCGTCGTTGCAAAAGAGGGAGAGAGACACGAGAGACGAGGCTCTGACCAGTAGGTGGATTACTTGGATCCGACTTTACATGTGTCGGGTCTACTCCGTCCTCTTAAGCTTATTATGACGATGTGATTTAAAAAAAAAGGAGAGAGAAAAAACGGTAATGATGGAATCTAAGAAATTAAATAAAAAGGTTTAATGGGTTATGAAATGTAAAATTATATATATTGAATGAGTATTTTGCACTTTCATAATTCTTAAGTTTAGCATTTTGTTTTTTAAGACAATATAGTATTCTTTAATGTTCTTATTTATATATATATATATATAAATAAATTACTTATTTTGTATTTTAACAATTAAAAAAAATTCCTATTAAGAAAATTTCTCTTTTAAAATTTATTATGAATATTTTATTCATAATTCTTATTTGTTTTTTTTTATTTTTAACACATTATGACGCTTGACATGAAAAATATTATTTTTTTATAATTTCAAAGAAAAAGTATATATGCGCACAAAACTTGTCTTCCTTTTCTACTATTTCCTTACCACTGCTATTATCGTGATATACATAGCGTTGAATGGAAAATCTTCCTCCTGCGATGAGAGAATTTTAAATGTGTTAGGATTAACCATGAAATTATAATTTAAATAGTTAAGAAATCATTATTTAATATTATAATTA
>Ga0325400_1005112_pt1 | contig 12282 bp, 4 predicted proteins | sample PopdelMetagenome_2_FD_205662 | JGI IMG/M metagenome (GOLD analysis project Ga0325400, IMG submission 205662) | Populus deltoides microbial communities from Bellville, Georgia, United States - Xylem-PdKOR-R1 | ecosystem: Host-associated > Plants > Phyllosphere > Stem > Wood/Secondary xylem...
TTGCTTACTTTGTAAATCAATGAAGAAAGCTGAAATTGCTATCAATTAGTGAAGATAGCAGAGATCAATTATCGATTAAGAAGACGAGGATACAAGGATTTATGTTATTGATTGATGATCATGTTCTGTTCATAGCAAAAGTCTTTAGTAGTTAAACTAGTAGATGTTTGTATAGGATTGGTAATTTAAGTTTATGTGAAATTCAATTCACTTGCTAATGATGGATCGGGTAGGCATAAATAGCAGAAATCCATTAGAAACTCTAATCCACATTGCACATAAGAAACTCTTTATTGAAGTGGGCTTAGAAGGGATTTATTTTTATATTTTAAAAGTGTTTTATTTTAAATTATTTTTAAATTGTTTTGATTGTTAATATTAAAATAAAAAATATATTTTTAATATATTTTTAAGTAAAAAAATATTTTAAAAAATAATTGCTATATGAAAACTCAATTTTATTGTGCAAATTTCTGCATAAACAAAACCAAAATCCCATTTCAACTCTTAAACCCACAAAACTAATGCTTCAAACACAACAAACAAATCCCATATCAGAAGATTGTTTCTCAAATTACCATTACCTTATCTTTATAGAACTTCTTGAGCTCGACTGGGTTTCTTCGGTCTTACACCAAGAATTGTCATGGTGGTTGGTTGGGTTTCTTGCCAGCAAGGAAAAGAGAGGGTTTCTTGCTAGAAACATGAAATATATAGTAATGGCTTCAATTATTTCTTACGGGCTTGCTTGAAATTAAAAAGGAAAAGAAAAGAAGAAGAAGAAGAAGAAGAAGAAGTTAACCATAATGGCTGAGGTTGAGGTTTTTTTTAGTTTAATAGCAAAGTTATAATATTAATATTATAAAGGTTTATCAGTTATCAAATGAAATATAATGATAATTTTATAAATAATTTAATATTTTTTATTGATTTTTTTTTTTGCATGTTATCTTGAGGATATAAATTGTTATAAACATATAAACTCTAAAACATTTTGTTTAATCGATTTATTTTTTATCAGCTCGTTCTTAGATTGTTAAAAGAAAGTAGATGGTGTTGATGGAAAAAAAAAAACACTTTAATTTATCAGCTCTACTACTAAAAAAATATCTTTTGATCGCAAAATTGTATATATGCAGTGGCCACATTATCATCTAGATTTTGAATCATATGAGAGGCCACTAGAAATAAACTATATTTAGGCTCGTTATGAAATGTAATTTTTTTAAAAAATAATATTTAGATGTTGTGAATGTATTTTTCTTTTAAAAGAAAAATTTGCAATTCATATTATAAATCCAATTGTGTCAAATAAATTAGTTTTATTTTAATTAAGTGAAATTCTTTTTGGCAATGATAGTAAGCGGAACAAAATTAAAAAAAAAATGATTAAGATAATTTGAAGAAAAACAATGCCGTTTAATTTTCAGTCAATGAAATATGAAAGGATAAAATTAGATTAAAAAAGGATTAAAAATTAACTCAAGTAAACACGAGTTGGTATGACTAACATGAACTTGCGTAACAAAGGATGAGTTGTTATGGGTTAACTTATGAAACCCATGATCCATATCATGAAATTAGGATAATCCAATAGAAAATAAATCAAAGAAAACTTAAAGCTTATTTTTCTTTAAAAAAAATCAATGTTGAAAAATAAAATTGAAAGAGAAAATAAGTAAAAAAAAATATCAACCCGCATTAACTATTTAAATTCATGACCTGGGTCATTAGATTAGAAGCATCATACATGGAAAAACTATGAAGCTTAATTCCCAACCAATTAAATATTGAAGGATAAAATCAGAAAAAAAATAAATTATACAAAATAATACAAAGAAAAAAATAATAATTAAAAGAATGATGATAAAAATTGAAATAAAAAAATTAGATGACAAAAGAAAAAAAGAAAAATCACTTTAACAAAAGAACCAAAAAAACCCAAAGAACGAGGACCAAATTAGAAAAAAAATACTATACCATAAATTTAGATTAAAAAATAAAATTGAAAACTAATAAAACTTTTACAAAAGGATCACAAAAAAAATTAGAAATCAAAATAATAAGGATCACATTAGAAAAAATAATATATCACAAATCGAGATTGAAGAATTAAATTAAAAACAACTAAAACTTTTACAAAAAAATCAAGAATAAAAATCATAAATTAAAAGAATAAGGATTAAAGTTGAAATATCAACAATAAAAATAACCAACCTGTAATTCTCAAAGGAGGAGAGAGAGAAAAAAAAAGATGCACCAACGATAAACCACTCATATCTGCTAACATGCATCGTACCAACAGGAAGAGGACTCGGTGACGTTTCTAACGACATGATAGAATGACATATGTGGCCACTAGGAGGCGCTGTGTGAGCCGCTCGAAATGCGAGGATACCTCTCATGCACTAGCAACTTTTTTATTTAAATAATAATTAATCCTTATTAAAAGATTAAATTATACTCGATGAACCTGGTACTAATAAAAAACCAAAGCGAAAAAACTAAAAAGCCCTAGATGCATGATTTAATCTTTTATTTAAAGGATAAATACTATATTTAAAAATGATAAGACATAAATATCATGTAAAAAAATTAAAATACCATCAAGGCAATTGTTTTTTTTAAAAAAAAATTAAAAAGACAAAACAGTAATAATATTGCAGTGGTGAATAGTAAAATGTGTATTGTGAATTTGTCTCCCCTTAATTTTATAGCTTTTTTGTTATATATATAGCGAATGAATCAATTCGAACATGAAAGATCTCTTATGAATTTGTCTCCCTTTCTGCATAATCTCGTCTTAAGCTACGCTCTAAGAAGAAGAGGGCATCCTTAGATGAAGTCTCCAGACTCTTCTGGATGCCATTAATTTAACCTTAACCTTGCCTGATCAATTCTTCGTTTTCTTTGGAAAATATTCCCAAAGATATATGTCTCTCTTAAAGGTAATGGAATCCCCTGCGGACTTCACATAAACCATCCATAACTGAAATGACCACTTCTGTCCCACGCTCTAGCCACAATATCGTGGTAATCTGAGTGGGAAGCCCAAGATAATATGAGAGGTCTACCTCATATTAGAATGAAGACCACATAAATTCTCCACGTAAGCTTCAGGGAAAGCTGCCTGCCAGTCAAAGTTAGCCATGGTTCTGTCCAGTCTTTTGGCTAGATATCGGACTCCATTAATGTGCCTATGCTAAGTAAATGTAAGACCCTGACACCCCAAATCCACCGAAGTCATATATATCCTCAGTATAAGATGAGCCCCCAGATTGCTTTGCCCTACTTATCCCCTCTTGAGTTGGAACCCTATTCAAACTGCTTGCAGAGAACACCATTGGTTTAATAAGAGAGGTCTCTAAACGAGAAACCTGGCTAGATACGCTATGAACAACTATTGTGGCGTTGTTAATAGGGATTTACTCTTTTTAGCTTGAGTAAGATTTCCCTTTATCAACGTCATGGGTTGACTTTTCAGTTTAGGCGCAGCTGCTGGGCCATACCCTGTATAGATAAACTAGTTGCATCCAGTTTCTCACCAGGGCTAGACACAATGCCTGCGGTTGAGCCCAAGTCCGCATCCTCTATGCTGTTATTGCTTTTCCCGTTAATATTTCACGTAGGTCTCGCACTTCTATACATCCCCTTTCAATTTCTTCTTTTTTGTAACAAGCAAGCACTCACCATGCATCTCGTTAGGGTTAGCGAAAGTAATGGGATATGATGAAGAGCCGTTACATGTTTCCTTATCCAGCCTTACCGCCGTCAGCTCCTGGTCTGCGCTTCTCGTTTCAGCCATCCCCTCAGGCAGGTCTTTAATCATCCGACAATCTTTACCTAGATGGTCGCAACACCCACATTTTCCACAGAGAATATGCAGCCCCTCTTACTCCACCTTGTACCAATGATCTCTTACCCAGATCTTCCCTACACAAATTCTAGCAAACCGTCCACGTTCGACATTGAGTGTACGTATTCATATCAGGTTTGCCTATGGCCATTGCCATCAGAATATTTTCATCGTAAAAAGCTAAGTTAAGACTAGGGATTCGGATCCAGACCATAGTCTTGTTAATCTTAGCTTAAGAAGCGACAAAGTCTGTCGACCACTGGCTCACTGCTAGATAGTGATCATTGAAGACTTTCGCTCTATCCTCTTCACAATCGAACTTGGTCATAAAAAAACTGTTCCCCACATCCATCAACTCAAAACTCCAAGCCAATTTCAATATGTTCTTCAAGCGTAGATTCATCTGGTAGATGCCAATCTCCTTACCTACCAGTTTTATTTATAATCAGGGAGTCCTGCCAATGGTAGCACATTTCCTCAAAAACTAAGTCTTCTATGAAGATTTTAGGCAATAGACGATTACCATTCTCATGCTCAATTCTAACCAAATTAGTATCACTCAGGTTCATCCTGCCTCTTGCCTAGGGAGGACTTTATCTTTGAAGGAGATTTTTCCATCAACCATATAGGAAGTAGACTCGTTATCCAGTTTTAATCTGTTTTTTTTTTAAAGAAAAAAAATTAAAAATTTTTATTTTAAATTAAAAATTTTTAGTACTTTTAAATCGTTTTAATATAAAAAATATTATTTTAATATTTTTATAAATAAAAAATATTTTAAAAAACATTTTGTATTATTAAATATACTTTTAAAAGGGTGACTTCATAAAAAACAAGATAATGGAGGATAAACTAAAATGGCAGTAGAATAAAGATATACATATTTGTCGTGAAATCAAGTTTTTGTAAAACAATGAAAACATCATCCTTCCTGTCATCGCTCCAAATATTCTTAGACCTGAGGATTGCCAAATATTTGTAGCTCCAAATATATATTCTCAGCTACAAATTCCTTTTCTTTTCTTTTTATTTAATTAAGAGTGGAATAACTTGAGGAAAGAAAGATAAAAAAGAAAAAACAGAGAGACACACATAAAAGTCTCTTGTAGAGAGAGACAAAGCATGAGCACTTCTTCCTCTGTTTCCATTTCAACAATTCCTCTCTTTAGATCTTAGTTTCTCTCAAGTTTCCCAACTGGGTCTTCTCCAATATGGTAAATTCTCAATCTCTTACTCTTTATTACCTCCTGATCTCTATCAACCATTTTCTGGGTCTTGATCCACATCAATTCATATGCTTAAATTTTTTATTTTTTTTGGATCGTCAGGCATCATGGATTGCCTTTTGATCGGTGCTGGAAGGATCAGATGGTACTAGATTGGATTTGTTAAACACCCACTTCATTTTTTTTACTGGGCATCAACCAGATTCTATCTAAATTATCGTAAAAGGTCTTCTTTTATTTGCTCTTATTCACAGATTGATCTGTTTTTTCTTTGATACACATTGAGTATTTTCATTTATCATCATTGCAACTTGTGTACTTAATGTTTGTTACTATGAAATAAGCTAATGACTATTAGATTCTCAACTGAATTATAGATTTTAAGTTTTGAACTACTTTTGTCTTTTGAGATATTGGTATTGGCAATTGATGAGGCAATTTGTTGTAATGGATTCTTGTAGCAAGGGATGGAATCAGATCTTGGTAAGCTCTTCATTGGTGGGATTTCATGGGACACTGATGAGGAACGTCTTAAGGAATATTTTAGCAAGTATGGGGAAGTGGTTGAGGCTGTGATCATGAGAGATCGTGTTACAGGCCGTGCCCGTGGCTTTGGTTTTGTTGTCTTTGCAGATCCTATTGTTGCCGAGAGGGTCATCATGGAGAAGCACGTGGTTGATGGCCGCACAGTGAGTAGCTTGATTGCAAATATCTGCTATGCATTCTGAATATTTCTGGTGCCATGTTAACTTTCTTGTTTTAATTCACTTCATATTTGTTTAAATGTCCAAATACATGAGTTAAACATATTATTTCTCCCTAGTTTAATTCTGAGTTCATATTGTGAAATTTATATCAGGAAAACAATATATTCTTATTTGACTTTAGATGCAGCACATTTTGAAATTTATCGGCTTCATGTTTAGTACTCTGTATTAAAGAGTGAGAGAGAACGCATGATTCTTGTCTCTTACTGCTATATGAAATGTAAATCCAATTTGGCCTGAACTAGAAATTGACTCTCAGTGTATGCTTGAAGCTGAGAATGAAATGTAGCTGCTTGATTTTAGATAACATATTCTCAATTTTTCAGGTTGAAGCAAAGAAGGCTGTTCCTAGGGATGACCAGCACATTTTAAGTAGAAACACTAGTAGTATTCATGGTTCTCCAGGTCCTGGACGCACCAAAAAGATTTTTGTTGGAGGCCTTGCATCTACCGTTACAGAGAATGACTTCAAGAAGTACTTTGAGCAGTTTGGTATTATTACTGATGTTGTAGTGATGTACGATCACAACACTCTGAGGCCAAGAGGCTTTGGCTTCATCACTTATGATTCTGAGGAAGCAGTGGACAGAGTTCTGCATAAAACATTTCATGAACTCAATGGTAAAATGGTTGAGGTCAAGAGGGCAGTCCCAAAGGAGCTATCACCAGGTCCTAGTCGGAGCCCTCTGATGGGGTATAACTATGGTTTGGCTAGGGCCAACAACTTCCTTAATGCATATGCTCAGGGATATAATATGAACTCTATTGGAGGTTTTGGAATGAGGATGGATAGTAGGTTTAATCCACTCGCCACTGGTCGAAGTGGATTTGCTCCCTTTAGCACCACTGGTTATGGGATGAGTATGAATTTAGAGCCAGCCTTGAGTCCAAGCTACGGTGGAGGTTCCAACTTTGGTAACACTCCTGCATATGGGCGGATCTCAAGTCCTTATTATAGTGGGAATCCAAGCAGGTACAACACACCAGTAGGTTATGGTGAGGGGAATGCAAGAAATGATTCTCTCTTAAGCCCTACTACTTGGAATGTCTGGGGAAATGGCAGCCACAATACTGCCACAAATCCTGCCAGCCCTGGTCCTTTATTGGGCTCCAGAACTGGAAATTTTGGAGTTTCATTTGGGAATAGTGGATCGAATTGGGGCACTTCTCCCGTATCAGCTCAAGGCAGAGGAAGTGCTTCTGGCTATACTACTGGCAGCATGGGTTATGGGAGTGGTGACAACAATTATGGTTTGAGTGGGGCAGGATATGTAAGAAACAGTGGCACTGGTGCACCACCAACATCATCATTCTCTGGGTCAGCTGGTGGTTATGAGGGGTCCTATGGGGACCTTTATCGCAGTGGTTCTGTTTATGGTGATTCAACTTGGCAATCTGCTACTCCTGAGCTTGATGGTTATGGTTCATTTGGTTATGGGCTCGGTGATGTAGCTTCAGATGTTACAACTAAGAGTTCCGAGGGTTATATTGGAAGTTATGGTGTTACAAGTAGACAATCAAATAGAGGTAACCCTTTTCTTCGAACATTCTTGAAATAAGTTAGGTTGTTAACAATACTTGAAATAAGTTAGGTTGTTAACAATACTTGATAGAATTATATATACATATATGCCAGCGCACATGGGCATCTGTGTGCATGCAAGTGTCACAGATATTTATGTTGAGTGAAAAGTCCTAGGAGTAGAATGCTTACTGGAACATCAAAAGAAGTCATTTGATTTTTGTGTGCTAATTTATTTCTTCTGCACTGACAAGTTCACAGGAAAAACTCAATTAAGTTTGCTTATAAAGTAAATGAAGGTTACATCTCATCCTCATGGTGTGATGTTATCCACTTCCCTTGAAGATATGTCCTCATCAATGTTAAAATCTGATATCATAGCTTGATTGCCCTTAACCTGCATTTCTATTGTGAAGGATCTACACTGGTGCCTCTAGTTATGCGTGATATGTATATGACACGCTGTAGTGGCTGTAAACTAATTTTCTACAAGTTTTAAATCTACATGGATGTTTTCTTTAACTATTTTGACTGGCCTTTTCTTGCATATAATCCTTAAATTCATAACAATCTGCATTGATGACTTATCAGAACTTCATTTTTTATTTCCAGATTTTTAAGCAACTGGTAGTCCTATTAATATATTGTTGAATTCTCTAACGTGGGGATGCAATTGGATACACAACTGGGCAGAAGTTGGAATTTTCATAGGTCTCTCGTTATTTTCTTTTGGAGTGAAAGTGGGCATCTTTAATCATGCAATTGCCCATGAAATGCACCCAGTTTTTAGCTCTTTTGGTTACTGATGTTTGATAGCTAATTGCTAACATCTGGTACTAATTTACTTTTTCTTTTATTTGGTACTTGCTTCAGGAATTGCTACCTAGGAGATCTGTTAATGGATATCACATTATAATTGTAGGTGCAGGAATCTGGTTAAACAGGTGAAGAATTGTGAATTTCATCATACGCCCCCCTCTTGATTACGTTCGGCTTATAAAGAAATTGATCTTGTAGAGCTAACAAGGGTTCTTGATTTGCATTATACACGTTGAGAGAGCAGCAGTTACAGGGGATTTTCTGTAAGGTTTGAGATTTGATTTGATTTTTTTCCCTTCTTTCTAAATTAGTCAGAGGCTTAGGTTCCTTTCATGGTATTTGAGTGAGGTGTAAGATCAGATTGCGGGATACATACTCAGGAAGATTGGTTCCATAAATGTTCGTGAATCTCCTGTGGGGGCACATGTTAGCAGTTGGTAAGAAAAGAGTATTTTCTTTCATTTTTTTTCTCTTGCCTGCCAAAGGTGCTGGATGTTGTCAGTATCTTTATTTGGGATTTGTCTCTCCCAGATTGTATTTGAGGTTCTCTGCCTCTCTGCTAGTGTGAAACATTACAAGGGATGGTCTTATACGATTCCCATAAATAAGTTACTGAATATTCTGATTCATTTTTTATTAATTGTGACAAAGCAAGTTTTACACGCACAGGCTGTTCTTTCATCTATCTTTATAGTATTGATTTGTTATTGGGGTTGCTGATCTTGAGATTAGCTTGTTTCTATTTACATGAGGGCTAATATGGCTATAATCAGGTGCTGAGACTCTATATTATCTGCAAATGCTTCAGCTGTTATGGACTTAATTGTAGATTTTCTGCTGTGACTGATTATTATGGTTTTATGATACTACAACTGAGGATCGGTTTAACTATTTACATGAGTAGTTCAACTAGGTTAATTTATGTTTTTAATTGTTTTATAATAACTTCGTGTCGTAATTTAGTTGGTTAGCTTGCGGGACAAGCTAGATGTCGCGGGTTCAAGCATTCGAGGGTGTGAATATTTTCTGCTTTGTGACAGACAACTTGCACGATTTTTCTTTGACTGTAAAAAAAAAAAAAAAAAAGAGAAGGCCCAGTCATAGGCCTGGCTCTTTTCTTCTTTATTTTCCTTTTTTCTTTGGTTTTTTTTTTTTGTACTCCAAAACAGCTGTAATATTATAATTTTTATTTGAATTTTAACACTTAATTTTTTAATTAGTGTATATCTAATATGAAAATAATAATATAAATAATAAATTGTTCATGAAATTCAATTCAAATATTGTTTAAATAGATTTTCAATATGATTTTATTACATTTATAATTTTTTTAGCTTTAAATTACACATAAACATGGATATATTATTTTGATATTTTCTATTAATTTGCTTTAACGGTTATAAAATAATTTTTTTAATGAAAAAATAATTTTAGTAAAAAAAATCTTGTGTTCATGAGAGGATTTATCTTGACAGAAAAAAATTTCAAAACTAATTATTTTCAAATTTAATAATTATGCTAAAGAATTTCTTAAGATTTAAAAATATATATTTTTTTTACATTTTAAAAAATTTTAATCTCCCCGCAATAGAATATTGGCATACAAACTGCCAAACTGGTATCTTAATACATGGTTTTGCTTTACACTAATGCTTTCATATCCTCTTTGGTTGTATCTGCTATGGTTCATCTTTCTGCAACAAAATATTTCATCTCTAATTTTTAATGCTACTTTTTGGATCCCTTGCATGCTTACAAGGCCTAACCTAGAGGTCGACCTTATCATGTTCATCAAGTTGGTTGACTTGGATTGATATAAGTTTTAACAAAATCCTTGAAAGTATGTTTCATACTTAAAAACAAATTTAATAAAAATACATGAAAAGATATCAATTCAATAAAAAAAAAAAATTAGACCATGTTTTTTCATTGATTTGACTTAGGCCAAATTCTGAGATAATAGGTTAATAGGTTGATCCACCGGATCAAATCAAATATGTTCCCTTATTCAACAAAGAAAATACACCTCACATAACCAGTTAAGGTCCAAATCAGTTAATTTATCTTACCCCCATGAATAACAGATATATCAGGCAGCCCTGCTACATATGCATGAAGCAATATTAAAAACTCTTTGGGAAATAATGCATCTACACAAATACTGGTATTCTTTACAAAACCTGTCCTGATTTGGGAAAAATGGAATCGATAAACATAAACCTCACAGTTTGTATATCACTAAAAGCAGAGCCAATTTGTTGCAGTCAACAAACATCCAGCTTAGACAGGACAGCTGAAGCACAAATCTGAGTTAATAGGTTGATCCACTGGACCAAATCAAGTATGTTCCCTTATTCAACTTGGATTGGAAAAATTGGATATATCTTACTTGGGTTTTAATATCTCTCTTTTCATTTAATTTTTTAAGTAACAACTAAATAATATTATAATATTACTTGCATAGTTGTTATTGATTGATCTAAAAAGATATTTTGAGTAAACGGATCAATTTAGTAGGTTAATAATATACTATGTTAAAAGTCTTAAAACTTATAATTTTTAATTAATTCAAAATGCAAGTCATAGTAAAGGATTAAAAGTTTTAATTGACAAACACAAAGCAAATTGTAACAAAAATATATTTAATTAATTCAAAATTTGATTAAAATATGCAATTTAATTAAGAATTAACAAATTAATATTTTTATTTATGTATAGTTCACTTATAATTTAGATTTTTTTGTCAATTTATGTTCTTTTCTAATTTATTTTACTTTTTTTGAAAAACAATTAAAGAAATAAAAAGAGATTTAGGTAAGATGGAAAATCAAATAGACATTTTTAAATAAAGATTACTAAACTGAGGAGGATTAATGCATGTTAACAAGTTAGAGACTAAGTATTAGTTTCACTAAAGTATAGAGATTAAAGTTGTATTTGTTTGCTGGAAAATATTTTCCTTTTAGAAAGCAGTTTCTATGAAAAGTGGATTATTTTCTAATGTTTGGCGATATTATGAAAAATAAGTTGGAAAATATTTTTCAGTATTTGACTATACCATGAAAAATAAGTTGGGAAATAACTTATTAATATTTTTTTTCAAGTTTATTAAAAAAAATAGAGACCAAATCTAATAGATAAAAAAGTTAAAAGGGGATGAGATTGAAAAACAAAATTTAATTTCATAAATTATTTTAAATGAAACAAGTAGCAATTAAAAGAATGAGGACCAAATCTAACGGATAAAAAAGCTAAAAGAAGAAGAAAATGAAAAACAAATATCAATTTCATAAATTATTTCAAATAAAACAAATAGCAATCAAAAGAATGAGAACCAAAGTTGATATAAAATCAAATTCTAAAGAATGAAATTGAAAAACAAAATTTAAAACAAAATATGTAGCATTCAAACGATTGAAGATCAAATTTGATATAATCAACAAATAGCATGATATTTTTGAATTTTTCAAAACTTTTGAAAAGTGTATTTTGTTGAAAATAAAAAGAAAACACTTTCCTGAAAACCAAATTAAATTTTTTTTTTTATGGAAAGTGTTTTACATTGACTGGCTTTTTATAATGGTAAACAAACATAAAAAAGTTTCGAAAGTGATTTTTAAAATACAATTTTTCATAACACAAATGGGGCCTAATTTATAATTAACTCGTTTCTTTGTATCGAAGCCTTATAAAAACAAACATTTATATAGCAATAGCTAGTTGTCGGCTTTGTTATTGCAAGGAACTTTTTGACACGGTTATTGTAAACCCCAAGAAATAATAATAATAATAATAATAATAATAATAATAATAATAATAATAATAATGGAGATGTTTCATGGTAATATATCTTGAAAGAAAAGAAAAGAAAAGGAAGGTTAGCTTTGGGAGTTAATATAAATTATAATCAAAGTGGGGTTAAATTGTAATTTTTTTTTGAAAATTAAGGAAAAAACTAAAAAAGGAATAATAGATTTGAGGGAAGCCAAAATATAAATATAGAAAGTCAACCTCTGCTTTTATTTGTAAGGGAGGCCGACAGTCAACTATTAAAGAGAGGGGAGAGAATTTCTTCAAATTTTCATTTTTTTT
>Ga0325400_1005113_pt1 | contig 12282 bp, 9 predicted proteins | sample PopdelMetagenome_2_FD_205662 | JGI IMG/M metagenome (GOLD analysis project Ga0325400, IMG submission 205662) | Populus deltoides microbial communities from Bellville, Georgia, United States - Xylem-PdKOR-R1 | ecosystem: Host-associated > Plants > Phyllosphere > Stem > Wood/Secondary xylem...
AAAAAAAAAAAAAGAGGAGTGATTTTAGTCAAAACAAAAACAAGGAGGCAATCACAAACAGTGTTTATGACCTTATCACTTCAAAAACCTAGGCGTTGATGGATGTTGATCTTCGAAAAAGAAAAGGTGTAGATCTTAAAAATAAACTTGGGACGTATAAAAAGCAAGTGAGGATGAACAAAAAAAAATTCATAAATTGCTTTCCAAAAACTTAGGGCAGATCTCATTTATTGGTGGGACCAGTAATAAAACTTGGGTTTCGTTAAAAGAGAAGCTGAAATATATGAGGTTTTCATTAGATATAGATTAAACTAGTAAAATAATGATTTAACCATCGGAAAAACTCTTAGAATGTTGTGTTTTTAGGGGTAAAATGGTATTTTCACTCAATCAAATTGTCATTTGATAATTGTTCATGGGTTTTATTTTTTTTTATAATGTTTATGCAATAAAATGACTTTGCTACCCTTAAAAGCAAAAAACCATTTAATTATGGTAAAGGGTCTTTTCAAGTATTTCACATTCTACTATATAGTAAAATTATAAAATTTAACCTTGGAGCTAAAAACAGTAAGGCATTGATATAAGGGTATCATTGTCTTTTTAAATTGTTTTATGTAATTTCTAAGTTTGTCAAGGGTGGTATCGTAATTTATCATTTAATTATTATTATTATTTTAGTTGAAATAGTTGTTGGCATATGAAAGGTGCTATGCATTTTAGGCGGGGTGTACGACATCTCCTGGCGGTTAAAATTATGCTTTTATCATGTCTTTTTAGTTGAAAAAGTTTTTATGGTTTTTAATTTTATCATTTAAATCAAGTTTATGATTTTTTTTATTTCAATAATAATAATAATAATATTTTTTAATTTTATCCTTCAAATCAAATTTATGATTTTTTTCAATATATAATAATAATAATATCTATTTCAATCTGGTCCTTTTCTTTTGATTTTTTATTTGTTTCCTTGTCTTTTTATCAAAGTTTTTTATAGGTTTTAATTTTATCATCCAAAGCAAATTTATGATTTTTTTATATTTTAATAATAATAATAATAATAATAATAATAATAATAGTTTATTATGATAGTAATAGTGGTGATGATGATGATAATTGTGATAATAATATTTATAATAGCAATAATAGTGGTGATGATGATGATGATGATAATAATCATAATAATAGTAACATGAATGATATGAATCATAGTAGTAGTAGTAGTAGTAGTGGTGCTAATAATAGTTTATTATGATGGTGTGTGTTTGGCATTGCGTTTGCAACTGCGTTTCGTCAAATTTTGAATTTTTTTTTTTTGCTAAAATTGAGTGCGGTTTGTACTTTTTGGATCGTTTTGATGTGCTGATGTCAAAAATGATTTTTAAAAAATAAAAAAACACCATTGGCATGTATTTCGGCACGAAAAGCTATTTGAAAAGCAACCGCAACCACACTACCAAACACGCTCGTAGTTGTTATGATATCAATAATTGTGGTGGTGATAGTAATGGTGATGATGATGATGGTAATAGTAATAATAGTAATATTGATTGTGATAATGATAGTGATAAACTTATAGCAATAGTAATAATAAAAATAAAAACAATGGTAATATTAGTTGTAGCGGTGGTGATAATAATTATAAAAATAGTATTATTAATAATAATAATAACAACAATAATAATGGTAACAATAATAATGATAGTGATTAATTACAATAATATTGCTAATAATAATGACAATGATATTACCTATTGATAACAGTGTGATGAGAATAGTTATAATGATAGGGATAATAGTAACAACAATAATAATAAGAACAACAACAACAACGAGAAGAGTAATAGTTATGATAATAATAATCATAATTCATCATTCAATGTTAGATTTGCTAGGAATTGAGTTTCATCACTTTTTCATATATGGTATTTTAAATATAATATCTTGGATTATTAGTTTGAAAAGTTTATATGGCTCGACATTCTTTTTTATTTTTTACCTTATTGATTTTTTATATTTTATCATTCAACATTAATTTTTTAAAATAAAATATATAAAATACAGTCATCTATATTTTCTTTAAACCTATTAAATAAACCAATTCACATTCAGTTTGCTTTTATATATTTTATTAAAATCCCATGCCAAGCATAAATCCAAGAAATTTAAAAATTTTTCTTACTCGATGCTTGACGACTATTTTTTTTTAAAACAAATATAATTTAACCTACGACAGAGCACTAGCAAATGAACTAGTTTTGTAACCAAACAATATAAAATTATGGTTGACTATTAAAGAAATATTTGAAAATGTAATAGTGGTTATTTTTTAAAATATTTTACTTGAAAATATATTAAAATAATATTTTTTTAATTTTAAAAAAATTATTTTTGACACAGCATATTAAAATAATCCAAAAACATAAATAAAATTAAATAAAATTAATCAACCTGGAACAGACACTAAAAGCAGAAGCAACCTCCCTACCAAACACAAACAGGCCGAGCTGAATCACGCAAGAAGACAAGGCGTTAAACATTCAACGATTATTTTACAGCACAGAACTACAGGGTTTCACTGCATTCCATGCTCAAAAGCCAATATATTTTTTGAAATTTAAAATAGAATCCTTCAGTCACTGAAGTTCACGGACTGAATTAATTATATAGTGTTTGTTTTAACATGTTTTTGCTTAGAAATATATCAAAATAATACATCAAAACAATCTCAAAAAAAATCAAAATCAAATTTTAACAAAAACATGACACAACTGCATTGCAGAAGCCAAATGGCACTAAAAAATGTGCTGAGTTTGAGTTCCGGACTATCTGAGAATTTTATCAGAAGGCGGGCAAGGGAAAACCTGTAAATGGGTAAACGACTAGCCTAATTTAAGCGGTGATACATACAGGCCATGATCAGTTTGGACCCAATCTACACAAAATAACCTATTTGACTAGCAAATAATGAATTGATATGCATACAAACTGTGCTGTTATGAAAGACATTACTATGACTAGTTTAATATGAAAACTCACAAGGTGAAAAGGCAGGGGAGACACCCATACTACACGTATTATCACAAAACTGACTGCCAATGGGTTGCCAATGCATGTGAGAATTGACAAACACTCGACTCAGTGTTGTTTGTCATCTCCTGTCTCTGAAGGATTTCCTTCATTCTTGGTCTTAGCTGGAGCAACCTTGGCAGGTGTTGAACGCTCTGACTGAGAAAACCGAATCAAGATGTGCATTAGGACAGTGACGACAGCCAAACCCGACACTGTAAATGCCATACCCCTCCGTGAGGACAAAAGGGAAGACCATTGAAGGAATTTCAGCGCCCCAAAAATAAGGAGGCACGCCCAAGAGGTAACAACCTGATCAAGACAGTCAGTCAAATAATACTCCATGAAAGAACCACCACCACTTGATGCCAGAAGAAGAAAAAAAAGGATACATTTGATTTCTAACAAAAAAATATCTCACCACAAGAGACTTCTTTGATCGACCATGATCTTGCAATTCTTGGGCACTGAAGGTGTCGTCAGCCTTATGCTTGTCCAGTAATGCATCCTGGTATTACAAATGGAGGCAATGAGGGGCGACAAGCAACAATAATGCAAATAGAAGCCACCATATAAATGAGTTGAACACCGGCCTCAAGAACAAATAGCTTTGTAAAGTCTACTATCATTTTCCTTACATTTTAATGTTTCATATGGATATAATTGCAATAACAGAATGGATATAATTGCAATAACAGAAAGGAGCAGCACTGAACAAAACATGTGAAATAGTTATACCCACCTTGGCCACAAAAATATCTTTACACCACTGTGCAACACTATCATCTGTTTCAGGCAATTCCTTCATCAAATGCCGCTTTATGTGTACGTGCACCTGAAAGAGAGCAAAGTTGAATTGTTTCCATTATATGAATTCAAATATATCTGAATGTGGTCTGACACTTCAATATCTTAAGCATTCAAAAGTCCAAAGTAATAAGATGCTTTCATCATTATTGAAATATTTTTGGAATGACATGCCAGGACAAATGATCATAAAATGCAAATGAAAGATGTTGGATGCATCTAAAGATTATATAATTTGAAAGCTTAAGAATAATTGCAACAAAAACAACTGCAAGCCTTTAACAAAAAAGTAAACTGCTTCATGCAGCTGTATAATAAACCTTATGTTATTCTAGAAGCTTACCACAGAAGATTTCCCCTTAAAGAGGTTGAGTATCGTAGGTGGAGGAGAACTTTTTGGTATAGCCAATGTTATATCATATATGGCTGGTGCAAATGAACGCATATTACTCACCGCTGAAACAAATCCCTGAAAAACAACACAGATATTCATTACATTCCGAAAGCTGCATGAGGTCATTGGTGCCTAATTGATCCCTGAAAGCAATCCATGCAAAGTGAACCACTACTCTACTTTATCCACTTAACCAATAACTATTTTGAATGTAATAAAGGCAAAGCATGAGGTGTTTCATTGCACAGTGCGAGCTCTTTTCAGTTTTTTATTTGCTTATGAACTAATTAATTAATTTGTTCGGGTTGGGGTCAACAGAAGCCCGCCTTTCGTGCAATGAAAATTTGACCTTCGTACGAGGAATTAAAACATTTCTGGGGATAGGCAGTCCTTGAGAAGCTGCATATTCCTGAGCTGCTAAAAGCTTTGCCTGAGTAAAGCGGGTTCCTTCCACAAAAAGAGCCAGCCAAAATGGACGAGGAAAGTCCTTTAGCCGTTGCAGACCTGACTGCAGATAAGAGTTGCAGAAAATTCAAAATGGTATCCACAAGGGCATACACACCCGCAGAGATGGTCAAAAAGATGAGCAAGTTTCTAGAAATATATGTGGTAAAATGTCAAGTGTCTTTACTTTTTATTGTACATGTGTGCTAGAACATATTTATGCATACCTTTAATGTGTTTTCATCCTTGGCCCAGTTTCTTTCAAGAAAAAGGTATTCAGAAAACCACATTGACCAACCTATAACCTGAAAGGATGAGCACAGCGATTATCCTCTATTTATAAGCATATAAATTATGTCACATGGCAAGTGCAAATATATTTAGTGAATGAGCATTGGCATGAGAGAGAAGACTGAAGCAGAACCCTAAGGTGCAAATATGTTACATGCCAAAGCCACTTCAACACTGAATCCATAGGATCAAGCATGAACATACATGCTAAATCACAACATTTTATTTTCTTGATCATGCCATGCAAGGAATCGAAGATCAGATCATCAGATGGCACATTTTCTTCTGTGATGAGTCTGATGACAACAAGACTTCTCCTTATGTAACTGATTATATATAACCATAACATGTAGCTTCCTTTAAGACAGGGAAAAGTGAATGAAATATTGTATTTAAATAACTTCAAAGTTCCAAAAAGCGTACGCTCTACCATATCCACAGTTTATTAATACATGTCCACCTTTTTGCAAGTGAAAATGCCAATCCAAAGTTTAGGATCCCACATGAGAACTGAACTTAATTTTTTCAGCATTAAATTCAAATCCAATATCCAAATGCAAGAATAAACATACCGGAAGAAATTTTGATGATTTTTTCATGACAGCTAACGCACTTCCCAGGCACCCAGATCGCTGTCACATGTAGCCTCAAGAATCAGCTAGCAGTAGAGAATTTGAAAAATAAACACAGACACCAGAAAAATGAAGTTCTCCGCATTGTAGATTGCAATATCCCTTCACGAGTAATGTATTGCATGAACAGTAAAAACACACCGGTGTGGGACATGTGTATAGGTCTTATGCACTTGTTTACCCAGGCGATACAAATAGTGCAATAGTTTGTATGTCTCTCACACATAAAAAAAGTTGTCACTCTTAAACAACACACCTGAGCCAAAACCCATCCGACAAGCCAATCAATGTCGCTTTTGTGGTTGCATATAAGAAGTGCATGTTCTTTACCTGAAAAAATTAACAGTACGAGCAAACAAATGAGCAACTAAGAAGATCTCTGAAGCAGACAAATACCTGTCCTCTAAAACATATGAAGAACAATAGGCACTCAGCATCTCACAAACAGAACAAGCTTAAACTTACCCATCAAACGGAAAGTTTCTGGATCTGTAAACACTTTGATCTGAAGATACAAGGATGCAGATAACCAAAATTAACTTGATAGTGAATAAAATCTAAACATAAATCCAAATATGACAAGCGAGACTCTACAAGCAATCTATCAATCCCATTTCTATGTTCATGCACTATTGAAAAGGCAATTTCAGTAACAAAAACCTCACAAACAAGTTCAGAAATGTGCTGAACATGGTCGAAATGACATGTCAAATACTGCAATCGCCAAGGATTTACTTAAGCAACCATTCTTACTACAACGTCCAATACACATACATAGTTATTGAATTCTAATTCTAATTTAAAAACCTTGCAATTTAATTCAATTGATATAACAGCAACATGCTTAGAATCAAATGCTCGTAAATGGTTAAAAAGAAGAAGAAGAAGAAGAAATAGACGAGTGAGATTTTGTGGGGGTGGGATTAAAAACCTGGACTCCAGCCCACCAATCGAAGATCCAAACGAGTTCGAGCCATAACAATTCCGCTAATTGCCTATTGATTTTTCTGTACGTGCTCTTTGATAAAGGCCGAATAAAAACAAAGCAAATTGCCTGAAACATAAACAAAAGCATCGTTGTCACCTATGTTCGGAATCCTCTAAAACAATCAAGAAATACAAAGGTAAGAGATTCGAAACGGAACTCGAAACTTCGAAACGGAAAACAGAAATGAAATCTCAAGACAAAGAAACTTGCAAGTTAATATACCTGAATGAGATTAACAATTAAACCTGAACAAAAAAAGAAAACGCCTAACGGCAAAATAACAAGTGATACAATCGCCATAGCCAAACACCTCCACTAATTTTATTTTTTAAAAAAGAAAATGGAGAGATTTGAGAGTGCAGAAAGAGAAGAGAGGAGGTCGTAGGATTTTTTGATTTTTTTGGGTGTGTGAAATGGGGATTAGATGATATAAGAGTGTCAGGATCATTCACTAAGCGCCGGGAGGAAGAGCTTTAAAGGCGATGATTTCTCATTTCAAGTAAATCTTGTAAAGGAAACACAACACTCTCTCGTTATTTCTTTCTCCCTCCCCATCTCCCTCTCCGTATTGGTTTTTCCGTCTTCGGAAAAAAAACAAAAAAAAAAGAGAGAGGGAGAGAGAGACAAATTAATGCGGTTTTTAATTGCGCCTCTCCTCTTGTCGGGTATCACGCTTGGATAAGTTGCGACCAGAAATTATTTTTTCTTTTTTAGTGAAATTACAAGTAGATACTAAGTTTTCAAAATAGAAAAAATAAAGATAATAGGGATAATAGGGAAAAAATAAGTTTTTGAAAATATAAATATTTATTTTAAAATTATTTTAAATACATATTTATTTTATATTTTTATCTTTGTTTCTTCAACTAAATATATTTATATATCTTTATCTTTGTTTTATTTATTTTAAAATATTAATTAAATGTTATCTTAGAAATATTAATCCAATATTACCGGATTTGTTAGCAACATATGAAGATTGTGAAGTATGGCAGGCCAAAAAAGTTACTTTTTATCGACTAATATAATCCTACTGCAAAATTTAAAAGTTTAAGTTTACTATTTAGGAAAATTTCATTGAAATCCAATTGTCAACACCGGTTATAATTATCATAAGCTGATAGAGAAGGGGAAATCAGTATTTTATTTTTGTCTTTTTAGATTTAATTTTATTTTTTAATTTTATTTTTCAATGAATTTTTTTATCTCAATCTTATAATTCAAATTATAAATTTAAAAAGTTAATTTCAAACTTTTTAATAATAATTTAAGTTGTCTTTAAACTCATCAAGTTAATCGAGTTATATTGAATCAATATCTATACTGTTTAAATTTTTTTAACTAAAAAAAAACATTAACAAATATTTTTCATGTTAAAAAAATTAATTTGACCCTCTACCTGTCGCTTCCTATTACTAAGGTTGTGTTTGTTTCAGGAAAATCAATTTCTAAATTTTTTCTGTATTTGTTTGTCATTAGAAAAGTTGGTCAACGAAAAAGACTTTCTGGTCAAAGAAAAATTTGGCTTAATTTTCATAAAAGTGTTTTCATTTTATTTTGGGTGGAAAACACTTTCCGGAAGTTGTGAAAAATTTAGAAATATCATATTATTTGTTGATTATATCAAATTTGATCCTCAAACTTTTGATTGCTATATATATTTTGTTTTGAATATTTGTTTTTCAATTTCATTCCTTAGAATTTAATTTTTATATTAATTTTGGTCCTTATTTTTATAATTGTTATTTGCTTTTCCTTTATCATTTTTTAATTGAAATTTTTTATCTATCAAATTTGGTCATCATTCTTTTGATTGCTACTTATTTTATTTGAAATAATTTATGAAATGTTAATTATTATTATTTTAATTTCTTCATCTTTTAATTTTTTTATTTTTTAAATTTAATCTCTATTATTTTGATTATTATTTATTTTATTTGAGATAATTTATGAAATTATATTTTTTTCAATTTCATTCTCATTCAACTTTTTAATTTATAAGATTTGTTCCTCATTATTTTAATAAACTTAAAAAAAATAATATATTAATAAGTCATTTTCCAACTTATTTTCTATGATATTATCAAATACTAGAAAGTGTTTTTCAAATTATTTTTCATTATCTTACCAAACATAAAAAATAATTAAAAACATCAAGACACATTAATTAACTTTAATCCTATGATGACTCGACAAGGACGTAATCATGCTCAATAACAACGACGCGTAAATTTTTATTAGCACGCAAAATGACGTCCAGCAATTCAAGGAGTGGTGCGCGGAAATGAAGCTTGTGGTCAGAGGCCAGTGGTGATGTTTGCAACTTGGTAAAATCAACCGAACAACTGCCTCCAAGACACATTAATTAACTTTAATTAACAAAACACCAAGACAGCAGGTGCTTACTGTCCTAGTATAAAATAGTAAAGACAATAAAAATAAAAATATAATTGGTTAAAGAAAAATAAACAAAAAATAATTTTAGAGTGAATTCATTTTCTTAAAAAATATTATGAGGTATGGAGAGGAGAAATCTTCAATCAACAATATTTATTATTTTTTAGTCATAAAATATCACTGTAAAAAACTTTCAATTCTAAAATTGTTCAACTAAGATATGTAATAAAAAAATGATTATTATTATAGTTTTAAAACTAAATCCGGAAGTCAATCCATGGCAAAGACAAGGTCACTGGTCGAGGCTCGAGTTAACTTGATTTAGCGTAAGAATAAAAGTAATTATTATCTTAGTTTTAAAATCCGATTCGGATATTAACTTAAGGCAAGACACTAGTCACAAATGAAGTTGATTGTTGACTAAGGTCAACTTAAAAACAAAAATAGTTATTATAATAGTTTTAAAACTGATCAAGGGTCGACCCGATGTAAGGTCTGGGTATGTGTTAGGAGGGTCAACATAAAAAGAAATTGTTATTATCATAGTTTAAAAGCTTGATTCTGAAGTCAACTCGGGGCAAGGTCTAGAGCACGGATTAGAAGGGTCAACCCGGGTAGACTCGGGTCAATGTAAAGATAAAATTTATTATTATCATAGTTTTAAAACCCCACTCAAGAGCTCAACTGGACCAAGGCCCAGGTCATAGGTCAAAAGAGTCAACATTGGTTGACTGAGTCAATGAACGGATAAAAATAGTTATTATCATAGTTTTAAAATTCGATCCAAGAGTCGGCTGAAGGTAAGGTTTTGGTCATAGTTTGAGAGGGTCAACCCGGCCAACCAGTTTTTTTTTTAAATAATCACAACAACCTTGTTTTAACAAAAAAAAATAAATAAACTCAACGGGTTTTTTACCCATATTTTATCCCGGGTTGACCTGGGTTTTTGATCGAGTCATGTCGAGTTAATCATTTCTTTATTTTTCTTAAACTTGAACCAATTCAGGCCTCGGATCAACCTGTCAAGTCATTTCTGAATTTATAACTAGGGTTTTTATAATATTATTAATTTCAACACTCGGTATAAACTAAAGTAAAAAAAAAAAAGCAATCTGATTATTCTTTTAAATATGTAACTCTAGCAATAATACATATTAAGGGTAAAGTATATTTTTTCATATTTTATTTTATCTTATTCACCAAAAATCAAACAAGATAAAAAGTCAGTCATTTTATCTTGTACATTACTACCAAACACAATTCTGTCTTATGTCGTGTCTCCTCTGTCTCTATCACTTCTGTCTCAAGACAGTAACTAAACGCTATGTAAAAGACATGACTAAATCATTGTAGTCATACTTACAAAATACTATTTATTAGAATAGTTTTTTATATTTTTTTTTGTTTCAATTTAACCTTTCAAACAACCTAATCTTCTTCTTCTTTTTATTTAGTCTTTTTTAAAATGAATTTTATCCTTTAATATTAAATTTTTTTGGAAAATGTATTTCATATTTTTTAATTTATTTTCTGTTGGGTTATATACCGGTTTTATTAACAAAATATTAAAATATATGGCTAACTCATTTAGTCACACTAAAAAAACAATTAATTAGAACAATCTCTTTTTTTGCTTAGTTTTTTTCTTAATTTAACCCTTCATCAACCTAATCTTCTTCTTCTTTTTTATTTAGTTAGTTTTTATTCAATTTCATCCTACAATATTAGGTTGTTTTGAAAATTATGCTTTGTAATTTTTTTTACTTCTTTTTTGTTGGGTTATATGCTAGTTTCATGGAATTAATTTTTTTTCTCGATTTCAACCTTCAATATTAGATTTGTTGGAAGTGGAGCTTCATAATTTTTTTTATTTGTTTTTTTATGAATCTATCATGATCTTATAACTCATGTCGTGGATTTAATAGGTTAACCCAAGTGCACTTGAGTCATTTTTTTTACTGCTTTTGCTAATTGATTATTTTTTTGATTTCATCCTTCAACATTGGATTGATTGGAAATTAGGCTTCAAAAATATTTTTTATTTGCTTTCTATAAGGTTATCTCAATTTTATGACCCAAGTTGTGGGTTTAGCAGGTTGACTCTATTAATTTTTCTGGGTCTTTTTTAATTGAATATTTTTTTTAATTTACTTTTCATGGGGTTATCTCAATCAGACTGGCCCAGGTGACGGTTTGATAGGTTGATTTAGGATTACTTGGTTCATTTATTTTTTGTCATTTTTAATTGATTTTTTTTCAATTTTACCCTTTAACAACTTGATTTTTTTACTTTTTTTCTTTCAATTTCATCTTTCAATACCAGGCTGTTTTAAAATTGAGTTTCGTAATATTTTTTTTCAATTTGCTTTTTGTTAAGTTATATTAGTCTTTTGGATTTAGTTTTTTCTTTCTTGATTTCAACTTTTAATATTAAATATGTTGGAATTAAAGATTTGTAAATTTTTTTATTTGCTTCTTATTAAGTCATCCCGATCTCATAACTCATGTGACAAGTTTAACAAGTTAATTTAGGTTTACTTGGGTTTTTTTTATTATTTTTTTAGGTTTCATCCTTTAAAATTGGGTTGATTGGAAATGGAGTTCCATAAATTTTTTCAATTTGCTTTCTATGAGGTTATCCCAATCTCATAACCTGAGATACAGATTTGCATGTTAACCCAGGTTGACTCATGCAGTTTTTTTTGTTCTTTTTTTTTAATTTAATATTTTCAATATTTTCCCTTGACATAAGGTTGATTAAGAATTAACTTTTATGATTTATTTTAATTTATGTTTTATAAAGTTATCATAATTTCATAACCCGCATCGTAGATTTGACTTATTAACCCAGAAGGATATAATATGTCATTGTCTTGATATTTAATAAAAAGTGTCATCCAATACATAGTTTAATCTATATTTTTTCCTAGTTTCATTTTATAAAATGTGACGACACTTGGGTCCCATGTTAAACTTAAACATTAGCGTCAAGGAATTAGCAAAAATGCTTGGGCTACAAGAAGAACAGAGACCTTAGGTGGAATTTTGGTGACCATGCATATATATTATACAGTCCACATCGGGAGAACAACAGTGAATGGTGACAGTGCTGATTAGTCGTCGTTCGTTATTAAAGAAAACACATTTCCTCTTGGAAAACAAAACAAAATCGATGTTAAAGGAAACAATACTTGTATTTGCATATATATATATATATATATATATATATATATATATATATATTTGAGTAAAACCTCATG